>Ga0209211_10004077_pt1 | contig 23160 bp, 8 predicted proteins | sample RifGroA2_FD_183992 | JGI IMG/M metagenome (GOLD analysis project Ga0209211, IMG submission 183992) | Groundwater microbial communities from Rifle, Colorado, USA - Groundwater A2 (SPAdes) (version 2) | ecosystem: Environmental > Aquatic > Deep subsurface > Groundwater | place: Rifle, Colorado...
CATGTTGAATATTAGCCGAATACAATTTTATCTTTTTGTAAATGTTAATAAATTGATGAGTTATTAACAAATATTTCTTGTTTTTGATAGTTTTTTCTGCAATGTGGGTTAATACTCTTGCTTTTTTGATAATAGTACATAGCTTTAACAGAATCACGTTTTTGAGCAAAGTAATTACCCAAAATTATTGCCCTGTCATAGTTAGTTGGGTTTCGTTTAAATGCCTTTTCCCAATTATTTGCAGCCATTGCTGTATCTTTTTTTAATAAATAATAATATCCTATTGAAACATAAGGAATATCAGATATGGTATCAATTTTCAACATTTTTTCTGCATAAAATTTGGCACTATCGGGCATATTAAGATTAAAATATGCGTTAATAATGCTTTGCCATAATTTCGGATAATTATTTTTAAGTAAAAGGGCTTTAGTATAATATCGAATAGATAACGAATCGTTCTTTAACATTTCGTAACATTCGCCGAAATTAAAATTCAACTCAAAAATATTGGGTTTAATTTTGTACCCTTTTTGCAAATAACCAAGTGCTTTTTCAGGTTGATTATAAAAATTGATATATATATTAGCAACATTATTCAATACTATTGCATTATCAGGGAAAAAAGATAATGAACGATTGTAAAAGAAAATCACACTATCCAACGAAGGTTTTAATTCATGTATAGGATGTTGAAAAGGATTATTTGCTATTACTCTATCCATAATGGTTTGAGCAATAATATCATTTGCCTTTACTGAATTATCCAAATATCGAATATCGTGCGAAAAAAGAGTCATGTTATCTTTCCAGTCCCTGTTTCGGCTTATAGTTTTAAAAGTGTATAAAATTAAAATACCAAAAAAACATATAATCCATTTCGTTTTAATTTGCTTGATTGATTGAATGTTAAATGGAATTTTTGCAACATAAAAAATCATAGCAACAATAGCAATAGCAAAACCAATAGATGGTCCATGTAAAAGACGTTCGGCTACAATACCATTTATCTCCATAAAATAATTGGAAAACGGGGAAATTCCCGCATAATAAATCAGGACACCAAAAACAAAAAACTTATTATTTTTCCAAAAACGGAATAATAAATATAAAATTACGAGATGAATTGTAACAGAAAACCAAACAACAAAATCAGTAATGTTAACATCAGGTATGGTATATAATCCGTAATAAAAAAGCAAGGGATGTGGATAAAACAATAACTTTAAGTAATATAACAAGGTTAATGCAGCAACAGAAAACCGTGATACCCATTTATGGTTGTATCTCAAAGGATTTTCAAATGAAAACATATCTAATTTATCAGGAGGAAAGAGCCATAACGGCAATTTATACATGACGAATGTAGTAATCCACAATACTGTTAACGATAAAATTATTCTTTTTCGAAGGTCATCGTTCATCCATTTTTTTAGCGAAACTATATCTTTCCAACTTGTAATGTCTGTATATTTAAAGACAAATATGACTGGAATGATTAGAGCAAAAGAAATGGCACTTTGCTTAGTCAAAAATGAAACACAAAATAAAATAAACGCATAAATCAACTTTAGTATTTTGCCCGTATCTATGTATGATAAGAAACATAATGTAGAAAGAACAGCCAAAAGAAAATATAAAATTTCTTCTCTGTTTTTTAAACTTGCAACAACTTCTGTATGTATGGGATGAAACATCCACAATAACAATACAGCCCATATAAAGAGTACTCCTGCATCATTAAAAATTCGTCGTAACAGCAATAAGGTAACAAAAACCATTATAGCAAATAAAAGTACATTTATTAAATGACTAATATGTGGATTAACTCCAAACAGAGAAACCTCTATAGCAAATACCACTTTTGTTATAGGTCTGTATCCAAATTTTGCATTTGAATTTTCAAAATAACGTGATGTCAGGATTTGTGGAATTGCTTTAATCCCTTTTTCTACTTGTACATTATTTCTAACAACAAATTCATCGTCCATATTATACTTGTTAAATATGCTATTGCCATATAATACAAACGATAAAATTAAAATAAGAAAAAAAGAATGTTCATTACAAACAAGCCATTTGGAAGTTTCCCGCTTTGCCTTAACAAATTTTTTGTGTTGATAATTTTTCATCTTACACCTTAATTATTGGAATATCCTTCACTAATATCATAATTTAATTTGTTATAATACTTATTGTTTGTCTGTAAAGTCGAGAGAACTTATAAATTTATACCATATTTATAATTATGAGCTTATGGGGATAAGGTATAAAGGTATATGGTATAAGGGTTTAGTTGTCATCCCCTATTTCCTTATAACTTATACCACTGTTCCCTATAAATTAAAATTCTGATATTACGGACAGGCACTCATTAGTGTCTGTCTATAAAGTCAGTGTCTGAACTATAATGTTCGAGTTTGAGCAATGCGATTCAACTAACTATGGCACGGTTTTAAACCGTGCCATAGTTTTGTTCGAAGCATAACGAAAAAATCGGACATTATAGACAGACACTCATTAGTCAGAAATCTTAAAAATAATATGTCAACTAATTTTACTCCAATTAACATTGTTTTTATTTTTTTTATTTAATTGATAAACAAGAATTTGATTTTGAGAAAGTTGAAGCTGTGAGTCGTTTTTTAATATTTTTTCGGCTTCATATTTAGCTATTTGAAGTATTCTTCCATCAGTTCCTAAGTCTGCAATTTTTAATTCAAAAGGCAATCCACTTTGTTGAGTACCTTCAATATCTCCAGGACCACGAAGCTCTAAATCTTTATCGGCAATTTCAAACCCATTAATTGTTTCAACCATAATTTGTAAGCGTTTTTGTCCTTCGTTTGATAATTTATTGCCCGACATTAAAATACAATACGATTGTTCGGCTCCTCTTCCCACTCTGCCACGTAACTGGTGAAGTTGTGAAAGTCCAAATCTTTCGGCACTTTCAATTACCATTACCGATGCGTTTGGTACATCTACTCCAACTTCAATAACCGTTGTAGAAATTAATATTTGTGCTTTACCTGTAATAAAAATTTTCATTGCTATTTTTTTCTCGGCAGATTTCATTTTACCGTGAACAACTGAAATTAAATATTCTGGCATCTGAAAATCTCTGCTGTAACCTTCATAGCCATCTTCAAGGTCTTTATAATCTAATTTTTCTGATTCTTTAATTAATGGAAAAACGACATACACCTGACGTCCTGCTGCTATTTCTTTTTTTAAAAAGCCAAATAATGCTAATCGTTTGTTATCAAATAAATGTATTGTTTTAATTTGTTTTCTGCCTGGTGGAAGTTCGTCTATTACCGAAATATCTAAATCGCCATAAACTGTCATTGCTAAAGTACGTGGAATTGGAGTTGCAGTCATTACAAGTATATGTGGCTCAATAACATTTTTTTGCCATAATCGTGCACGTTGTGCAACGCCAAACCTGTGTTGTTCGTCAATTATAACTAAGCCAAGATTTAAAAATTTAACTTCGTCCTCAATAAGTGCGTGAGTACCAATAAGAATATTTACTTCATTGTTTTGAAGTTTTGCGTGTAATTCTTTTCGTTCCGATTTTTTTGTAGAACCTGTTAGTATTCTGATTGTTATATTTAAATCTTTACAAAATTTAATGATTGTATTATAATGTTGATTTGCAAGTATTTCGGTAGGTGCCATTATACATGCCTGATATCCATTATCAACTGCCATTAACATTGAGAGTAAGGCAACTAAAGTTTTGCCACTTCCAACATCGCCTTGCAAAAGACGGTTCATTTGCTTACCCGAAACAAAATCAGTTCTGATTTCACCGAGAACTCTTATTTGTGCATTTGTTAATTTAAAAGGTAATTGCTTGAATAATAGCTTTGTGAAATTATCTTTTTCTTTTTTAAAAATGAAACATTTTGATTTTTCTTTTCTTATTAACTTTTGTTTTAACAAGTTAAGTTGGATATAAAATAACTCTTCGAACTTTAATCGAAACCGGGCATTTTTAAGTTTCTCGGGCGATTGAGGGAAGTGAGCCTGAAAAAGTGCTTCTTTAAGTGAAATTAATTTTAATTTCTCAATTAAATAATCAGGTATAGTTTCTTTAATTAACGAAAAATAATTTTTAAAAATATTTTCCTGAATTATTCTAAAAGTTTTTGATGTTATAAATTGCGATTTAAGTTTTTCACTTATGCTGTATTGTGGTTGTAAAGACGTTACAAGACTTTTGTCGAATATATTTGCTTCTTCAATTTCAGGGTGACTAATGTTAATATTTGAATTAAATAAATTTGGTTTTCCGAAAATTACATATTCAACATTTGTTTTATAGCTCTTTGTTATCCATGTAAGTCCTTTGAACCAAACTAATTCGATACCACCCGTTTCATCATAAAAACGAGCTGTTAATCTTTTACTTTTCCCATTACCAACAACATTAAATTCGAGAATTTTTCCCCTAATTTGAATATAAGGTAAATCGGCATTTAATTCTGATATTTTATAAAATTTTGTTCGGTCAATATATTTGAATGGAAAATAATACAACATATCTTCTATAGTGCTGATATTGAGTTCAGAAGTTAATATTTCTGCTCTTTTAGGACCAACTCCCTGAATAAATTGTATGCTATCGTTTAATGAAGACATGTTTTTTTATTGAATAATAAAGATAGTTATTAACTTATATATCAGTTTCTCAACCTTAACCCTCAACCTCAAATATAATCATTCCCTTGTGTGTCTTTAAATAGTCGTGAATGTTTCATCTGTTTATATTTTTTAGTTTACTGATACTCAATTTATTATATTTTTCAGATTGATGTAGATTGAAGAAGATTGATAAGATTGATGAAGACGTTCTTCAATCTTGTCTTCTCAATCTTGTTTTTTCAATCTATTCAATCTTGTTTTTTCAATCCTTTCAATCTTATTTTCTCAACCTTAACCCTCAACCTCAAAACTTAAAATCAGAAACTCAAATTTATAAAATATATGATTACAAAAGTAAAATTCAAAAACGAATAAAAAATAAAAATGAATTTATACTTTTGAAATTTCAAATAAAAAAATGGTAACTCGCCGAACAAAAGTTCCTATTACTAAAATTATATTATTGTTAATTGCTTTAATATTAGTAATATACTCGAGAAGTTGCATTAAAAGAAAATTTTTAAATAATGAGCAAATAAAAATTATTAATAAAAAGTGAATTTTTTTAAACCTAAATAATTTCAATTTTTAAAATATTACATTAACTTTAATAAAATAATATCGTATAATTTAACAAAAAACAGTATATACAGATGTTTATAAATATTAAATATAATTTTTCGAAAATATTTATTAGTAATATTGTTTTATATAGTTTAATTATATTTTCAGTAAATGTATTTTCACAAGATTGTAACATTATATCAAAAGCAAATGATATTTTACCCGATAAATTATGTGCTCCTGTAACTGTTGTTTGGGAAGTTACCTATAGAGGTGTAAATGATAATGGTACTACAGTAGAAATTCAATTTAATTGGGACGATGGCAATCCTGTGCAAATTGTTGCAGCAACTAATACTAACCCAAATCCTCTTATAAGAGAGTGGCAAGCAACAGTTACACATGTTTATCCGCAGGATGGACCATTATGCAATTATCTTCCAGATGCTACACTTATGGTAAATGGAGTTTTATGTACAAGTACTGTTCAACAACAAAATGTAACTGTTTGGGATACTGACGACCATAACGGAGGACATCTCGAAATTAATCCACAAATTTTTCCTATTTGCGTTGGTAATGATGGTACAGTTACTTTTCAGGATGTTAGTTTGTGGAACTGCGTTCCTCCAGTTGAACTCGATAACCCGAATGACCCAACAAGATGGACGCAATGGATTTATGGAACAAACTATACAATTAATAATGTTTTAGTAGGTGGTGTTGCTCAAACATATCCATACTGGGGTGCTGTTGTACCAGCATTCGGACCAGTTTTAGGACCACAACCTCCAAATAATGTTAGCTTACCTGTTTATTCACCAAACACTGCTTTAGTTGGACAGTTTTTCGAAGTTACATTACGAAACTGGAATTATTGCAATCCTTATGATGACCCAAATGTTCCAGGTCCTCCTGCTGATTTGGTAAATGGAGATTATCCACCTATTATTACTACTGCAATAATTTTAATTGTTCCATTTCCCGATGCAACAATACAGCCTGCTGGTCCATTTTGCTCTAATGCATCAAATATTAATTTATCGGCTGCTACACCGGGTGGAACATGGTCGGGTACAGGAATAACAAATTCTACAACAGGTCAGTTTAGTCCTTCAAATGCCGGTCCAGGCACACATACTATTACATATACAGTTGTAAGTGCTAACGGTTGTGCAGGTATTGATACTGTAAATATTACTGTTTGGGCTCGTCCAACTATAAATATTTTACCGGGAACAAATTTACAGGTTTGCCCGGGTGATACACTTTTTCTCGACGGAAACCCAACCCCCGGCGATGGTGCAATTGTTACGCATTTATGGACAGGAAATACTGCTCCTTTGAGCGCAACAAACATTCAAAATCCTTTCTTTACAACTAACACACCGGGAACATATAATTTAACATATAGAGTTATAGATGTAAATGGATGCGACAGACAACAAAATATAACAATCAATGTTACACAAGTTTCGGCAAATATTTTGCCTAATCCTGCTCAAGCTTGTGCAGGAATTAATTTTCAATTAGATGGAAATCCTTCGGGGGGTACTGGAACTTATATAACTCATTTATGGACAGGAGATATTGCTTATTTAAACTTTTCAAACATTCAAAATCCTATATTTAATTGTAATGTAATTGGAAGTTATAATCTTACGTATTTTGTTACAGATAACAATGGTTGCTTTGCAACTGATAACATAACAATTGCAGTTTCTCCTGTTCCTGTTGCAAATGCAGGAGTTGATGACAGTATTTGTGGAAATATATATCAATTAAATGCAATTCCAAGTTTTGGTGCTGGTTTATGGACAATGATTAATGGACCCGGAACTTTAAACATTGTAAACCCAACAAATTATAATTCTAATGTAACAGTAAGCCAATATGGTACATATAATATTACTTGGCAAGAAACTTTTGGACCATCGTGTATCTCTCAAGATACAGTTCAAATAACATTTATTGAGCATCCTGTTTCAAATGCAGGTGCCGATGATACGCTTTGCGGTGTTATAACAACGTTGAATGCGATTCCAAGTGTTGGTATAGGTTTATGGACACAACTTTCGGGACCTGGTATAACAAATTTCACTAATCCTTCAAATTCTGTTACAAATATCAGCGTTAATGCTTTTGGACTTTATACTTATTTATGGTCAGAAAATAATTCTTATGGATGCAACGATGCTGATTCTGTTAATATTAGTTTTGATGTGGTTCCTTCGCCAGCATTTTTACCAATTGATACAAATGGTTGTCCACCCTTAATAGTAAATTTTATTAATAATACTATTGGTGGAGTTTCTTATCAGTGGAATTTTAGCGATGGTGCCCAGTCTAATTTAACTAATCCTACATACACTTTTATTAATAATAGTACAATTGATATAACATATTACATAGAAATGGTTGCAACTTCAACTTTTGGTTGCAAAGATTCAATTACACACCAGTTAACTGTATATCCATTACCAATTTCAAATTTTGTTGATGATGGAGTTCCCTCGTGTAGTCCTGTTACTGTTAATTTTATAAATATTTCATCAGGTGCTGTTAGTTATTTATGGGACTTTGGGGATGGAACTCCTACTGCAAATACTACTAATACTTCACATACATTTATTAATAATACTAATTTAATTCAATATTTTGAAGTTAAACTTATTGCTTATAATTCTTATGGTTGCCCCGATACTTCTATAAAATATATTACAGTATATCCCGACCCAATTTATACTATTTCTGTAATTCCTGATACAGCATGTCATCCGGCAAACGTGCAACTTGTTACACAACCTGGTGCAAGTTCATATTTATGGAATTTTGGAGATGGAACATCACAAAACGCTGGTTTTACTGTTACGCATCCATACTTTAACACTAATAGTAATTATCAGGTATTCACAATTGAATTAATTGGTATATCATTTTTTGGTTGTGTTGATACTGCATATAGTCAGGTTGTTATAAGCCCAAAACCCACAGCAGTTTTTAGTCCGCAATCATCAAGCGAATGCTCACCTGCAACTTTTACTTTTACAAATAATTCAATTGGAGCAAATATCAGTCATTGGTACTGGGGTGATGGAACTGATGAAATTCAAAATAATTTAACAGTAAATCATTATTATACAAATAGTTCTAATATTCCTGTTACAATAAATGTTAGTCTTGTAGTTTATAATAGTTTTGGATGTTTTGATTCTACATCTTTACCAATTGTTATTTACCCAAACATTAATGCAAGTTTTACAGCCGATACAATTGGTTGTACACCTGTTACTGTGAATTTCGTAAATCAATCAACTGGCTCATTAACTTATAATTGGAATTTTGGAGATGGTGCATTTTCAACACAAACCAATCCACAGCATATATTCGTTAACAACGGGCAAAACGATACAAGTTATAATGTTATTTTAATTGCTACATCTAATTATAGCTGTAGCGATACTATATCAAAAATAATAACAATCCACCCAAAACCAATTGCAAATATTAGTTGCTTTCAATTTATAGGATGTACTCCATTTAATGCACAATTTTCTAATAATTCAGTAGGAGCAACAAGTAATTTATGGAATTTTGGTGACAATACTACTTCAAATTCTTCAAGTAATTCGATAAATCATTCATATACAAATGTAACAAATAATCCTATATCATATAATGCAATGCTAATTGTTACAAATATTTATAATTGCAGCGATAGTTCTGCAATTGTTATAACAGTTTATCCTGAAGTAAATGCTATTTTTATTGCTGATACTGCAAATTGTTCGCCGTTTAACTCTCAATTTATAAATTTATCAATGGGAGCAAGCAATTACTTGTGGAATTTTGGTGATGGAAATACATCTACATCTTTTCAACCTGTTTATCAATATAATAATAATTCAAACCAAGATATTGATATAATTGCAACATTAACAGCTACTTCTGCTTATGGTTGTAATGATTCACATTCGTTAAATATACATGTGTGGGCAGTACCAGATGCTTCTTTTATTGCAACACCTGCGACTCAAACTCTTCCTAACTCTATAGTAACAATTGACAATACAAGTTCAGCAGGCACATGGAATTATTATTGGGATTTTGGCGATGGAAGTAATTCAAATTTTGTTGAACCTGATAATCATACATATAGCACTTTTGGCAATTTTAACATTTCACTTATTGTTTCATCTGCACATTGTTCTGATACAATTGTAAATTCAATTCAAATAATCGCCCCTACTCCAATTGCTGAGTTCTCAATTAACGAGTTTGGTTGTGCACCACTTACAGTTCAGTTTATAAATCAAAGTCAATATGCAAATATATTTTTATGGGATTTTGGTGATGGAGGGGCATCAACTTCAGAGAACCCTTTATATACTTATTCAAATTATGGCGACTTCACTGTTCAATTAACTGCAAGTGGACCAGGTGGACAGGACATAAAAACAGGTGGTATCGTTCATGTTTATCAAAATCCTGTAGCATATTTTACAGTAGCTCCAACAGTTGTTTTTTTACCCGACCAACCTATACATTGTTTTAACACTTCAGAAAATGCTGTTTCATTTGTTTGGGATTTTGGCGATGGAACTTCTTCTATTGAAACAAATCCATCTCATCAATATATGCAGGAAGGTGAATTTACAATAATATTAATTGCTTCAACAATAAATCAATGTGTTGACACTTTTTTAATATTTAAAGCAGTTGTTGCTAAATCAGCCGGACAAATTAATTTTCCTTCTGCATTTTCGCCAAGTACAAGCGGTCCTAATGATGGACATTATACTCCGGGAGACTATAACAACGATGTGTTTCATCCTGTTTTTGTTGGAATTGATGAATATCAATTTTCAATTTTTAATCGTTGGGGAGAGTTGTTATTTGAATCGAACGACCCAAATATTGGATGGAATGGCTATTATAGGGAACAACTTTGCAAACAAGATGTATATGTTTGGAAAGCAAAAGGTAAATTTATTAATGGAAAGACTTTTTTTAAAGCAGGTGATGTAACTTTAATAAGATAAAACATTTATGCTCAAAAATTTAAACATATAAGAAATAATTATAAATTTAAAAAAAGTTTTAGGTTTTTAGTTTCGGGTTTGAAGTTTTTAACTGGCTCAAACTAAAAACCAATGAACAAAAATAGATTCTTCGCTAATCACTCAGAATGACAAAAAGGTAATAATTAAATATGAACTAATTAATAAAATATAAACACATAAAAATATGAGAAATATTAAAACGATTTTGCTAATTGTTACTTTTCTGATTTGCAATCAGACCTATTCGCAACTCATAGGTAAAAATAAAGTTTTTAATAAAAAACTTGAAGCTGCAAATATTCAGTTTTCTGATAATAATTATCATTTAGCATTACCTTTTTATAACGAACTGCATGCTATTGATTCCCTTAACTCTGAAGTGTGTTATAAACTTGGAGTGTGCTTGTTTGTTGTTAGGCGACAAACTTTAGATTGTGTTCCACTTTTCGAACAATCAAAAAACGATTATTCAGAATCATATTTTTATTTAGGTCAGCTTTATCACAAAATTGGTAAATTTAACAAAGCATTAGAATGTTATCAGGAGTTTAAAAACTCAGGCGAAAAACCTGATATTTCAATTGATGAAGTTGATTATTACATGCAAAAATCATTTATTGCTAAAGAAATGATTTTAACTAAAACAAATGCAACTGTAACAAACTTCAATAACGGAATTAATACTCCTTATGCAGAGTATGTACCCTTATTAAACCCTGAAGAAACTAAGTTGTATTTTACAAGCCGACGAAAGGGAAGCACCGGTGAAATGCTAGACCCTTATTACGAATATTATGAAGATATTTATGTTTCTGAAAAAATCGATAAAGTTTGGAATAATCCCGAAAATATTGGTGCTCCTTTAAATACCGAAACACATGATGCATGTGTTGCATTGTCGAAAGATGGACAACAATTATATATTTACCGCACTAGTAAAGATTTAGCATCTGGTCATATTTATGTTTCTCAGAATAATGAGGGAAAATGGTCGGAACCTAAATTACTCGAAGCAAATATAAATTCAGAGAATGGTGCCGAAACAAGCATTAGCATAGCTCCCGACCAAGTTACAATTTACTTTTCGAGCAATCGCCCCGGAGGTTATGGTGGAAAAGATGTTTACAGAGTTACCTGGATGCCAGACAGCACGTGGAGTAAATCAATGAACCTTGGTCCTGTAATTAATTCTCCTTACGATGAAGATGCTCCATTTATTCATCCCGATGGAATTACTTTGTATTTCAGTTCTAAAGGTCATAAAAATATGGGAGGATTTGATATTTTCAGGTCTGTACGTGACGAAAATAACAATTGGTCATCGCCCGAAAATCTTGGATTTCCTATAAATTCTATCGCCGACGATATTTATTTAATTTCAACTTTTGATGGAAGGCAGATATATTTTTCGTCAAACCGTGATGAAGGAAAAGGTAATATGGATATATATAAAGGTGAAATATTAGACCCGCAAACGAGTCAAATAATATTAAAAGGTACTGTTACAACTAACGACCCAGAGTTTATGCCAGTAAAATCAACAATTACAATTATAGATTTTGAATCAAAAGAATTACAAGGAATATACAGAACAAACAAAAATGGAAAATATATTTTAGTTTTATTACCCCGTAAAAAATATAAAGTTCTTATTGAAGCCGATGGCTATTATCCATATTCAACTGAAATTGATATGACTGCAAAACTTTCGCTTGAAGATTTATTTAAAAGTATAAGCATGAAAAAAGTAAATTAAATTATACGGCTATGATAAAAAATGACACAAACTTGTTCCGATTTAGCGAAAAGGAAATGATTATTAGGACGATTGAGAAGATTGAGAAAACAAGATTGAAAAGCTCTCAATCTTATCAATCACTTCAATCTCATTCAATCTACATCAATCTGAAAAATATAAAAAATGGAGGAACAGTAAACTAAAAAATATAAATCGTTGAAAATATTAAAATATATATTGTTATTTGTTATAATTCCATGTTATAATTTAAAAGCACAAGACCCGCAATTTTCTCAGTTTTATGCTTCGCCACTTTATTTATCGCCATCATTCGCAGGTTCTACAGATGGGAGCAGAGCCATTTTAAATTTTCGCGACCAATGGCCTGCAATACCTGGTTCATTTATTACTACTGCTTTTTCGATTGATCATTTTATTCCTCAATTAAGTAGCGGTTTTGGATTATTGATTATGCAAGATAGAGCTGGGAGTGGACATTTAAGGAGTACAAATATAGGGGTGCTGTATGCTTATCAATTTAAAGTAGGTAAAAAATTGCAACTACGACCAGCAATGCACTTTTATAAAAGCACAAGAGGCATTGATTTTAATAAATTAGTATTTAACGACCAAATGTCACTTTCGGGAACACAAGTAGGTTCTGTTGAAGTTCCACCATTAAAAAAAGTAAGCTATTCCGATTTTGCAGCATCATTATTAATTTATTCAGAAAAATATTGGGGAGGATTTGTAATTGACCATTTAACTACACCAAACCAATCAATTATTGATGATGTTAGTCAAATCCCAACAAAATACACAATTCACGGTGGTCATAAATTTTATTTAAACGGGAAAACCAGCATTTATAATGAAGAAAGTGTCACATCTGCTTTTAATTTTCGTTCACAGGGAAAATACGATCAATTAGATATAGGAATGTACTGGACACGAATTCCAATAATACTTGGTATATGGTATAGGGGAATTCCATTATTTAAAATGTATAAAAAAGGTTATATGAATAACGACGCATTAATTTTATTGTTTGGATATCAGTTTAAAGATTTTAAAATAGGGTATTCTTATGATATTACAATTTCAAGGTTAATTTCCAACACTTTAGGTTCACACGAAATATCACTGATATACGAGTTTAATCAAAGCCAAAAATCACACAAAAAAATAAGAAAAGTTATAATCCCTTGCCCTAAATATTAAAATCTCAATATCAATAAACCTTTTTAATTAAATTTAATGAAAAATTATCCTCAAAATTTGTTTTTATAAAAAATGTTTTACCTTTGCAAAGGTTAATTTAAAAACATTTCGATACTATTAAGTAAATTTTAATTAGAAAAATAAAAATATTTTTTATGTTTGATTTCGAGAAATTAGATGTTTACACAGTTGTTAAAGACCAGAATAACAAAGTTATCAGGTTTCTTAACTCAAATCAGGAAATTGACGCATTATTAAAAGATTATTGGAAAAAATCGAGTTTAAGCAGTGTGTTAAATCTTGCTGGAGGAACAGGAAGAAAAAACACCGAAGAAAAGAAAGATTTTTTAATATCTGCCCGCGACAATATTTTTGAATGTGCTTCAATTCTTCAAACGATAAAAGACCTTGAATGGGTTGATGAAATTTTATACCAAGAACTTTACGAAGGATACGAAAAAGCATCAAAAATGCTATTAGGAATGTATCGCAGTTACAACAAACGCGAATACGAACGTCAACCTGTTCCACAAGAAGAAAATTTTAATTTGTAATTTTGCATTGAAATTTTACGATGTGAACTTAATTGTGCTTTTTAGCTCAAGTTCTTTTTTATATCGGGGTATAGCGCAGTTGGCTAGCGTATCTGCTTTGGGAGCAGAGGGTCGCAAGTTCGAGTCTTGCTACCCCGACTTGATAATCAAAGGATTAGAACCGTAAAAAGTTTTAACCCTTTTTTATTTGCACAAAATTTGCATTTGTGACTTAAATTCAGCTTTATTAAAGTAACCTATTTCCACCTTGTGACCCAACAAGTGGTAAGTATTTTAAAGAAATTTCAAAACCACCACGTCCTGAACTTACCTTTGTTAATGATGAGATATTAATATCGTAACTAATACCAAATGTTATTTGTCCGAGTTCGCACTGGGCTGCAATAACAGCAGCATCTCGGCTTCTAAAGAAGCCACCCAGACTTATAGATTTTGATAAAAGATTCTCGGTGTATTTTGACGATTCCTGCAATTTGTATTTAATAAATGTTCCACCATAAATTATTTGTGCCGGACCTTGTCTTTCATACAAAAACAAAGGTGAAATCTGCATATTAGTGTTTTTAATACCATAAGAAAAACTAAAATGAAATAAATAGCGAATAGCTCGTTTATCAACAACCTGATAAAAACCGGAACGTGGACTATTTACATGAAAAACTGAAATTCCGGCTTGTGCTCCAAACTGGTCGTTTGATGAAAGTGTACTTTGTCCTTTTCCGTAGCTCCATTGAATTCCTGAGCCAAAATCACCGTTTAAGAAATTATCGCCCGAAAAAGGTTCGGTTATTGGTGCATTTGGGTCATAAGCAATACCGTTATATTGCTCATCCCATGTTAAATTGTTTACACCAATTCGTCTTTGAACAATTCCACCAGAAATCCCAACCGAAAGGATTTGATATCTTGCAACAGTAACTTTTCCGGAAACACACAAAATAGCCTGATTTGTAATAAGATGACCATCTCCGGCTTGATCATTGGTAAGGGTTAAGCCAGCACCAAGCGACGAACCCTTTGCACCCTGTGATATAACTATACCATCAACGCCTGCTGCAATTGTGCTAAATGGTTTTGTTACACTTCGCCATTGTGAACGATAATTAGCTGTTACACGCAAATTATTTGGTATGCCTGCGTTAGCAGGATTTAAAATAAGAGGTGCCTGAAGTGGTTGAGAAAATAATATATCCTGCCCAAATATTGAAGCCGGGATTAGCAAAGCTCCAATTACTGTTTGAAAAAGTTTTTTATTCATTTTATTATTTATTATTGTAATTCATTGTCATTCAGTTGTTATACAGTTGTCATTCATAGTCATACAGTTGTCATTCATTGTAATACAGTAGGAAAACAATTGTGTGACTATTGAATTAACTATTGTGTGACCATTGTTTGACTATTGTTTTTTTTTATTTCATTAAAGTTATATTTCCTTTAGTATCAATCTTTTTACCGGTAACAGTTTCTGCTTTAAGATAGTAAACAAAAACATCTGTATCACAAGGTTTCCCTTTAAAATTACCATCCCATCCTATATTATGGTCGGTGCTTTCAAAAACTTTTTCGCCCCATCGGTTAAATATTCTGAAATCCATCGTTTTAATACAATTCCCCCTAACATAAAGGATATCGTTTTTACCAACGCCATTTGGACTAAATCCAGACGGAACAAACACTTCACATTCTTCGTTAACAGAAATTACTACGGAATCAGTAGCTGCACATCCATTGTCGGTTACAACAAGTATATATGTTGTTGTAAAAGGTGGATTGGCTGTTGGATTTGAAATTGCGGAATTAGATAAATAATCAATTGGAAGCCACGACCATGTATAAGAACCTGAGCCACCAGTAGCATAACCCACTAACAAAGCATCTGTCCCAAGATTAATAGTGGTATCATTACCTGCATTGGCTAAAGATATGGGTATTGCAGTTACTGTAATACTATCAGTATTTGTACATCCGTTTGCATCTGTACCTGTTACGGTATATATTGTTGTTGCCAAAGGTGTAAAAGGAACTTCATTTGTTACTCCGTTATTCCATGTATAAGTGTTTGCTCCATCACCCGATAAGGTTATAGCTGTACCTAAGCAAACAGTTTGATTAGAACCTGCACTTACATTTGGTAAAGCATTTACGGTTATAGTTGAGGTTATAGTTGCTGTACATCCTAATACATTTGTTACTGTTACAGAATAAGGAGTAGTTACAGCAGGAATTACAGTTATTGCTGCTGTTGTTGCAGTTGTACTCCAATTATAAGGAACTACACCACCGGAAGCGGTAAGAGTTGCACTTGAACCTGCACATATACTTTGACTGGCAGGAATTACAGTTATTGTTGCTGTTGGCGAAGCATTTACGGTTACTATAACTGTATCGGTATTTGAACAAAGATTTCCATCGGTTCCGGTTAGTATAAATGTTGTTGTTGCTGTTGGAGTAAACGGAGTTCCGTTAAATACTCCGTTATCCCATACATAAGAAGATGCACCGCTGCCCGACAAGGTAATTGCTGTGCCTGAGCAAACTGTCTGGTCACCACCAGCAGTTACGTTTGGTAATGGGGTTTCAGTTACACTCACACCTGGCGACGATGTTCCTGAACAACCATTTGCATCAGTTACAATTACAGTTATCGGATTATCTGCTATGGTAACGGTTGCCGATTGACTTGTGCTTCCACTTGACCAATTATAAGTATTATATGTAGCTGTTATAAGAGTTGTATTAAAACCTGCACAATACGCTAATGTTCCTGTAATTTCAGGAGATGGTAAAGCATTTACGGTTACGATAACCTGATCAGTATTTAAACAATTATTTCCATCAGTTCCTGTTACAGTATAAGTTAAAGATCCAACAGTAGGAGTAAAAGAAATACCATCTGTAACACCATTATCCCATGCATAAGAAGCTGCACCACTACCAGATAAAGTTAAGCTGTTGCCTGAACAAACAGTCGTATCAACACCTGCATATACGTTTGGTAAAGCGTTTATGGTTACAACTACCGAGTCGGTATTTGAGCAACCACTTGTTGTACCGGTTACTGTGTAGGTTAAAGAGCCAACAATAGGAAAAAACGGAATACCATCTGTAACACCATTATCCCATGTATAGGAAGCTGCACCACTACCAGATAAAGTTAAACTGTTGCCTGAACAAACAGTCGTATCAACACCTGCATATACGTTTGGTAAAGCATTTACAATAACTATAACCGAATCAGTATTTGAGCATCCTATTGCGTCTGTTCCTGTTACTGTATATGTATTTGTTGCCAATGGTATAAATGAAATCCCATCAGTTACACCATTATCCCAGTTGTATGAAGTCGCGCCACTACCAGATAAAGTTAAGCTATTGCCTGAACAAACAGTCGTATCAACACCTGCAAATACGTTTGGTAAAGCATTTACTGTTACAACTACCGAGTCGGTATTTGAGCAATTGCCTGTTGTGCCGGTTACTGTGTAGGTTAAAGAGCCAACAATAGGAGTAAAAGGAATTCCATCTATTACACCGTTATTCCATGAATAAGAATCTGCACCGCTGCCTGATAAAGTTATTGTAGTGCCTTCGCAAATAGTTGTATCAATACCTGCTAATACATTTGGTAAAGCGTTTACGGTTACAACTACCGAGTCAGTATTTGAGCAACCACTTGTTGTACCAGTTACTGTGTAGGTTAGAGAGCCAACAATAGGAAAAAACGGAATACCATCTGTAACACCATTATCCCATGTATAGGAAGTCGCACCACTACCAGATAAAGTTAAGCTGTTGCCTGAACAAACAGTCGTATCAACACCTGCATATACGTTTGGTAAAGTATTTACTGTTACAACTACCGAGTCAGTATTTGAGCAACCACTTGTTGTACCGGTTATTGTGTAGGTTAAAGAGCCAACAATAGGAAAAAACGGAATACCATCTGTAACACCATTATCCCATGTATAGGAAGCTGCACCACTACCAGATAAAGTTAAGCTGTTGCCTGAACAAACAGTCGTATCAACACCTGCATATACGTTTGGCAAAGCATTTACAACCAAAGTAATAGTAGAACTACTTCCTGTACATCCTGTGGTTGTACCATCAACATTTATAATATCTCCATTGAGTAATAATGAAGTTGTAAATACATTTACAGGAGAAGGTGCACCCTGAGATGCTCCGTTTATAAAAAATTCATAATCAGTTGCACCACCTGCGGTGAAAGTTACAGAAGAACCTGCACAAATAGTAGTATCATTTGATGATAAAGTTACAATAGGGGCACCTGGATCAGTTAATGTTACAGATATAGAACTTGAACAAGTTCCATCAGATACAGTTACTGTATATATACCCGATGTTAAACCGGTAGCAGTAACTGTGAATTGAGGAGGAACTGTATTCCATGTATAAGAAGTACCACCACCGGCAGTAGCGAAACCATCACTTGCACCACAAATGCTTGGGTCTGTAAATGAAATAATAGCAGCAGTTGGTAAAGCATTTACGGTAACAATAACCTGATCGGTATTTGAACAACTATTTGCATCAGTACCTGTTACTGTATAAGTAGTTGTTGCCAATGGTGTAAATGGGTTTCCATTAGTTACTCCATTATCCCATATATATAAAGTTGCACCGCCACCGGATAAAGTTACTACTGTACCTGCGCAAACTATCTGGTCAATACCTGCATTTACGGTTGGTAAAGCGTTTACAGTTACTAACACATTATCGGTATTTGTACATCCGTTTGCATCAGTTCCGGTTACGAAATAAGTTGTTGTTGATAGAGGTGTAAAAGGGACTCCATTAGTTACTCCATTATCCCAAGTATATGAAGTTGCACCGCCACCGGATAAAGTTAAGCTGTTGCCTGTGCAAACTATCTGGTCAACGCCTGCATTTACGGTTGGTAAAGCATTTACGGTAACAACTACCTGGTCGGTATTTGAGCAACCACTTGTTATGCCTATTACAGTATAAGTTACAGTTCCAACGGCAGGAAAAAACGGAGTTCCGTTTGTTACTCCATTATTCCATGTGTAGGAAGTTGCACCACTACCTGATAAAGTTACTGCAGTGCCTGTACAAACATTCTGGTCAGGACCTGCATTTACATTTGGAATAGCATTTACTGTAACAACTACCTGGTCGGTATTTGAACAGCTACCTGTTGTGCCCGTTACTGTATAGGTTATAGATCCAACAGCAGGAGTAAATGGAGTTCCATCAATTACTCCGTTATCCCATGTGTATGAAGTTGCACCGCTGCCTGATAAAGTTACAGACGTGCCTGCACAAACTACCTGGTCAACACCTGCATACACGGTTGGTAAAGCATTTACAGTAACAACTACCTGGTCGGTATTTGAGCAACCACTTGTTGTGCCTATTACAGTATAAGTTACAGTTCCAACGGCAGGAAAAAACGGAGTTCCATTTGTTACTCCATTATTCCATGTGTAAGAAGTTGCACCACTGCCTGATAAAGTTACTGCCGTGCCTGCACAAACGTTCTGGTCAGGACCTGCATTTACGTTTGGTAAAGCATTTACGGTAACTAAAACAGCATCAGTATTGGTACAGCTATTCCCATCAGTTCCGGTTACGGTGTAAGTGATTGTTGATAAAGGTGTAAAAGCAGTTCCATCAATTACTCCGTTATCCCATGTGTATGAAGTTGCACCGCTGCCTGATAAAATTACTGATGTACCTGCACAAACTATCTGGTCAACACCTCCATATACGGATGGTAAATCATTTACAGTAACTAAAACAGCATCAGTATTGGTACAGCTATTTCCATCGGTTCCTGTTACGGTATAAGTTGTTGTTGATAGAGGTGTAAAAGGAACTCCATTTGTTACTCCATTATCCCAGGTATATGAAGTTGCACCGCTGCCTGATAAAGTTACTGATGTACCGGTACATACTGCTTGGTTAATACCTGCATTTACAGTTGGAGCTTGATTTATTGTAATATCATAAGTGAAAGTAGCTGCTGAACAACCACCTGAAGCTTCTATGGTATTTGTTATTGTGTACGTACCAAATGTTGATGTACTAAGATTTATTTCGCCAGTGCTTGAATTTACAAATATTAAACCTGCAGTTGATGTATAAGTTCCATTACTTCCTGTAGAATGTGAAGGTAATGGATTTGTAGCATATTGACAGAATGGACCGTTGTAACTAAATTGTGCATCAAAACCAGATGTAATAGTAATGTCAGATGAACTTGTATTTGGGCAAACTCCGCCTACAGAATAGGTTATACTGTATGTCCCCGTTGTGCTTGCTAAAAGATTTATTGTTCCGGTTCCTGAGTTAATTGATAAACCTGCTGGTAAAGAAGTAAAAGTTCCACCTGGTGTATTTATTGCAGGTGTTGGATCTGTTCCACTCTGGCAAAATGTTCCTGATGAATAATTAAAATTTGCATCAGAAAGAGCATTTACAGTTACAGAAATACTACCTGTAGCATTAGTAGTACAGTTAGTAATTGTTACATAATAAATTGTATTTACTGTAGGCGAAACATTTGGATTTGCCAATGACGATGTAAATCCTGCTGGTACCGATGACCACGAATATGTGTAAGTTCCCGAACCACCAATTGGCGTTGCATTTAGCTGAACAGAACTTCCTAAGCAAATAGTTGCAGGAATTGCAGAGGCAGTTACGCGCAATGCACTTGTTAATACCCATGGAGAAAAAGTTGATTGTCCTGTAATAGGACCAACAGTTCCAATACCTGCTGTTACACCGGGGTTACCTGGTCCTGCTTGTGTTTGCCATAAGATACCGTTCCAGTGTTGTGCTTTAAAAGTATCGGTAGGGGCGATAGTGGTAGTATTTTCAGAACCAAGATAGGAAAAAGTTAAATTGGCAGTAGCAGATGCTTGAATATCCCAAAATCTATCAATTGCCGAGTTAACAGAATCAGCAGTACATGTCATGCTGCTTACTGCTGCCACATTGCTAATGCCAGGATGCGGTATATTTTGTAGATTGGTAGTCCATGTTGACATGCTGATACTGGAACTTCCTGCTGTAGTTTTATTAAAGGTAAAAGGAATGTATTTAGCCGGATCCCCATCAACTCCGAAAGGAAAAACATAATTACCTGTTGCTGTTCCTGCATTCCATTTAATGTAATTATATTGTCCTTCGGAAATAATATACCCTGAATTTCGAACAATTCCCAAAGTACTAGTTTGATTAACTACAAGATAAACAGGTGTAGTGTTAGTTCCACCATTTAAAACTGTATAGCCACCATTTAAAATCAATGCATTGTTTTGGGCAGAACAAGAAGCCCATCCTAAATCCTTCACAAAGGGAAGGACTTGTAAAAGGGAAGGGAGGAAGAAAAGAACTACTGCAATTGCAAACTGTGCATTGTACCTTGTACGTTGTACATTCTTTTTTATTGTTTCCATTTTATTTGTTTTTAATATTATTCCTTTTACCATACTGTTTTTAAATTTGATGTTGAAGATACAAATGTTTTTTTAAAGAAAAATTAAGCATTTACAAATCGCTAATTTTAAAGTTATTACAACGAATATAATTACAACAGTACATTTGTTAATATTTTGATTTAAAATTTTTATGCAAATTATTCAATTTTATGTTTATTTCGGACAGTTTTACTTCTATGGATTATCCTGGAACCTGAATTTGCTGGGTGTTTGTATTGTGAATGTTTTAGCAGGCGGCTGGTCGTGCCTGATTTGCGTTCCATCCCACCAAATTGAATATATAGGAGTTATAGGGTTGTTATCATTGTACATTACACCGGAATTGCCGTTCATGATTTCTTCAAACTCTGAGCTAAGTATTTCAGGGGAGATTTCAGGTTTCTCAAATCCTTTTTTAACACCTATTGCAATCCAGTAAAAAGCAACATCGGAGGTTCCCATATTGTTTTCAACCACGGTAAATTCTTTGTTTGTTACATTTTCGATGTAAAGCCCCTGTGAATTACCCATGGGAGTGACGGTAAGGATTATTGGTTCTTCTGAAGAAAGCAGCGAACCAAACTGACCGGAAAATGAAATAGTGGTTTTTCCATTTTGTAATTTTCCTGTTCCTTTATCTGAAACCTCAACTTTCATAGCATTGGGTGCAAAAGTTGGAACACGCTCATCAGAATTTTCAACTGTATTCAAAGTAGCGATAAAATTATTCGTTAATGTTTTGCCATGTACGTATGCTCCGTAGCGCTCGCCTGATAAATTAGTGCCATACACCAATCCTTTTATCCATCCGCCCATTACACCGCCATAAATTCCAAGTCCAATCATATTATTTGGCTCTGAAATAACCGGATCTTTTAAACCACCGAGCAATTTACCTCCTGCACCGCCCAGAAAATAATTCCCAAAAGCATAAACACCATAATCTGAACCATCGGCTGCATAGTATCCTAATGCACCATATGCTAGTCCGTAATCATTTCCGAGAACCCCACCTGAACGAATAGAAGTACCGCCATTTCCAAAGACACCAAATTTGTATGAACCGGCAGTAGTTGCTTCTCCATCTACACCAGAAGTAACAGCAGTAAAACTGGTACCTGCAGTAGCGGTTAAATAAGATCCTCTTACTCCGGATCCCTGTGCATTTGTTCCTATATATTCTCCCTGAACAGCAGCATAGATAGTTGTACCTGATTGAACAGAACCGTAAACTCCACCTCCATTAAAATTAGAATAACCGTTAATAGCCCATGGAAAAGTTACATTGCTCACACCGTTCATAAGGTCACCTGGCATAGCTGTGGCAGTTGTGCCTATAAAAAACTCTCCGAGGTTACTTAACCGACCCCTTACTGTATTATTGGAATAAAAATCAACATGTTGATTAGATGTAGTTCCGAGTATACCGGTACCAGCCAAGTTGTTTCCGCCTACAAGCCATGCTTGCACAGCAGTTGTTTGAGGACCTCCGGAACCAGCAGTACCATTCACTACTAAAGTTCCGGAAGTATTAAAGGATGGTTGTGTAAGCGTCCATGTTGGGCCTGTTGGACCTGTTGCACCAGTTGCTCCAGTTGTACCTGTTCCAGTAGCACCTGTTGCGCCAGTTGCTCCTGTAGCTCCAGTTGTACCTGTTCCAGTAGCACCAGTAGCTCCTGTGGCTCCAGTAGCTCCGGTTGTTCCTGTTCCGGTGGCACCAGTAGCTCCGGTAGCTCCAGTAGCTCCGGTTGTTCCTGTTCCGGTGGCACCAGTAGCTCCTGTGGCTCCAGTAGCTCCAGTTGTGCCTGTTCCGGTGGCACCAGTAGCTCCAGTAGCTCCGGTTGTGCCTGTTCCGGTGGCACCAGTAGCTCCTGTGGCTCCAGTAGCTCCGG
>Ga0209211_10004084_pt1 | contig 23121 bp, 24 predicted proteins | sample RifGroA2_FD_183992 | JGI IMG/M metagenome (GOLD analysis project Ga0209211, IMG submission 183992) | Groundwater microbial communities from Rifle, Colorado, USA - Groundwater A2 (SPAdes) (version 2) | ecosystem: Environmental > Aquatic > Deep subsurface > Groundwater | place: Rifle, Colorado...
CCGAAAACGGCGAGCACCTCGAATATGTTGAACGCCAAATCCATAGGCTTACCAATCCACGCGGACACGAGAACCAGAAGCGGGGCAATGAACATTGCAATTTGTATTGACGAGCCCACTGTGATCGAAATGCTCATATCTATCTTATTCTTCAATGCGAACGTCACCGCGGTCATATGTTCGGCTGCATTGCCGACAATCGCAATTATAATCGCACCAACAAATATTTCCGGAAGATTGAATTCGTGTATTATCGGCTCTATAGATGAGATAAATATCTCAGCCATTCCTGCAATAAGTACTGTCGCAATAACCAGAACCGCAACCGAAACCTCCTTGCTCCATTTCTTTTCCACACCAGCTTCCTCTTTTGTGCGGAACAAATACGAATGCGTCTTGAACGAGAATACCAGTGAAAGAAGATAGACTAAAATCACAAGAACGCTTATTCCAATACTCAATGCTTCAAGATTTTCCTTGTGAATAGGGGTTGTTATTCCATTCGCGCCAATCATTCCGCCAACATTGAAGAATATCGAGGGGATCATCAATGCAAAAACAGCAATCAACAACATGCTTGCATTCATTCCCGCAGCATGAGAATTGAATTTCATTTGTTTGTACTTTATTCCTCCGAGAAGAAGGCTTGCACCAAGGACAAACAACATGTTTCCTATAATTGAACCTGTTATCGAAGCTTTGACCACCTCGAAAAGGCCTTCTTTTATTGCAATCAGGGCAATGATAAGCTCGGTTGCGTTTCCAAATGTCGCATTAAGCATTGCACCGACGTTTTCCCCAACATGTTTTGCGATTTCCTCTGTTGCCTCTCCAAGTTTTGCAGACAGGGCAATAAGCGCCAGAACTGATGATGCGAATATATATAGCGGAGGAAATGCGCCCAAATAAAGAAATGCGGAAATAGGAATAAAGATGAGCAGAACGTCTTCCAATGAAAATTTGACCATAAGTTTCACCACCTAAATTTTCATACTGTCGGAAATTTCTAATTTCCTCCATCCAATGAAAATTTCATTTTTTGGTCACCATCTTGAAGAAATGTTATGTTTGGAAATCCGGTCGAACCGCCTTAATTTGACTAGACTACTTTAATCGCTCCGTTATATAGTTCTTTCCCTTCCTTTGCTACAATTAGTGCGTAGTTTCCTACCTCCCAGCCACCTTTTGGTTCAGGGAATTCCACGTCAAACTGAGAATTCTTGTCAAGAAGGACTGCGTTCTTTAGTCCAATTATTTTTCCGCTTTGAAGATGCTTCAATGCAATATCCATTGTTTCAAATATGACTGCGTTTTTGTATTTCACGATTGCCTTTATCAAAGGAGTATTCTTGTCAAATGTTCTTGTTTCGGCTATTTTATTCCCATTCGGGATTCCAATTACGACTTCTTGATTGGTCTGCGTTGATGCGGTTTGTGGTTGTCCGCCCTGCGCAGTTTCCGGTAAACCCGAAAGATTTATATTAGGCATCCAGGTTGGAATCACACCCATTGAAGCAAGGAGAGCGAATATTATCGCAAGTCCGATAATCAGTTTAAGGTTTCGCAAAAGAGCATAAATAATGCCCATGATAAGAAGTGCAATAAGTGTTGGCACGGCGTATGGCATCACAGAAGAAAGAAGTGTATCCATGCTTGGAACAGGAACGGTTACCATAATCAGCACCAGTACTGTATATATTAGGCTATAATTTTAACGGTTCCGCTCTGTTTCCTTTATTCCTTTTTCAGATAAAATACTGGCGGTTCCTCGAATTATCGCCCATTTTCTCTGTGCCTTTCACGATAAATCGCTTCACCCAAAAGAATTTTTTCATTTATTTCGTACATTGCTGCTGGCAAGATGCTATCTGTATCTTTAGGTGGAGTATACTTATCCATTATAGAAACTAATTCTCCTCTTTGTTTTGATATAAGTAATCTATGTGGGGGCGGATAACCTAATATATACGCAACAGCTGCCACTGCTGAGAGCAGAATTACAGTAGTAATCCCATAGCTCAAATAGTACGCAATCCTGCTTTTAGAAATGTCTATTGATTCGCAAACCTCATACCCTGTCGTTCTTGGTATATACTCTCCTTGTCTCTCTCCAAAATCTGCTCCGGTTTGATCACCTATCTGACATCCTACTGGAGCTGTTCTTACCGTGCTGCCATTTTTTACCCTAATGGATATTCGTGTTGCATTCCAGAATTTCCATGAGTTTTCAGGATTCGCTCTCAAAGAAGTGCTCAATTCTCGCATTGATTCCTGTAAACTGGCAAGAGATCTATTCTCAGGGTTTAGCCCGTTCCATGCAGATATTACTCTCGTTGCTACTCTATCTATATTATCGACCCCTCGGGTTGTTTGCGCTCTTTGTAATATTTCGAAAACATTGGTTTTTACTCTACGAATCCCTTCTTCTTGCAAATCTGTCAAACCTTCGGCTTTATTTCTGACAGCTTCTGTAATCCGTGTTCCGACTCTTCCGAGTGTTTCTGTTCTAAATCTTCCGAGTCTCTCAATTCTGTTTTTGAATATAAATCCAATAATCTCTCCTCGTTTGTATAATCGTCTATGTGATAAGTAGTATTATATATTGGTACCGCAAGGGATAAAAACGGTTGCCTGGGTAATTATCCCGATATATATGGGCAGAGCAGACAAAACCGACCTCTCGGTTCTCATTTTCGGAACAAAACTGAGAAATCCACTTATTCTTGCTTCTGGGATTACTTCCGGAACAAAAGATTCTCTTGAAACCGCAGCAAAGAATGGGGCAGGTGCTGTTACAACTAAATCAACAACTCTCCTTCCACGCAAAGGCCATGAAACCCCGGTTCTTTCCGAAACTCCAAGCGGTTTTATCAATGCAGTCGGGATTACGAATCCTGGAATTGACGCGGCAATAAAAGAATTTTCAGGATGGAACGAAGAGAAATCTAATGTGCCACTTATCTTCAACATCGCAGGAAAAGACGTGGAGGAATTCCGGGCAATTGCAGAAAGAGTCGGTGCAGCAATTAAGGGTGGAACACTAAAAATTTCCGGATTAGAACTAGCATTATCCTGTCCGCATACTCCAGGTTACGGAACAATGGCCGGTCAAAATACTCCCGAATCAACTGCTGAAATTGTTCGCGTTGTTCATTCAATTATTCCGGATTCGGTTCCTTTAATTGCAAAATTATCTCCAAATATTTCTGCGCTCGGCGAAGTTGCGAAAGCAGCGGAAAAGGCTGGGGCTGCAGCAATAAACATGGGAAACAGCGTCGGACCGGGAATGGTGATAGATACCGAACGCCGCTCTCCGGTTTTGAGTTTTGGATGCGGAGGATTAACGGGTCCTGCAATACGGCCAATCGCGGTGCGATGCGTTTACGATATTTATCAATCTGTTAAAATTCCAATAATCGGTACTGGCGGAGTAACTTATGGAAAAGATGCAATAGAGATGTTCATGGCTGGTGCAAGTGCTGTCGGAGTCGGAACTGCAGTATACTATCGCGGTCCAAAAGCATTCTCGCTAATTTCAAGGGAAATGGAAGAATGGATGAGCGTGCACAAGGTCGGTTCTCTATCCGAATTGATTGGTGTTGCGCACAGGAAATAAAATATATTGACTGGAAATAAAATACGTTAATACGGGTGGTTCTTTTGTCTAAATCTTCTACGAATCTTGGTAATTTAATTTCCTATTCCAAAGGCGGAATTACCAGCAAGGTGCTTGTTAGCGGGGCTAAGACTAACGTCACGCTTTTTTGCATGGCAAAAGGAACCGAACTTTCAGAGCATACCTCTACCAAAGAAGCAGTAATTCTTGTGCTTGAGGGAAAAGGGACATTTAAGCTTGGCACTCGTAGCATTCTTATGTTTTCAGGGGTTTTCATTCATATGAATCCGAACGAAGTTCATGCACTCAAAGTACGTGAAAATACGAGTTTTTTGCTTTATCTAACTGGTTGATTGCTAACGAATCTGCCTTAAATTCAAACCCTTTTTATACCCTTCCCATTATCTTATAATAACTGGTTCTAAATATGAAAATTCAACGCGCCTTAGTCAGTGTCTTCGACAAGACCGGAATAGTTGAATTCGCAAAAGAGCTTTCTGCAATGGGAATTGAAATCGTTTCCAGCGGAGGCACTTCCAGAGAGCTTGCTAAATCAGGAATTAAGGTTACTGACGTGGCATCTGTTACTGGATTTCCGGAAATGATGGACGGACGGGTTAAAACGCTTCATCCCAAGATTCATGGTGCCATTCTCGCAGACCGCTCTAAGAAATCTCATCTGGACGAAGCGAAGAAGGCAGGTGTTGAACTCATTGACCTGGTTGTTGTTAATCTTTATCCGTTTGAACAGGTTACTGCCAACGAGAAGGTCGAATTAGGCGAAGCGATTGAAAATATAGATATTGGTGGACCAACTCTAGTTCGCTCTGCTGCAAAGAATTATTCTTCTGTTGGAGTTGTAGTTAATCCGAAACGCTACGAAAGCGTAATTGCGGAACTAAAAAAAGAAAAATGCAGTTTGTCCGAGCAGACTCGAAAATCGCTCGCATTGGAAGCGTTTGAACACGTTGCGCATTATGATGTAGTCATTGAACAGTATCTGCGAAAAGAGTTCGGAATTGGCGGTTCAAATTTAAAATATCCAGACTATCTTAACCTCTCATTCAAAAAAATCCAGAATATGAGATATGGCGAGAATTCCCATCAGACAGCTGCATTCTATATAGACAACCATAAACGCGATCCTTGCGTTTCAAGCGGAAAATGCCTTCAGGGAAAAGAGATCTCATTCAATAATATTTTGGATATTAATTCCGCTTTTGAATTAGTGAAGGAGTTTGCTGAACCTACCACGGTAATTGTGAAACATAATAATCCGTGCGGGGTGGCGACAGATTCAAAACTTGTTGAATCATACAAAAAGGCGCTTGCAGTTGATAGCGAAGCGGCATTTGGCGGAGTGATTGCATTCAACCGCGAGGTTACTGATGCGGATTTTGCAAAATTAATCTGCGAACGTTTTTACGAAGTTATTGTTGCACCGCACTTTTCGGATAGCGCGCGTGCGGTTTTCTCAACAAAAAAGAATCTTCGCCTTATCGAAATGGGTGCACTTAAGCTTCCAATCAAACGCGAGACGTTTGCTGATTATCGTTCCGTAGTTGGCGGATTCCTTGTTCAGGATGCAGATACCGAACTGCTTGATAAGAAAAACCTGAAAGTAGTTACAAAAAGAAAGCCAACCGAACAGGAATTGAAAGACCTTCTTTATGCATGGACCGTCAGCAAATACGTTCGTTCAAATGCGATTATTTACGCTCGTGATAATCGGGCTGTCGGCATTGGTGCAGGGCAGATGAAACGGGTTGATGCAGCAAAACTCGCAGCGATGATTGCTGAAAGTTACGGAGATACTGTAAAAGGATGCGCAATGGCGAGCGATGCATTTTTTCCGTTCCGCGATGGGATAGACGAGGCGGCTAAGCGTGGCGTAACCTGTGTAATCCAGCCTGGCGGCTCAATCAAAGACCAGGAGGTCATTGCAGCAGCAGACGAGCATGGAATGGCGATGGTTTTCACTGGAATTAGGCATTTCAGGCATTAGTCAGCGCCTTTTTCAGAAGCGGGTCTGGTATTGAATAAACGCCATCCTCAACAATAATAAATCCATAATCAACTAACGAATCAAGATAGTTGGTAAATTGAGAGTCAGATACTGGTTCTTTTAGTTGAATTTCCATTGCTCTTTTTAAGTCTGCCCACCTCATATTTTTTTCAGCAAGGATGCTAAGCAATGCGATATAGCGTTTTTTCGCAGCAGCCCTGCCACCCAAAAACGATTCCAGTTCCGAATATGCCAATTCTGCGCCTTTCGTCGTAGCATTTTTCAGGGCGTTTTCAAAGCTAGTCGTTAATGCGGAATTTCCAAACATTGTAAGCCACCCTATAATACCGTCCAATTCCTGTAATGCCTTTTCCAACATCCCATTGCCCAAATCCTTTCCAATTTCCTTGAATCCCTTAAGTAAAAATTCCTTTGATTTATCCTGTCCGAGCGGGTGCATTTTTACTTCAACATACGCCCTTCCGAACAACGGGGCTTTTGGATCGTCCTTTCCAATAAATGCATCTAAAACCCCGACTTCCGAACCAGTTAGAATGATTTTGCATCCGGTATTGTCATAAAGGGCTGCGAAGAAGGCCTCTGTCCCAGTGCCCTTTAACATTTGTACCTCATCAACTGCGATTACAGGTTTTGCTTCCTTAAGGAGTTTCCATATGTCTTCGTCATTTTTAAGTGAAATTTTGATTCCTGCTTCTATGCTTTCTACACGATCCAGTACTGCAGCAGATACCCCTTTAATTGACCTGAGCTTTTGAAGAAGTTTCGACTCGAAAGATTTTCTGCTTAACGAAGTCAGTTCTCTTGCATCCATCAAAACAAACTTGACTTTTGTTTTGTTTAAGGCGACCCTCATCAAACTGCTTTTTCCAGTCCTGCGCAGACCCCGTATTACAATTATCCTAGTTGTTTTGTCAGTGAGATAGCTTGCAATAGAATCAAGCTCTTCGTTGTAATCGAAGAAATCCTCTTTCGTTTCCTTGGGTCTTAAGTCAAATAGCATAAGTATATTTGAGATGGAAAAATTTAAATTACTAATACCCCCTCTTAGTTACTAATACCCCCTCTTAGTTGTGTGCTTATGTATATGCATTTCAGACGTTAACTTGCTTTTCTTGGCAATTCATTGCCAATGAGTTTAAATACCCTGTGGCAATGAGATGCCAATATATTTAAAAAAGGAAAAAATCAGTGGCATGGCCTTACTTGTCTCTCCTATTCTGTCGAATCTGGTTTTTCTATTTTTTCCAATAAACCAACAAGTGCCTTCAACCAAACGTCTTCATCCTTGACATGCCCCTGCTGTTCGCTTTCCTGAGTGCTGCCTCTGCACCCGTAACCTTGTGTTTCAATGATATCCCTCTCACGTATTCCTGTCAACGCCTTGGCTAGTCTCATTACAGGACTTGCGCTGCTGCCATGCGCGGCATGCAAAGATGACACAACGACAAACGGAATCCCGATATTATGCGCTATCTGCATTGTCAATATGCCGCATGGCTGGCGTGTTTCATCTCCGCTTTTCATATCTGCATCCAATGAATCAGATTCCCGCTTCCATTCAGGAATGCTTCCATCGTAACCATCGTCGCGCATTCCCCTATGTTTGATTTTTCCTAATGCGGTTATAAGAGTAAGCATATCCTGAATCGGCAGGGTTCCCCCATCCTGCATTTTGTAAATAACCCCTTCGATTTCCTTTGCCTTAAACTTTCCCGTGGCAAGCGGCTCACGCAGTTCTTCCCCAAATGATTTTGCCAGTAAATCAACGGCTGCAAAATCTGGATTTTCACTGAAACAATGTGGACGTGCATCTTCGAATAATTTTGTTTCAATCCTTCCAGTTCCTTTTGCATATGGAAAGAAAACGTCTGTAAGCATTCCTGCAATGCCGCCGGTTCTAAGTTGTTTTTCTGCAGTGACAAAATCTTCTGCGAAAATTGCTTCTACCCTTTCCTTATGCTGTGCCATAACTACGCGGGCATGCGCAAGGTTTGCAGCTCGGTCCTCAACAACCAATAATTTTAATTTTTTCATAAGTTTCACCTCAAATTGTGTTTGTTTCTGGTAATTGTATGGCAGTTCTTATATTTAAAACATTTTATCAAAAAACTGGCGAAATAGGACTGTTTATTAATTATATTACTAATAAGTAAACTTATGCCAGAGAATACAATCAATGCGACCAAAACAGTCGAAACAGTAAAAGTAGACATCAAGGATCGAAAGATAATCCGAGAGCTGGATATGAACGCCAGAATGGGCATAAAAGAACTGGCAAAGCGCGTTGGATTATCTCGCCAGGTTGTCCAATATCGGCTGGAACGAATGAAAAGGGATGGGCTTTTGTTTGGAGCGATTACAGTCTTTGATTCTACAGTAGTGGGATGGAAATGGTTTCGGATCGTAATCCAGCTGCAAAAGATAAGCCAAAAGCAGAAACAGGAGTTTACAGATTATCTTGCCAATCATCCGAATTCAATGTGGGTTGGTGAAGTCGGCGGAAATTGGGATTTTGTTTTCAATTTCGTGGCAAGAGATCAGTTTGAGTTTAACGCGTTATTTGAGCAGCTGCTTCAGCAATGGGGCAGCTTTGTGCAGAAATACGAGATTCTCACGTATCTTGGCGTACGCGATCAGCCAAGGCGCTATCTTCTGCCTGACTATGAAATGAAAAGTATCTCAGTGCGCGCTGGGATAGTGCATGAAATGAGATTCAATCCGGAAATAAGGCTCGACGGGCTTGACAAACAGATAATTGCGTTGCTCTCAATGGATGCATGGCTTTCATTTTCCGAGATTGGTGCAAAGCTGAAGGTGAACTACAAAACAATCCAGAACAGGGTCAAAATTCTGGAGAAGAGTAAGTTAATCATTGGATACCGGCTGCTAATCCGACCACGCTCGCTTGGCTATGAGTCCAACATGGTATTCCTTGGCGTGCATTCCTACAAGCCAGAGCTGGAAATCCAGTTGCAGGAGTTTCTGAGACACCAGAACGTCACGTTCGTAGTAAAACAGCTCGGTACATGGAAATTCGGGTTTGAAATAGAAACAAAATCAATAATGGAGTTCCAAAGCTTCCTTGTTGATCTGAGAGCGCGCTTTGCTGATATAATTTCGACATACGATGTATTCCCGATATTCCATGACCATGTGCTGAACTACTTCCCAAAGGGTGCGTTGAAATAAGAGTTATCCGCTCCGCAATTTTACCTGCTGGCTAGTCTCCTTAATCTTTCTTTTCTGGCATCTGCGGCATCCCTTGCAGCTTTATTTCGAATATCCGTCTCAAGCCCGCGTTTCGTGAACTTTTCCAAAGTTCTTGCCAATTCTAATTGAACCCTTGCAGCGGTTGTCGGACGCATATTCCAATCAACTTTATCTGGTAATTCGGCAATTCTGTCCGCGGATACGCCGTATCGCATCATTAAAAGATTTCCAAACCTAGATTCTAATTTCATCAATGCTTTCAGAACCATTGCACGCACTTTTTCACTGCCTTCAATCCCTTCAGAGCCATGCATAATCTTTTCAATGATGTCCGAATCCGCAATTCTCCTTACAGAAACCCCGGCTGGTTTTTCCCCATCTGGAGTGCTTATCTCTGAATAGAACAATCCGTCCGCATCAACCCCGCTGCCCTGATTCTTGGAATGCCCAATATCCCTGCGCAATGGCCTTGAGTCGAGTAAAAAAGTTGAAAATTTGCTTTTTGCAGAGTCCCAAAACAGGGCAGCCTCAAACATCCTGAGTGTCATTACCGAATGTCTTTCATCCCGTGCAATGCTCCAACCGCATCTTTTTTCAAACGTGGCTAAGAGTTTTGGATCGTTTTTGATGACTTTTCGGACTATGTCCCATGAATCATTTATTCTTTGCAATGGAATCCAATCCGGGAATGCCCGTCCGAGCTCAGTGTCCCTTGCCTCGCACGGCTCCATTGAAGCTGCTAGTGCCAGCACAACATCCATTCTCCCTAATCTGTGGTTTCCGCGCAAGTTTCCCAATGCTTCCTTGTATTCGGCTACTTTTCCTTCCTCGCCAGGCCGCGGATTAAGGAGCACGCTAACCATGTCCTTTAGAGTAGGCATTTCTGTGGGTGCCTCTTGAAGAGGCTCTTCCAATGGTAATGCTGCTGTTTTAACCAAATAATCTACCTCAAATAAAAAAAATCCCGCTTGCCTGATTTGTTCCCCAGATTTCCCAAAAGAAAGGGAATATGGGATTGAACAAGCAACCTACTGGTATCCGCGACCATAATACGGCTAAACCTCTGTCGGGTTATATTGTGCCGTGAACAAACTACAGCCAGTCGCTCTACCGTTGCTCTGCGAGTTTCGAGTTTTCAGTCCCGCATCTTGAATTTAAACATCCAAGATCCGGAACACGCGACTCAAGACTCAATTTGAGCTAAAGCGGGTAACTTATATTTGGGTTAGCAACTCCTTAAAAATGTTTTGAGCACGTCGATAAGCTCCAAATAGCTGGATTTTGAGACCCATTCATTCGCAGCATGCTCATTTCCGCCCTTTGCCCCTACTACTACAACAGGGACTCCACAAGCTGCAAAAATGTTTTCATCAGCAACCGACATGCCATACCCATATATGGGTGCTGTCCCGAATTTTTGCCTTATTGCCTCGGCCAGTTTCATTACGTACGGATTATTTTTTTCAGTTACGAAAGGAGCGATATAAGGAGTTTTTCTTTCCTTTAAGCGTGCGGATATTCTTTTTCCGTCAATTTCAAGGAATTTTTCTTCAGAATAAAGCCGCTTTATGAATTCTTGTATCTCCTCAAGTGCGCTTTCGGGTGTTTCCGGAGTAACCAAATGTCTATCCAGTTCAAGTGTTACACTGTCTGGAGTAGATAGAGACGAACTCTCCCCATGAATCTTTCTTATGAACTGGGTTGGCGGAGGAAGAAATTTGTGCGGTTTCATTTTTTGGTTAAGCGCCTCGAGTTTCGGAATAAGCCTTGCCGCCTCGCTTATGGCATTTTTACCAAGTGAAATGTTTGCTCCATGTGCTGAACTTCCCGGAACATTGATTTCAATAACACATCTCCCTCTTCTTCCAAGTGTAATCGCTTTCGGTCCAAGTTCTATTCCATCTGGATGTGGGCTTTCTGTTGATATACAGAATTCCACGTCTTTCAAAAATCCGCTTTTGGCAATCGCCTGCGCACCTTCGGAAATATTTTCTTCATCAACTCCGAATGCAATTTTTATCTTTCTATTTTTGTTCCGCACGTTTTCATCCGCGCATGCAGTAAGAATAGCCGCAATCCCTGCCTTCATATCAACAGAACCGAGTCCGATTAGTTTGTCTCCTTCTTCGCGTAATGAAAGTGGATTTCCATTCCAATCTCCGTAAACCGGGACGGTGTCCATGTGCGCATATAACATAATCTCCTTTCCGGTTGTTCCGCGTTCGCCAACGACATTGAAACGATTTTCAGAGATATAAATGCGTTTTGTAGAGAATCCGAGTTTTTTGAGTCTTGCTTCCAAATATTCTGCAATCTCTAGTTCATTTGGAAAGACCGATTTTATTGAGACTAATTCCCTTAACCATGTAATCGTATCCATTCATATCGCCTCTTTGTATTTAATTAAAATAAAAAAGAAAGAAACTAAAAAGAGAGGTATGCCCATACATTCAAGTCCTCAAGGTTACCGTTATACTGCATTCCAGGGCTTCGATCGCTTAGAATTCTGCAATGTTGATGGAGCATACCGCAATAGTTGGGGCTGGATTTTCCTGTTGCAATATTCACTGGAATCCATGGCGCCCTTGCTTCAACATAGACTAAGGTGTCTCTGGAACTATAACCTGCCTCGTGCAATAATTCTATCATGCGATGATAAAGCGCAGTTAAGAGACCATGGCCGCGATATCTGCGATCGGTAGCGGCTTTGCCAAGCTCTATCAAATTAATAGTTGGCCCGCATTCTAATACAAGTGGCGCTTGCTCTGCAACAAGGCTTGCGATTATTTGTCCTTTTCGATTACGTGCAATCAACGTGGTGCTATTATCAACGACATCACCAATAGTTTGCTCGTTTATCTGGAATGGATAGTCCTGAAACGCTTCCAGATATAATCGCGTTAACAGTACGATTTCATCTGCCGTAGGGTTGGTTAAACGCTCAATTCTGAAACCAGCTTGACATATGCGTTCGTATGCGGCTTCTGCTGTTATTGGCACGAGCTTATGGATACCAGTCATCATGTTACCGAGGGTAATCTCACGAATAGCGCTCTCTTCTGCTCGCTGGACTTCTGCGGGGATTGTCCTTTCTGGTGTATTACATCCGATGTAAGCTAGATAAAAACCAGGAAGAACTGAACCCAGATTTACCTTTGCTTCAAGCCCATAACTACCCTTTTCCATTCTGCGAGTTTTTGCCAGCTCGTAATATAACCAACGCGTGGGGATTCTGTCATTAAAATCGCGATCTACCCGCTCGGAACCACCCGGCGCGCAATCGTATCTCAGACGCCGTAATTCACGTTCCAGATCCGGATGGAAATTAGGGGATAAATCATTTCTTATTATACATCTTAACGTTACCCGTGTAGCGTCTGGATGTTCTCGCATCATACGTGCAGCAACTACCATCATGCTATTCTCATGGCTGATTGTCTGATCCATTAGTGCCTGGCTATCGATCAAACGTGGATAAAATCCTTTCACTCGTTTATTCGATTCGTCATACACTGGCGGCCAAGCTAAACCTATATTGCTTGGCTGCACTACTGCACTGTTTTGCCTATTTATCATATTTCCATTTCTCAATTTTCTTGACATACTCTTCACCTCATGAATTTTAGTTTTTCCATTAGGGGTGATAAACAAAGAAGAAATTTCCATTATTATCCAAAACTCAAAATGAGTTATACTAAAGTTGTTGCCCAGCACTGGGCTTTCTTAAAAAACAGATGAAACAAAATTTCCATATCTAATCTACCCCAACACTTCTCATAAATCTTCTATGATTTACTCCTATAATATCCTCTGGTGAAAGGTTTTGAATTACTCTAAATTCTGCATTTCCACCATCCAATGGAGAAGTTTCACTCAGTTGTTCTGGCACTAATCCCAGGCTAATTATCCCGTTTATTGCTTGTCTGTGTGTGCGCTCGGTACTTCCAAGTCCGTTCCACGATATTGCGGATAAACCATATTCTGCTATTCGTCTTGTAGCAGATCCAATGTCTCTATCTGCTTTTTCCAACGTATCTGTATGGTGCGTTAGTGGCTGTGCGAGCAAGCCCAGAGTAAGTTCAATTGCTGCAATAGTTGCTTGGAGTGTCGGTTGCCCATCAATAGGTCTGAACTCAACGCTTCCAACAAGTCCCATTCCCGGAACTTCTTTGTCCAATCTCATTCTTGCCGGTTGAAAGATTTTATCAGGAGTCCATTGCAGTACCCGTCCGTCTGTAGTTACAAATGTAGGGTATCTTACGGCAAGTTCTGCGATTCTTTCAGGCGCCATTCTTTGAACTATTTCCTCGACTCGCTGCCTTGCAGACTCCATTCCTTTCTCATAATCTCCAATGCTTTGCATGTTCCAGGGGTTCGCTAGTTCTGAAGGCAGGTTCTCGAAAAATTCTGCTACCAAAGCCGCCCTTCCACGTTCCCGACCGTCTATAACCGCACATTGCGTCAGAGCAAGTATGGGCGATGCAAACCTATTCGCAGCATTATATACTGCTAGTCCTTCATCAAAACTTTCTATTCCTACATGGAATTGAACGGAGTTTGTAGCCGCCAGATTCTCCGCTGATTTTTGGAAGATATCTGTGCTCAGAAAATGCGTTAATCCCTCTCCGATTGCTCCGCTAGTGGTTGGCTGCGAGGTTGATATGATCCGAATCCCCATTTCTGCTATTATTCTACCTAATATCCGGTAAGCCGCTGCGAGGTCCTCTCTTATCTCTGCCACTGTTGAGAAACATATTTTCAATTCTATGGCATTTGGGGCGACCTCTGCTACTACTTCGGTTTGTCGCCACCTCATCCTACTGCCAAATTCATTCCTAGCACGTTCAATCGTTCCTTCAGTTTCCCTTCTACCAAGTGGTCTTCCCCTGGCATCAAAAAGTGCGAATTCGCTTTCCGTGCTGATTGTGGTATCGCGCCTAAGCAGCGTTCTTCGTTGTTCAGTCATTCTTGTTATCATGATATTCACCTTTTTTTATTTTTTCAGTTCCTATTTTCGAGTAAAATAAAATTAAAACAAAACTCAAAACTATCTATTAGTGATTACTGTTTTGCCAGCATGGGCTTCTTGCTCAGAAAGAAATTGCTTATTCTGTTTGTTTGCATAGTTTATTCTTCTGAACCAAACAGTTTTTAAATATATCGTAATTTAGTTACGAAATTAGTAATGTATTGTCCAGTTCCTACGAATAACGTAATCTCCGTTTGAACGACAATTCGTTCAAATCTGCCGGATTTTCTTAATCAAAATCCGTCATTGCGAATTTCGCAATATGTCAAAATGTTTAGGCGAGCATTTTGACAGTTGGAGATTTCCACCGCTGGGCTTCTCTTAGACCCACTGATTAGATAGACTGGTGGAAATCTACGGATTTATAATGTTTGCCGCATCAGACTTTCCTATGAAGCTTGATGACATCGACGTGCGCATCCTTTCTTTCCTGAAGCAAAACTCGCGCATGTCCAATGTTGAAATTGCCAAGGCGGTGGGATTGACCGAAGGCGCCGTGAGACATCGGATTGAGGTTTTGTCTACAAGCCATGCAATCGAGCGGTTCACAATTGAAACAAGCGGAGCTTCCGCTTCATATTATGCAGTTGTCATGCTAAAAGCAAAACACGAGACAAAGAAAATGATGGCAGAAGTTGCAGCAGCGAAAATCTCCAAGGAATCTTATGAAATCTCCGGGGAGTATGATGGCTGCCTTATTCTTGAAGGCGCAAGCCTTACGGAAGTGGATTCAAAAATCGATCGATTAAGGAAACTGCGCAGCGTTGCAGATACAAAGACGTTTATCGCATTGAGGAGATGGTAGACCTCACAAACGAAAACAAAGCGGAAAAAATAAAAAAAGATTAATGCGAAAAGACGCGAGTCGTTGTTCCAAGTGATTTGTATTATTCCACGTTGTTTTATCTCGTTATAGTTCCCGCTTATTGTTTTTGTTCCGCACTGCTACCGCATCGTCCCGAGTATCATTTTCCGCATCTCTATCGGCTCAAGATTCTCCAACGCCTTTATCGCAAATCCTAATTTTGGCTCGCTTTCAGCATGAATAGTGAATAAGTTGTTTCCCTTTCGTATGCTGTCCCCACGTAGGCAGTGGAGATATATTCCAGCTCCCTTATCAAATGGCGCTCCGGCAAGCCTGGCAATCTTAGATATTACCTTATTGTCTATGTGAAATATCTGGCCATCTACCTGGGATTTTACGTCATACGTATATTCCCCAATTGGCATTGAATCTGATTTTACCTTGGGATTCCCTCCCTGAAGCTCTATAATCTCTTTCATTTTTGCAAGTGCCTTTCCGTTTTCGAGCAGTTTCAATGCAATTCCATGGCCTTGTCCAACACTTGCCTTTCCACATAATTCAAGCAGTTTCCCGGCCATCATACAGGATTTGTGTTTCAAATCCTCTGGTCCAGTTCCTTCTAGTACCTGTAGAACATCCCTGCATTCCAGCGCTGGTCCTATTCCGTTTCCAATAGGTTCTGCTCCGTCAGTAATAAGCGCTTCTATTTTCATGCCCATTTCAGTGCCTATTTTTATGAAATGCTTTGCAAGTTCCTTTGCTCTTGCTTCATCATTTATCTTTGCCCCGCGTCCAACAGGCAAATCAACAATTACATACTCGGCTCCAACGCATTTTTTCTTTCCAAGTATGCTCGCCAATAGCATTCCCTCCGGATCAAGAGAAAGCGGGTTTCTTATCCTTATTAATTTGTCATCCACCGGAGCGAGTTTCATTCCCCCGCCCCATACCATGGCTCCCCGTGCCTTTAGTGCAATGTCCTTTAGTTCATCCACACTGAACGTTACATCTGAGAGGACTTCCATAGTGTCGGCGGTCCCACTCGCCGAAGTAATCGCCCGTGAAGAAGTTTTTGGGATATAAATCCCACTGGCTGCGATTATCGGAACAACTATCATGGTTGTCCTGTTTCCGGAAACTCCTCCGGCGCAGTGTTTGTCAACTACAGGATGCTTTCCCAAATCAAGTTTATCCCCAGACTTCACAGTAGCATCTGCAAGTGCAATAATCTCGTCATCAGACATGCCGTTTATGTAAACTCCGGATACCCATGCCGCAGTCTCAACATCATTAAGTCGCCCATCCATTATCTCGTTTACAATCGAGCTTATTTCCGTAGGTGTGAGAGTTTTTCCATCCATTTTTTTCTTGATATATTCTATAGACTCAGGTCGATTCATATGCAGAATCTCGATTGTATCCCCATTTTTCGCACCGAGTTCTTCAGCTGCATCTGAGTAGATTCCGACTTCCCCGGGTTTAACCATTTCGTTGCTTGTATCTACGATTACGATGGTGTTTTTCTTTCCAAGTTTGAGTTCAGTACGGTATCCTAGGTAGATATCATGGGCCGTTGCGTCCTTTGAATTAAGAAGAACTATTCTTTTTCCGGTTTTTATATCGATTATCTTTGCTTTGCACATATATTTTTTGTATCTCCATACATCTACGCGTTTCGTTTCTTTTTCAACATATTTTGGTTTTTCAGACACGTTATCACCACGTTTTTTTCATAAGTGCCAACTATTCTCCCGTTTATTTCTTTTCGATTTCAATTCCGAGTTGCTTTGAAGCTATTTTTCGCTTGAGGAATTGAAAGACAAGAACGAATTGTCGTTCTTGCGGATTTCAATTCCGAGTTGCTTTGAAGCTATTTTTCGCTTGAGGAATTGAAAGACAAGAACGAATTGTCGTTCTTGCGGATTTCAATTCCGAGTTGCTTTGAAGCTATTGTAAATAAAGATTGCGGCGGAACAACTCCCGCTTCCGTGATATATCCGTTGATATATTGAGCCGCAGTAACATCGAACGCAGGATTGCGTACAACAAGTCCTTTTGGCGGTTTGTCCCATACCTCTTTAGAATCCCGTTCCTCGATTTTTTCAAGATTTCCGAACAGGCTGATTGGGCTGTATTTATAGAGTTCAGCAGCAGAATAAAACGAGACGTCGTGCATCTCCGCAATGTGTGCAAGGGTGGATGTTCCGATCTTGTTTATCAAATCTCCACGCGAGGTTATTGCATCTGCGCCAACAAGGCATATCTCCGCCTTTTTCATGAATGAGTTCATCGCGGAATCAACAATTAACGAAACTTTAATGTCCGCATCAACCAATTCTTTTGCGGTTATCCGTCCCTGATATCTCGGTCGTGTTTCACAGGCAAATACTTCAATCTGGTTCCCCATTTCAGCGGCTCGCTTAAGTATTCCGGTAACCGTTGAGGAATGGCAGTGAGTCATAACAACTGCACCTTCTGGAATGAGTTTTGCCCCGTATTCTATGAGCGCCTTTGCATTTTCATCCATTTTCTTAAGATATTCTTTTTCCTTTGTTACGACTTTTTCTCGGAGTTCCTTTGCATTCCTCACTCCGCCGGTTTTTATCTGTGAAAATGCAAACCTTGCAATCTCCCCAACTGCATTTCGCACCATTGGTTCGGTTGGCCTTGCAGAGGCAAGTGCTTCGCTAACAACAAGAAGTTCTGAATACAATTCGTCAAGTGTTTTTGCCTTTGATTTCTGAATTTGAAGGATGATTGCATTTACAACTGCTTTCGCAATGTTTCGTGCACCCTGGATTTTAAGCGCCTTTATATCTTTAATGACTTTCTCAACCTTTCGTTCCATACCTCTGAGTAAGAGGACTAATTATAAATAGGTTTCTAAAGAGTCCCTCCCAAACATGCTTTTCTTTCAATATCTTCTTCTTTGTAATCTCTGAGCCGAACCAGTTCAAAGCCATTTGGCAGTTTTATATCAAACCCGGCTCTACCAACAGCTGCTTTTGCTAAGCTTTTTGCGTATCTCTTTATATTTGTTTCTATTTTATACCACATAAATGTTTATATCCGAAATATAAACGGGTGTTCAATCATTGCCCGGATTATTGTAGGAGTGTTCATATCCGCAAGAGGTACTCTTTCAACCATCTCTCCGTCCCAATCAGGACGTATTCGATATATTGATTCCAGTTTTCCCTCGGTATGACTGTTTTCTCCCCTCAAATCCGTAACTAGTGCTGCTATCTGAGTGTTTTCTTCTCTTATTATATTCTGTAATGTTACATCTAATCTAATTGCCCTGGAACTTCCCGTTGGATGCAAGAATGCTCTTTCAACTTCTGCTAACGGCCTAAAACATTCAATAGCAGTTATAATTCTTCTTCCGATTCTTTCTTGCACGTCCTCGCTGAGTGGCAATTCCATCCTACAATGCATTCGTTCCTGACCACATCGAGTACTGTTACATTTTCTGGTTCTTATCTCACGTTCTGACACTAGCATAAAGCACACCTTCTAAGGTTTCGGAAACTTTTTCCACCTGTTTTTTCTGTTCGCCTCTTTCTTGTATCTAATTAATAACTACTGACTAATCAAAAAAATATAAAATATAAAAAAAAAGAAAAGATTAAAGGAAATCATTTGAACGATGTTTCGTTCAAAACTTTGAAAAACTGCTGTTTTTCAAATCATCCAAACAAGTTTGCCAATCCTTCGGCTGCCTGTTCTTCTTTCTTTCCTTCATCCTCTTTTTTCTCTTCTTTCTTGGCCTCGCCTGCTGCTGGAGCTGCTGCAACCGGTGCTGCAACAATCGCAGTCGCATTCTTCAGAAGGTCTTCGAAATCGACTCCCTTCACTGCCTCAGAAAGGACTTTTGCCTTTGCATCGTCAACTTCCGCACCAGCGGATTTGAGAACAGATACAAGTGCATCCTTTGTTACTTCTTTTCCAGCTCCGTGCAAGAGAAGCACGGCATGCAAATATGGATCTACCTTTGTCATATTATCACCTTTCATTTTTTACTTTTTCTCAATCAGCTTGAACGACGAATCGTTCAAGTCTGTCGAAAATCATTTCTTGATTTTCTCCATCGGTTCAAGAGCCGTCCCCTGTCTTATTGCAGAGGTGAGAAGCTGCTCTATCACGCTTGATGAGTATAAATTTCCGTTTATTCCTGCATTTCTTGTCTGCCTAAACGCCTCGCTTAAGGCAATTCCGATGCTCATGCCGGTTGGGTATCCAGAGTTAAGTGAGAAATTGAATGCATCTTTCAACGCAGCTGAGAATTCTGGATTAAGTGTGTGTGCATCAATATCAAGAACCTCTTTGCCATAAAGATATTCTCCATCATATGCAAATAACAGTTTTGCTCCAACCTCAAAGGGCATTATACCCAGTTTTTGAAGTGCCTTTACTTTTACGTCTGTAAGTGCCTCGCCGGGCTTTGCAACAACAGATGTTTTTGCAATCACTATCTTTCCAGCCTTAATCTGAACATTTAATCCAGCTCCCTTAAGTTCTGAAAGTGCCGGACCGGGTGGCAAATCTGTTTCTCCTTCTGGAACAGCTATTTCAAACGGTGCAATCTCGCCAACTTTCGCAGCCCTTCTCTTTTTATTTTCATTAAGGAATTTGTTTACCAGATATGGGCTTTGATTTGTCATTGCAAGTGCTACCGGAACCTTGAGAACTTCCTTTTTCTGTGAAAGAACACTCTTTGAATCAAATACTCTTTCCATAATTGCCTTTTTTGCTATTCTTACCCGTCCACCCTCTTTTCGTATATTCTTTCGTATATTCTGGAGAAGCGAATCCGGGAGTCCTCTGAGGTCTATGACTGCAAGTGTTGAGTAATCCTTTGTTTCCTTTATGATTTCCTTTACTTTACCTGCCTTTTCCTTTATCGCAGGTCTTTCAGGATTTACTTTGTATTTTCCTTTCTTTTTTGCCATAAAAATTTCACCTTTGTATTTTCTTGTCCAAATTTTTATTATTGAACGGATGTCATGAACGACGCTTCGTTCATGAGCATGCTCGTGATCGTTGCGACGATCGCGACAACGCCGTTCAATGCCATATGAGAATCATCTTTATTCTACCCTTATCGGGGCACCCATTGTCATCTTTATATAAACCGATTTAATGGTGTGTTCACCCGTCTTATTCTTAACTGCATCATAAACTGCTTCAATGTTTTCTCCAATGTCTTCTGGTTTCATTTCCTCAGTGCCAACCAGTGCCTGTGCAACCGGAAGATACTTTCCTTTGGAAGCCATTTTAACCGAACGTCTTGTTCGTTCAATCATCTCAGTTACATTTCCCACGACCGGTCTCGGTAATTTTCCTCTTGGACCAAGATATTGTCCAAGGCTTTTAGCCACAAGACCCATGAGGTTTGGCTGAGCAAGAAGAACGTAATTATCTGCGAGGTTCTTTATTTTATCAGGAGCCCCATAAGCCGAAATTTCCTGTGACAGGATTATCAAATCTGCTTTTGCGTTTTTTGCCTGATTTGCCATAGCCTCTTCAGCAATGACTGCAACCTTTGGCTCTTTTCCACCCTTTCCTTTCGGAAGGGCTACGTCTAAATTGAGCCTGTGCTCAGTCTTTGAGAAGTCTATTCCCCGAAAATTCACTATAAGTTCTACACTTTGCTTGAATTTTCGTTTTCCCTTGTCCTCGAAAACCTTTGCTAAGGCTTCTTGAATTTTCTTTTTGTCCATCATAGAAGTCCCCTCCTACTCTCAGAGTAGTAATTACGGGTATCCTGAGACAAAAAATTTGTCTCAATCTACACACAACCAGCGAGATAATACCAATATTAACGAATCTGTATTACTTAGTTATAGCGATCCACGAAAGTTTTGCGAAACTTTCGCGTCTCACTACATAGCAAACAACGACTGAGCCAAACAATTGGTCTCTTGCATTACTTTCGTTGTTTGCTATAGTTGTGTCTAAGAGCTGATTTGAATGGGAAGGATTTATAAAGGTTTTACTTTCTATCCGCGTGCTAAGGCATCTGCGTATTAAATCCATGCGGTCTGCGTAAAAAGACGAGTTTGTGAGGGAATCTAGTTTCTGATCTTGGTTTGTGGCGTTGTTCCGTTTGCCGTGTTTCTGGTTGTCCGGCCGTTTTTTCAGCAGGCTGTGAATTTGATTGGTATGGCTGGGTCGGAACCGGAAAATTACTTAATGGGATACCGGAAGTTTGGGAAACCACTGTAGGATTAACAATTGCCTTTTCGAAACGAGGTTCGAACGGATTTTTTTCAAAAGGACCATGCTTCTTCAGTTCAGTCTTTTCTGTTTGTATGGTTGGACCAGGGGTAACATTAAATGAACTTGTTGAAACCATAAATGCGAGCATCCCTTCGGCTAAAGGTAAATCGTGAAGTACCATAAAATTCCCAGAGACTAATTTCGTTCGGGTATTTAACTAGAGTTCGCCTACTCTTCGCTTTGCCTTTCGTTTGAGTCTCTTGCGCTTTTTCTTTACCCACTTCCAGCGCATTCTGTTTTTCTTCTTCCATTTTCTCGGTCTGCTTCCCATGTAATCATCATCCTTTGTAATCAGGTCAACGAAATTTTGACCAATACTGTGCTTGGCACTTTTACCCTGAGAAGCTGTTTTATCATCTTCTCGTCGCCTTCCACATCAACAAGTCTTTTGAATATCCTTTTTTCCCAGTGTTCGTAAGTATCCGAGCCATCCCCACACGGAGTTCGTCTACAACTTATCTCGAGTTTTTTTCTTGGCAACCTTATCGGACCGTGCATTTTCATGCTTAATACTGTAGCTAGCTCTTTTATTTGCTTCACTACTCCATCCAGGTCTCCTGGGTTGTCTCCGCTTAGTGTAATTCTTGCTTTGCTCATAATTAATCACTCTAAATCCAGTGATCCGCATAAGTGGTGCGACTCACAGTTTAGCAAACAACGACTATATGGTTAATCCTTTGTTTTACTTTCGTTGTTTGCTATAAATGGTAAAATTCTGTTGTGTTGCGTCAGGCTTATAAAACTATACTAATCCTTGAAATACAAAAATAAAAAGAAAAAATAAAAAAAAAGAAGAACAGATTTTACTTCCTAAAGTTCTTCAATTTTGCCTTGTAGACGTATCCGTCTTTGCCTACATAGTACATGAAGCCCGCTTCTTTGGAAATCTTTTCAGATCCAACTTTTTTCTTTCTTCCGCTTTTGTTGTGCTTCATGGGTGCTGCCCAGACGTATCCATCCTTACCTACAAAGTAGAGATACCCATTGTCTCTTCCAATCTTTTCACTTCCAACTTTTGATCCCATCCTTTCACCTCAGAAAATAGGGTTGCGTTATTCACGCAACCTTCGTGCGCATGAACATTTTCCAAGCGCTTTGTTCTCGTAAACGCCTGCGCCGCTTCTATATTTTAGAGAGTATTTATAAAGCTATCGTCGGTAACGTCGGACACCCGACGTAAATCGGGAAGGTTTTTAAACAAACATCTCCATTACAGGTTCATGCCGCTATCATTCATACGTGACAAACCCGCTCGGGTTCTTCTTACACTTAAGGATTCTTCCACTCCTTGGCATCTTTCAAAAATAGCACGTTCAACCGGAACAACATATGTTTACGTTACGAAATTCATAAGCGAGCTTGCGAGAAAGGGTCTGGTTGCAATCGAAGCAAAAGGTAAGAAACGTCTTGTCAAGCTCACTGAGAAAGGGATTCTCGTAGCTAATGCATTAGATGAATTAAAGAAAAAATTGGAATGAACCTATCTAATATAGCTTACACTTCCCCCAGTAGGTTCGTACGGGGTTATCATATTCTTTTGCACTTCTTCCTCTATTTTCTTTAGTATTTTTTCTCCTTCCTTTGCTTTTGTCTCGAGCTTTTTCGTATCGATCACAAATCCGAGAAGGCGTGCAAGAAGTTCAACCATTTCATTTGCTGCTTTTACATCGACATACCCACCATGGGTCTCTCCCATCAGGCATGCGCCTTTTATATTGCGTAATTTTGCAAGTGCCGGAACAAGTCCTGCCGCACCAACTATAGAGCCGCGTGCGATTCCGAATTCAACACCATTCTTTTTCAGCCATTCCATTACTTCTTCGTGCGTGGCAACTCCGTAAAGCCTTCTTTTTTCATTGAGTTTTCCCGTGCTGTAGCCGCCTATTGTAAGAACAAGTTCTGCGCCTATCTTTTCTGCATAATCAAGTATTTTTCCTGCGACCTCATACTGTCCCTTTGAGGAAAGTGCCTGTACATCTCCGGTTAATATGACCATATCGCGTTTTTTGCATTTTACATGATATATTGTGTTTTTTATAAGGCGTATTCCGCCCTTTTTTGTCATGAATACCTGGTGGGGGAAATAGGGTGAGTAGAGTTCCGCGATTTTTTCTCCTTTCAATTCCTCTGCTATATATCTTCCGACCGTTCTT
>Ga0209211_10004085_pt1 | contig 23121 bp, 19 predicted proteins | sample RifGroA2_FD_183992 | JGI IMG/M metagenome (GOLD analysis project Ga0209211, IMG submission 183992) | Groundwater microbial communities from Rifle, Colorado, USA - Groundwater A2 (SPAdes) (version 2) | ecosystem: Environmental > Aquatic > Deep subsurface > Groundwater | place: Rifle, Colorado...
ATGTGCGGGTCGAAAACGATGGCATTGGTGCCCTGGAAGCCGAGCGCCGCTGGGGCGCCCTGCAGGTGGATGGCGTGCCGATGGCAAACTGCGCTTATGTGACCTGGAGCACCGGCATTGGCACTGGCCTGTGTGTGGATGGCCATGTGTTGCGCGGCAAAAATGGCAATGCCGGCCACGCCGGCCACCTGTTTGTGAGCACCAACCACGACGCGCTGTGTGGTTGCGGCAACGTGGGTGATGTCGAAGGTTTGGTGGCGGGTAACGCCATTGCCCGGCGTTTTGCGTCGGCGGGCTATGCTGATGCCGCGCTGCTGTTCAAGGCGGCTTATGCGGGCGATGCCAAGGCCATCGGTTTGATTGACGACTTGTGTCTGGTGATGGGGCGCATGCTCTACAACCTGATCGCCACACTTGACCTGCAGCGCATCAGCATTGGCGGCAGTGTCTATTGGCACCACCGCGACTACCTGTTACCACGCCTGCGCGCCGCAGTACAGGGCAAGTTGCCCGCCCTGACCGATGGCTGCGAACTGGTCAGCGCGGGCCTGGGCGAGCGCGTGGGTGACTTTGGCGCGCTGGCACTGGTGGTGTGAGCCAGCCTGTTTGATCAGCGGTGACCGACCTAGGGAAAATACCCCCTTGCGGATTGTTGAAAATTAATTAACAATTAATTAATTCGTGCAACACGGTGTCTGCCCGAATCAACCCGCGCCTGATGGCCAGAATTGGCACAACAGGCTGACTAACAGGAGATGACATGATCAAACTTTCCAAATTGGCTACGGCCGTGGCAATGGTGGTGGCAGGCAATGCGGCGATGGCCGGAGACGTCGAGGTGCTGCACTACTGGACTTCCGGTGGCGAAGCCAAATCCGCGGCCGAACTGAAAAAAATCATGCAGTCCAAGGGCCATGTCTGGAAAGATTTTGCCGTCGCTGGCGGCGGTGGTGACAACGCGGCCACCGTGCTGAAAAGCCGCGTGGTGTCGGGCAACCCGCCTGCTGCTGCCCAAATCAAGGGCCCGGCCATTCAGGAATGGGCCGCAGAAGGCGTGCTGGCCAACCTGGACGCAACCGCCAAAGCCGAAAAATGGGACAGCCTGTTGCCCAAGGTGGTGGCCGATGTCATGAAATACAAAGGCAATTACGTGGCGGCACCGGTCAATGTGCACCGCGTCAACTGGATGTGGGCCAACAGTGCGGTACTGAAAAAAGCGGGGGTCACAGTCACCCCCAAAACCTGGGACGAGTTTTTTGCTGCCGCTGAAAAGGTTAAAAAATTCGGTGCCATTCCCGTGGCGCACGGCGGCCAAAACTGGCAGGATTTCACCACCTTTGAGTCGGTGGTGCTGGGTGTGGGCGGTGCCAAGTTTTACAGCGACGCCTTGGTCAAGTTGGACCAAAAGGCCCTGACCAGCGCCACCATGACCAAAGCACTGGAGACCTTTCGCAAGATCAAGGGTTACACCGACGCGGCCGCCCCCGGGCGCGACTGGAACCTGGCCACGGCCATGGTGATCCAGGAAAAGGCCGCCTTCCAGTTCATGGGGGATTGGGCCAAGGGTGAGTTCACTGCCGCAGGCAAAGTGCCGGGCAAAGACTATGTCTGCGCGGCTGCCCCCGGCACTGCCAACGCGTACACCTTCAACGTGGATTCGTTTGCCATGTTCAAGCTGAAAGATGCTGCGGCCCAAAAAGCCCAGGCTGACCTGGCTGCCGCCATCATGGGCACCGAGTTCCAGGAGGTGTTCAACCTGAACAAGGGTTCGATTCCGGTGCGTCTGAACATGAGCATGGCCAAGTTTGACGACTGCGCAAAATTGTCGTCAAAAGATTTTGTCGAATCCGCCAAAACGGGTGGTTTGGTGCCCTCTGTGGCCCACGGTATGGCGATCAAGCCAGCGGCCGAAGGCGCCATCAAGGACGCGGTCAGCCAGTTCTGGAACAACGACAAGATGAGTGTGGCCGACGGTGTGAAGAGCATTGCCAAGGCGGCTGCGACTCAGTAATCAATACGGGGGCATTTTTTGTGGGCGTTTTTGTCAAGTACCCGCATCAGGGCTGGGGTACATACCGCCGCTCATGTCCCCCGCCCTTCGGGCTCCTCCTTTACTTCGCTATGGTATGCACCCCAGCCCTGATGCTAGATGCATGGGTTTACTGTCAGGAAAGCCAAAACCCAGTCAACCCTGACTTGGTTTTATAGGCAGGCAAACAACCACCCTCGCAAGATCAGACGGGTCGGGTGTTTCGCGCAGTGAGGTAAAGGAGGAGACCAAAAGCCGATGGCTTTTGGTCGGGGGACACGAACGGAGCGGAATACCCGGGCCGTCTGATCCCCAGTGAACGCTGCACCCGACTCGTGTGATTCCCAGTTAGCGAAGCGAAGGCGCACCAGCCCACACCTTTCAAACAACCCAAAGGCAACATGTTATGAAATCTCTTGAAAATGTGATTCCAAAGCTGGTGATCGCACCGGGCTTTGTGTTCGGGTTTGCCTTCATCTACGGCTTCATGATCTGGAACGGCGTCTTGTCCGTGACCAATTCGCGCATGTTGCCCAATTACGACGAATTCGTCGGCCTGGAGCAATACGTCAAATTGTGGGAGATGGACCGCTGGTACGTGGCGCTCAAAAACCTGGGAATTTTCAGCGTGTTGTATGTCGGCGGCTCGATGCTGCTGGGCATGTTGCTGGCTATTTTTCTGGACCAGAAAATTCGCTTCGAAGGCGTGATTCGCACCATCTATTTGTACCCCATGGCGCTGTCGTTCATTGTGACCGGCACCGCCTGGAAATGGATTCTGAACCCCAGCCTGGGCCTGGAAAAACTGATGCAGGACATGGGCTGGACCAGCTTCAGCTTTGACTGGCTGGTACAAAGTGACACCGCCATTTACTGCGTGGTGATTGCCGGCATCTGGCAGTCGGCCGGTTTTGCCATGGCGCTGTTTCTGGCCGGCTTGCGCGGCATTGACGACAGCATCATCAAGGCAGCGCAAATTGACGGCGCCAGCCTGCCGCGCATTTACTGGCGCATCATTTTGCCGGTGCTGCGCCCGGTGGTGTTTTCCACCATTTTGGTGCTGTCGCACCTGTCGATCAAGGCGTTTGATCTGGTGATGGCACTTACCGCCGGCGGCCCGGGTTATGCGTCCGACGTGCCCGCCACCTTCATGTTCACCATGAGCTTTACCCGTGGCCAAATTGGCCTGGGTGCAGCGAGCGCCACCATGATGCTGGCCATGGTGGCTGCGTTGGTGGTGCCTTACCTTTACAGCGAACTGCGGTCCAAACCGCACGAGCATTAAACCGGGGCCCGACCATGAATGCTAAAAATATCTCCCGTGCTGCGACCTATGCCGTGCTGCTGGTGGCGGCTTTCTTTTTCCTGGCGCCGCTCTATGTGATGCTGGCAACAAGCTTCAAGGATGCCGAGCAGTTACGCGCCGGCAATCTGCTGAGCCTGCCGACATCATTGAATTTTGAGTCCTGGACGTTGGCCTGGTCCACGGCCTGCACCGGCGTCGATTGCCGCGGCCTGCAGCCTTACTTCTGGAATTCGGTGAGCATGGCCGTGCCTGCGGTACTGATCTCGACCATCTGGGGTGCCCTGAACGGCTATGTGCTGTCCATGTGGAAGTTCAAGGGCTCAGACTTGTTGTTTGGTTTCATTTTGTTTGGCGTCTTCATGCCGTTCCAAGTGGTGTTGTTGCCCATGAGCCAGGTGCTGGGATTCATGGGCCTGAGCAGCTCCATTACCGGCCTGGTGCTGGTGCACTGTCTGGCCGGCATGGCTAGCACCACACTGTTTTTCAGAAACTACTACACCGCCATTCCGCGTGAACTGGTCAACGCTGCGCGCATGGACGGCGCCGGTTTCTGGCGCATCTTCTACCGCATCGTGATCCCCATGAGTACGCCCATTTTGATGGTCACGCTGATCTGGCAGTTCACCAACATCTGGAACGACTTTTTGTTTGGCGTGGCTTTCAGCGGCGCCGACAGCAAACCCATCACGGTGGGTTTGAACAACATGGCCAACACCACCAGCAGCGTCAAAAGCTACAACGTCGACATGGCAGCGGCCATCATCGCCGGCCTGCCGACCATGCTGGTCTACGTGCTGGCCGGTCAATATTTCGTCAAAGGTCTGACCGCCGGTGCGGTCAAAGGATAAACATCATGGCAGCTTCACTTCATATTGCAGGCATTCGCAAGGTTTTTGGCAAGGGCGACAAAGCCGTCGAAATCTTGAAAAAAATCGAGATCGATGTTGCCCCGGGCGAATTTTTGATTTTGGTGGGCCCCTCGGGTTGCGGCAAGTCGACCCTGCTCAACATCATTGCCGGCCTGGAAGACCCGACCGAGGGCGAGCTCAAGATCGCCGGCAAAAACGTCATCGGCGTGGCACCGGCCCAGCGCGACATTGCCATGGTGTTCCAGAGCTATGCGCTCTACCCCACCATGAGCGTGGCCGACAACATTGGCTTTGCGCTGGAAATGCGCAAGGTGCCACCGGATATGCGCAAAAAACGCATCCAGGAAGTGGCCGCCATGCTGCAAATAGAGCACCTGCTGGACCGCCGCCCGGCGCAGCTCTCGGGCGGCCAGCGCCAGCGCGTGGCCATGGGCCGCGCCCTGGCACGTGACCCGCAACTGTTTTTGTTTGACGAGCCGCTCTCCAATCTGGACGCCAAGCTGCGCGTGGAAATGCGCGCCGAGATCAAGCGTCTGCACCTGGTCAGTGGTATCACCACGGTGTATGTCACGCACGACCAGATCGAGGCCATGACGCTGGGCAGCCGCATTGCGGTGATGAAAGACGGCATCCTGCAGCAAATTGGCACGCCAGACGAGATCTACCGCCACCCCGCCAATGCCTATGTGGCCGGCTTCATTGGCTCACCCACCATGAATTTCATCTCCGGGCAAGCCAGCGGAACAGGCGAAAACGCTGTGTTTTCTTTTGAAGGTGGCAGCTTGGCGCTGCCCTGCCCGGCCACCGGCATGGTGACACTGGGGCAGCGCCCCGAGCACATCCATCTGAGCGATGACGCCACCTGGCGCGGCCAGGTCACGCTGGTGGAGCCCACAGGGGCCGACACCTATGTGGTCATCAAGACCGGCGTCGGCCTGATCACGGTGCGCACGCCACCGAGCACGCAGGTCAAGATCGGCGACACCGTGGGCATGACGGTCAGCGGCAACCACAACAACTGGTTTGACGCACAAAGCGGCCTGCGTCTGGCCTGAGCCAATTACCCCAGCGCGAGCTGGGTAAGCGCGCTACGCTTGCACCAGGGCCTCAAATTCGGTGGCAATCACCGGCCGCGAGTAAAAATACCCTTGTGCGAAGTCGCAACCTGCGGTGGCCAGCAAGTCCCGCTGCTGTGCCGTTTCGACGCCCTCGGCAATCACTTGCATACCCAGGGCGTGGGCCATGACGATGATGGCCTGGCACAGCGCCAGATCGGTCGAATCCGGCTCCAGGTGGCGCACAAACGACTGGTCAATCTTGATGAAGTCAATATGGAACTTTTGCAGATAGGACAGCGACGAATAGCCGGTGCCAAAGTCATCCAGCGACACGTTGATGCCTTCATTGCGCAGCTTCAGCAGTTCCTCCACCACGCCGTTGCTGGTCGACAGCAACAGCCCCTCGGTGATCTCAACCACCACACTTTCACCGGGCAGCCCCAGCGCCTGTAATTGATTGATCCAGGGAACATGGCTGGCATTGGGGTTTTCAAACTGCAGGGGAGATTTGTTGACACTGATCTGAAACTGCGGATGCAAATGGGTGCGCCAGGCCTGCACCTGGGCCGCCGCCTGGGCAAACACCCATTCACCCAATTCGACAATCAGACCACTGCTTTCAGCCACCGGAATAAAGTCAGCCGGACTGATCAGACCACGCCGGGGGTGCTGCCAACGGATCAAGGCCTCGGCTTTCTGGATTTTGCCGTTGGACAGGTTCACGATGGGCTGGTACACCATGAAAAACTCTTGCGCGGGCAGCGCCTCCCGCAAGTCGTGGATCAACTGGGCCCGCTGCATGGCAGCCTCTTGCAAGGCGGCCGTGAAAAAACTGAACCGGTTGCGCCCTGCGGCCTTGGCCACATACAGCGCCTGATCGGCATTTTTCAGCAGGTCTTCGACCTCCTCGGTGTCATTCGGAAACACCGTGACCCCCATGCTCGCCGACACAAAAACCTGCTCCAGACCTAACTGAAACACGGCGCTCAGGGCATTGAGCAGCTTGGCCAAAATGCTATGCAAATTGGCCTCGTCGGACAGTTCCGAGATGATCACGGTGAACTCGTCGCCGCCCATGCGGGCCACGGTATCGGTTTCACGCAGGCAGTGCTGGATGCGCCGTGCGGCCTCCACCAGCAAATCATCACCGCGGTCGTGCCCGAGCGTGTCATTGACTTCTTTGAAGTGGTCCAGGTCAATGAACAACAGTGCCAGCTTTTGCTCGCTGCGCCGGCATTTTTTGATCTCTTGTACCAGCCTCTCCCGCATCAAACGCCGGTTGGGCAGACCCGTGAGCGCATCAAAATGCGCCTGCTGCCACACCAGCGCATCAGCCGACTTGCGCTCGGTGATGTCGGCGTGGGTGCCAATCATGCGCAAGGGCTGGCCCTGGGTATCACGGCTGATGACCATGCCGCGGCTGTGCACCCATTTCCAATTGCCGTCCTTGCACAGCACCCGATGCTCGTTGCTGTATGTTGGTGTCATGCCCTCAAAATGGGCCTGCCGATCGTGCTGCTGGCGCCCCAGGTCTTCGGGGTGGATCAGCGCGTCGATCGCATCCACACAAGACTGAAGCTCACCCTCTTCGTAGCCATAGATACGCAGCAGGTTGGGCGACAGATACTGCTCCCCGGTCTGCACCTGCAAGTCCCACAGCCCGTCACCCACACTCTCCAACGCCAGCTTCCAGCGCGCCTCGCTGTCACGCAAAGCCAATTCGGTTTGTTTGCGCCGGGTAATGTCTTGCACAATGGCGGTGCGCTTGACCGCGTGCCCATTCACCCAGGACGTGGTACCGCGCGAATGCAACCAAATGCGCCGCCCCTTGAGGGTCAGCATTTCAAGTTCAAATTCGTGGTTGCTGGTGGCCTGGTCAGTGCTCTGGTAAGAGAGTTCTTCGGTCACCAGGGCTTGCGCGGTAAACAGCGCCCTGAGGGCGTCCGGTGTCGGTGTGAAGCTTTGCGGCGTGGTGTCAAAAATGCGGTAAACACCGTCGGTCCAGGTCACATGCTGGCTTTGCAAGTCCACCTCCCAACCACCCAACTCGGCCAGCGCCTGGGTCGCAAAAAGTAACTGGTTCGCCCGCTTGCGGCCGGCCTCGGCCTGCACGTAATCGCTGATGTCTACAAACGTCTGAATCAGGCCGACGCCGGCAAAACGCCTGGTTTGCACCTGTACCGTACGCCCCAGGTGTTTTAAACGCAAAAAATGGTCGGGCACTGCAGCCGGGGCACCCTCAGGCAAAGCCTCCTGTTGCGGTTGCGCCAGCGGATGCCCGGCACCGGCAAAATCGCCACGCTGCATCTGAAAGTCGTAAATTTCGCGCAAAGACGGGCAACTGGCCAAAAACTCGGGCGGCACATCGAGTATTTCAGGCAAACAGGGGTTGAACAAGCTGACACAGTGATTGGCGTCAAAGACACAAACGCCCTGGCTGAGGCTAGCCAACAAGCATTGCCAAAAATCAGAGGTCACCAGACCAGGGTTAAATTCAGTACGTGCATTCACGGCGCATTTTTACCACAAAAAGTCACCTTCACGGTGATGAGACATAGCCACCCGGCTGGGCCAGCGGCAGCCACAGCTGCACCCGCAAACCCTGCACATGGGCCGCCACGACCTTGGCCAAGCCACCATGGCCTTGGGCAATTTCAGCCACAATGGCCAGGCCCAAACCACAACCGCCGGGCACATCGCTGGCGCGCCAGAAGCGCTCAAAGGCGTGCGGCAAATCCTGCTTCGATAGACCCGGACCATTGTCAGCCACTTCCAGCAGCACCTGATGGCCCTGGGTTTGCACGCTCACCGTGACCTCGCGGCCACAACCAGCGTAAGTCAAAGCATTGTCAATCAGGTTATTCAAGGCTTCCCGCAGCAAAATGGCTTCGCCCACCAGCACCAAGTGGTCGGCACCTTCGTAGCCCAGGTCGATCCCGGCCTTGAGCGCGCGCGGGGTCCAGTCACGGGCGACCTCGCGCGCCAGCGCTGCCACATCAAGCGGCTGCAATTTGACCTCAACTTCGTTGCGCGCCAACGACAACAACTGGTGCACCAGGTGGGCACTGCGCTGGGCACCGGACAGCACCTTGGACAAGCGCGCGCGCAAGGCTTGCGGATCGTTTTCAGCCAACGCCAGCTCGGTCTGACTGATCAAGCCCGCCAGAGGCGTGCGCAATTGGTGCGCGGCATCGTTCAAGAAACGCTTTTCCTGGCCCAGGCTGCGCCGCACCGCCGCCAACAAATGGTTGACGGCGCCAGCCAGCGCATGCACCTCTTGCGGCGCCTGGGTCATCTCGATGGGTGACACATCAAACAGGGCCTGGTCGTGCCGGTCACCCAATTGCGCCTGCAGCCGGGTCAGGGGCTGCAAACCACGCGATATGCCCCCATACACCAGCACGCTGAGCACAATGCCCAGCAACAGCAGCGGTGCCAGCATGTCGGCTATCAACTCGGTCGTCAGGCGCTGTTGCACCGCCAGACTTTTCGCCACCTGGACCCGCATGCGCTGTGGTGAAACCGAATCGCCATAGTCCACTTCGATCAGCGCCACGCGCATTGGCTTGCCGTCCACCTGTGCGTTGTACAACAGCGCCTCATGAGTTGGCAACTGCAGCTCTTGCGCCGGGCCCGGCAACTTGCCATTTCCCAGCAAGAAACTACCGGGCGGGCTCGACACCATGTAGCTCACCCGATCCTTCGGGTCCTGCTCGATGATGTCTTGCGCGGCCCGCGGAAAGTCAATTAGCAAGCCCGAGCCAATGGGCTTGACCTGACGTGCCAGCGAGCGCACCGACTGGGTCAGTGACTGGTCAATGGCTTTTTCTGCATAACTCAGGGCAATCCGGTAAGCCAGGGCACCACCCACCAAAAACAACACCAACTGCGGTAGCAACAGCCACAGCAATAACTGACGCTTGAGCGACAGGCCCTGCCCGCGATGCTGGGGGGGATTAGCCATGGCTGCTATTTACGCACAGCGCGGTTCAGGCGACGCCGGTTTCCAGCATATAGCCCAGGCCACGCACGTTGCGAATGTTCAGGCCCGAGTCCACCAGCTTGCGGCGCAGGCGGTGGATATACACCTCAAGCGCATTGGAGGCCAGTGCACCGGGCTCGCCGGGCTCACTCTGCCAGGTTTCCAGCACGTCCTCACGGCTCACCACGCGACCGGCATGGGTCACCAGCAACGACAGCAAGGCCCATTCGCGTTGTGTGAGCTCCAGCGCCTCATCGCCCAGCCAGGCCTGTGGCAAGGTGGCATCCACCCGCAACGGCCGGGCGGTCTGGCTGCCGGCCAGCTCCAGCGAACCACCAAAGGCCGGCAGCCGGGCGCGCCGCAACAGCGCCCCCAGGCGGGCCTGCAATTCGGCCATGTTGAAGGGCTTGGTAAGGTAATCGTCCGCCCCGGCGTTGAGTCCCTGCACCCGGTCATCCACCCCGTCGCGCGCCGTCAGGATCAGCACCGGCAACGCTGGCAGGCGTTTGCGTACCCAGCGTAACAACTCCATACCACTGATTTTCGGCAGGCCCAGGTCCAGCACCACACCGTCAAAACGATGCGTCTCCAGCAAGGCTTTCGCGGCCTCGCCATCAGCGGCAGCGGTGACGCTGTGGCCCGCCTGGGTAAACTGCGCAGACAAGCCGTCGCGCAGCAGTTCGTCGTCTTCAATGATCAGCAAATTAGACATGTTGCAAGCATACCCGAGGCGCAAGACATTTCTGCAACCCGCTCAGGGCGCTGCGGCGGCAACCGCACGGATTCTGGCCAGGTCGATCAGTTCACCAACTTTTGGCCCCTTGGCACCCGTGGCCATGGCGTTGGCGGCAAGGGTTTTGGTGTCAACAGCTTGCATGATCTCCAACGCCTTGAGCAGTCGTTGGCGCTGCGGGTAGGGGGCCTCAAAGTAACCCAGCCGCCCGCGGGCATCACATTCACAGGCCAGCATGATTTGGGCAAAGCGTTGTGGCTTGCGCAGCGCATCGCAGCGCGTCAACAGCCGCACCAGAGCGGCGGCATCGAATTCGGTCGAACGGTGGATATTGCTGTGTTCGCGCGCCACCACGTCAGCCAGTTCGCGGCAATCGGTGGGCACACGCAGGCGTTCACTCACGCGTGTGAGCAACTCGACGCTGCGCTGCTCGTGACCCAGATGGCGCGGCAAAATGTGGGCTGGCGTATTGCCCTTGCCCAGGTCGTGGCACAGACAGGCCAGCCGCACCGGCAAGGGCGCCTGCAGGTGCGCACTCATGTCCAGCACCATCATCACATGAATACCTGTGTCGACCTCGGGGTGGTAGTCGGCACGCTGCGCCACACCCCACAAGCGGTCCACTTCGGGCAGCAGGCGGAGAAGCGCACCGCAATCGCGCAGCACCGCAAACATGCGCGACGGCCTGGCCTCCATCAGCCCTCTGGCCAGTTCCTGCCAGACACGCTCGGGCACCAGGTGGTCGACCTCGCCACTGGCCACCATCTCGCACATCAGTTGCAGCGTTTCCGGGGCAACTGAAAAATCGGCAAAACGCGCAGCCAAACGGGCTATGCGCAGGATACGCACCGGGTCTTCGCGAAAGGACGGACTGACATGCCGAAATACCTTGGCCGCCAGGTCTTGTACACCCCCATGAGGGTCAATCAAACTGTGTCGATCCCATGCGTCGGCGTGATCAAGGCGCGCCGCTGGCACCGCGATGGCATTGATGGTGATGTCGCGCCGTGCCAGGTCTTGCGCCAGGGTCACGTCTGGCGCCGCATGGATCACAAAACCATGGTAGCCAGGCGCAGTTTTGCGCTCGGTCCGGGCCAGCGCGTATTCGTCGTGGGTTTGTGGGTGCAAAAACACCGGGAAGTCTTTGCCCACCGGCACAAAACCCTGGGCAACCATGTGTTCCGGCGTGCTGCCCACCACCACCCAGTCGCGGTCTTTTACCGGCAAACCCAGGAGTGCATCACGCACCGCACCGCCAACCAGGTAGAGCTGCATGTCAGGGCTGGTGCCTCAGCGCGACAAGCGATAAGGCTCTTCAAAGTCAAGAAAATCCTGCTCGGCCAGCGCGTCATCGATCCACGCCTTGACGCCCGGCAGCGCACAAACCCGATGTACATAAGCCAGAACTGCATCGGGCAAGGGCAAAGCATAGGTCAACAAACGCGTGCAAATAGGGGCAAAAACGGCATCTGCCACACTGAAATCACCAAACAACAATGGCCCGCCATGTGCGTCCAGACACTGCTGCCACATGGCGACCAGGCGTGCCACGTCGGCACGTACCACAGGCTGATCGCGCCAAACCAGTGCGCCCACCTCGGGCAGGCTGGCCTCAATGTTCATTGGGCAATACGAGCGCAGGCCGGTAAAACCGCTGTGCATCTCGGCGCACAGGCTGCGCGCACGTGCCCGGGCTGCCTTGTCGCGGGGCCACAGTGCTTTGTCGGGGAACTGCTCAGTCAGGTATTCGGCAATCGCCAGCGTGTCCCACACCACCAGGTCGCCATCGACCAGCACCGGCACCTTGCCCGTGGGCGACAACGGGCGCAAGGTGGCCTTGAATTGCGACTCGGGGGTAAACGCATCAAAGCGCACCATCACTTCGTCAAAAGGGATGCCGGCCTGGGTCAGCAGTACCCAGGAACGCATCGACCAGGAGGAGTAATTTTTGTTGCCGATGTAGAGTTTCATGGTGTGGTTCATGGCAGGTCTCGGTTCGCTGTCACGCTGCCATCCATCGGACCGACCTGCCCCAGCCGGGCTTTCAGCGACTGGGTCTGGCCACTGATCAAGGTAGCGTAAACGGTGGTGTTGGCCAGTACTTTTTTGACGTAATCACGGGTCTCGGTAAAAGGCACGTTTTCGGCCCAAATGGCGGCCTCCAGCACCGGGGCGCCCATTTGGCCACGCCAACTGCGTGGGCGGCCAGGGCCGGCGTTGTAGGCGGCGGCGGCCAGCGGCATCGAGCCGGCAAAGTCATCCAGCACCAGCTTGAGGTAACCGGTCCCAATCGCAATGTTGGTGTCGCGCTCGGTGATCTGGTGCGGCTTGAAGTCGGTCAGGCCAATTTTTTTGGCAGTCCAGCGCGCCGTGGCCGGCATCACCTGCATCAGGCCGGAGGCGCCCACACCAGAGCGGGCATCGACAATAAAGCGGCTTTCCTGCCGGATCAGGCCATAGACGTAGGCCGGATCCAGGCCGATGGCGCTGCTGTGCGCCAACACTGACTGTTTGTGCGGCATAGGGAAGCGCTGCGTGAGGTCAATCACATTTTTGGTGCGCTCGCTGGTGTTGATACAACGGTCCCAGACCTCGTACTTACACGCCAAATCAGCCGCGGCCAGCAGCTCGCGGTCGCTCATGCCGCCACGGGTGTGCAGATTGGTGCTGTAGTTCCATTCACGCACGCCCTCGGAACGCAGTCCGATGGCAATGGCGGCCAGCGCACGCTGCAAGCCCGGGTTGCCGCTGGCAGCTGCCTTTTCGGCCTCGGTCAGGGGCTCAGGCGGGGGGGGTGGTGTGATCTCCAGCCCCAACTCTTCCTGTGCTAGCAGCTCGTAAAAACCCTTCACGCCAGCCACGCTTTGCAGCAGGCGCTGGGCATCAGCATGATCAACCGGCGTTTTGGCCAACAGCCGCAGGGCCCGCGCACGCCAGTAGACCCAGACGGCCTCCTGGCGCTGGCTCTCGTTCATGGCCTCAGTGGCCTTGGCCACCTGCTCCCAACGCCCCACCCGCAACGCCGCGCGCACTTTCCAGGCCAGGTGGTCGGCCTGCATCAGCTTGTCTTGTCCCTTTAGAAAATAGGCCAGCGCTTTGTCAGACTGTCGCATGGCCGCGCTTTTGCCGATCACACCCCAAACCCAACTGCGCTCTTCCTGGCTAAGCTGGGTTTTCCAGCGCAGCTTGTCAATTTCTTGGGCTGCAAGGTCGGGGGCCTTAACCGCGAGACGAATCATGGCCAGCGTGACCAGCTCTTTGGTGCGCAGACGCAGTGCCAGCAGCTTGCCTTGAAGGTAGTGCTCGGGATTGCCGTAAATGGCTCTGGCTGTGTTGGCCCATTCGGCGTCAAGCAAGCCAACGGCCTGCACGGCGATACGCTGGTTGCCATTTTCCATTCCGAAGCGCGCACGCAACCAAACGGTATGCGGCTGCAGCTTTCTGGCCTTGAGTTGCTGCTCTGCGGCGGCCGCACAACCCGGGTCGGCATCGCGCTGGGCTAGCCACAGAGTCTCAACTTGTTGTGCCACATCACGTTCGTTTGAATTGAAGTCGGTCAGCAAGGCGTAGCACTGGACCGAACGGTCATCGTTCATGCGGAAATTGGGATATTCGGCCATGAAAGTGCCCCATTCCTGCCGTTGCCCAAGCAGCAACAGCCAGTCGTTGCGCAAGCGGTCCTCCTGGTAGGTGCCGGCAAAACGGCTTAAGAACCGACTGATTTCAGCGGGCTCGGCCGTCTCGAGGCGGGAGCGTAACTCCCAGTAAGCCGCCCAGGGCGCCAGCACATGGTTCTGTGCACGTGGCAGCAGCTCGGACAGGCGGCTGGTCTGGCCCTTGCCAAAGGCCTCTCGCATCTCCAGGATCACCGCATCGGACGGGCTCCGGTCGGTTGCCTGGCCTTGGGCCTGCGCGGAGAAGCCTCCCAGGAAACCAAGCAAGCCAATCAATGTCAAAATCGTTCTGAACTGCATGTATGGATTATGAATAAATCTGACGAACAAAAAGCCATTGAAAAAAAAGCCTTACGCAAGCAACTGGTTGAGCAACGTTTACGGCTACCGGACCGCACCGAGCGTGTGGCGATGCTGCAGCAGGTGCTGCGCATTTGGCTGGTGGGGCGCCCCGACACCGTGATTGGCGCTTATTGGCCCATCAAAGGTGAATTTGACCCCCTTCCAGCCCTGCACCGCTGGAAGGAAGACGGTGAACTGATCGAGCAACAACAACTGCGCAAAATTGGACTCCCCGTGGTCGACAAAGTTCACAAAACCATGGCTTTTCATACCTGGTATCCCGGCTGCCCGATGGAAGAAGACGCTTACGGCATCCCAAAACCCAAAGACACCGAGGTTATCACCCCGACGCTGCTGTTTGTGGCCTGTGTCGGTTATGCCCCTGGCGGCTATCGGCTGGGCTACGGTGGCGGCTTTTATGACCGCTCCCTGGCCCGGCTCAACCCGCGCCCGTTCACGGTGGGCCTGGGCTTTGGCACCGACTTTTTACCCGACTTCGAACCCGAACCTCACGACCTGCCGATGGATGCCATTTTGAACGACCACGGCGTGGTCTGGCCGGTGTGAACACCATGCCCCACACCCGCCCCACAGCCCGCACGTATTGCCTCAGCGACTTCGACTTCCACCTGCCGCCCGAACTGATCGCCCAGCATCCGGCGCCTGAGCGCAGTGGATCACGCCTGCTCGACGGCAGCGCCAGCACACCCACAGACCGCATCTTCAGGGAACTGCCCACGCTGCTCAAGGCCGGTGACTTGCTGGTGTTCAACGACACCCGGGTCATGAACGCACGGCTGTTTGGCGAAAAGGCCAGCGGCGGCAAGCTGGAGTTGCTGATCGAGCGCGTGCTCGGTGGCAACCAGGTGGCAGCGCACCTGCGCATCAGCAAAAAGCCTGCCATTGGCGACACCGTCTCGCTGGTCAGCGCGCCCGGCCACCCGGAGCACCTCAGCGCCACGCTGCTGGGGCGCTGGCCCGACGCCGATGGCGCGCTGTTTCGCTTTGTACTGTGCAACGATGCGGGTGATGACCCCTACACCCTGATGGCGCGCCACGGCCATGTGCCGCTGCCGCCCTACATCACGCACACCGACTCAGTCGAGGACGCCCAGCGCTACCAGACCGTGTTTGCCAAAAACCTCGGCGCCGTGGCCGCCCCCACGGCGGCACTGCATTTTGACGAAGCCCTGCTGAACCAGTTCGACGCCATGGGTGTGCAACGCGCCCATGTCACGCTGCATGTAGGCGCAGGCACGTTTCAGCCGGTCAAAACAGAAAACCTGTCCGAGCACCAGATGCACAGTGAATGGTATGAAGTGCCAGCAGCAACCCAGCAAGCCATTGCCGACTGCCGCGCCCGCGGTGGCCGTATCGTGGCGGTCGGTACCACGACAGTGCGCACGCTCGAATCCTGGGCCAGGGAAATGGGAGAAATGGGGGTCAGAGCCGAATCTACACGTCACTCGGATCTGCCCCCCATTTCTCAAACCCCCTTTTCAACCGACACCCGCATTTTCATCACGCCAGGTTTTGAGTTCAGGGTGGTGGATGCACTGGTCACCAACTTTCACCTACCCAAGTCAAGCCTGATGATGCTGGTGAGCGCCTTTGCCGACTATGAGCACATCATGGCGCTTTATGCCCATGCCATTCGCGAACATTACCGCTTTTTCAGCTACGGCGACGCCATGTTCTTGACACGCGGGGCACACGCTCAGGGCTTGGCGAAATAATCACACCGGGCAAACCCTGATAGTCAACGTCCTGCGTCAAGAAGGTGGCGCCCAGTTCAAGCGCCAGTCCAACCAGACGAATCAACGACACTCATTCAAACTCCCGATCAGGCTCTTTTTCAATTTCCAGATCGGCCGGGTTCAGGTTGTATTTTTTGAGCATGCCGCAGTAGACGCACATCGGCAATTCGGGCTTGATCAGTCGTTCAATGATCAACAGATCAAAGACAATACCGCCCAAGCTCCTTCACATCGCCATGACACACGATCACGATCACCCACACGACCATCCGCACCCGCATCCAGCCCAACCCGTGGTTCAGTTTGACCTGCTGCGCACCGACCCGCCGGTATCTGACACCGGCTACGCGGGCAGCCACGCCCGACGCGGTACCCTGGTACTCAACCACGGCATGGTGCAAACCCCGATCTTCATGCCGGTGGGCACCTACGGCACCGTCAAAGGGGTGATGCCGAGCAGCCTGGAAGACATGGGCGCGCAAATCATTTTGGGCAACACCTTTCACCTGTGGATGCGCCCGGGGCTGGACGTGATGCAAAGTTTTGGCGGTCTGCACGACTTTGAGCGCTGGACCAAACCCATCCTGACCGATTCGGGCGGTTTTCAGGTCTGGAGCCTGGGCGCCATGCGCAAGATCACCGAGGAAGGCGTGCATTTCTCCAGCCCGGTGAACGGCGACAAGCTGTTCATGTCGCCCGAAGTGTCGATGCAGATCCAGACCACGCTGAACTCCGACATTGCCATGCAATTGGACGAATGCACGCCCTATTTGTCGGTCGAACCCAAGACCAAGGGCCAGATCACCACCGAACAAGAGGCCCGGACCTCGATGGAAATGAGCCTGCGCTGGGCCAAACGCAGCCAGGACGAATTTGCCCGGCTGGACAACCCCAACGCGCTGTTCGGTATTGTGCAGGGTGGCATGTTCGAGGGGCTGCGCCAGGAGTCGCTGGAACAGCTGGTGGCCATGGACTTCCCCGGCTACGCGGTGGGCGGCGTGAGCGTGGGCGAACCCAAGGACGAGATGCTGCGCATCATGGCGCACACGCCGCACCGCCTGCCCTGGCACAAGCCGCGTTACCTGATGGGTGTGGGCACCCCCGAGGATCTGGTCGAGGGCGTGGCACAAGGCGTGGACATGTTTGACTGCGTGATGCCGACCCGCAACGCCCGCAACGGCACCCTGTTCACCCGTTTTGGCGACCTGAAAATGCGCAACGCCCGCCACAAGGCAGACCATGGGCCGCTCGACAGCACCTGCAGCTGCTACACCTGCAAAGGCACGACCCGGCCCAACGGCACGATCAGCGGGGCTTTTAGTCGGGCCTACCTGCACCACCTGGACCGCTGCGGCGAAATGCTCGGCCCCATGCTGGCCAGCATCCACAACCTGCACTACTACCTGAACCTGATGCGCGAGGTGCGCGCCGCGCTTGATGCCGGCAGCTTTGGCGCTTTCCGCCAGCAGTTCAAGGCGGACCGGGCGCGCGGGGTGTGAAGTTACGGCGAAATCAAGGCACGGCGAGTCGCAGTACCGACTGCTAAGATGACGACATGACACCCAAGGAGCTAGCCGAACACAAGACTGCTGCAAAGCAGTTGCGTGGCGCGCCTGTCTTCAAACCACTCAAACGCAACAAGTTACCCAAACCGCTTCACAAAATGGGCTCTGCACGGATCATGTCCACCGACTTGCTGACAGTCTCAGACACGCATCGCGTGGTATTGATGTAGCGCAACGGTGAAACTCTGCAGGACTCGGCTTTCATGGCGTGGCTGTTTTGTGTTCTTGAAAATCAATCCTTGTACCCGCTCTTTGAATTGCATTTTCACCCCAGCCACAAAGGTGTTCATTGCAAAATGCCCTGTAAAACAGAGCCTGATTACACCAACCGCCAGCTTCCTGGCACACCCGAACTGGATTTATTGACCATTGACGGGCTCGACCCACGAATTGATGTGGACCGGCAAAAACTGACAGTTCAATTTTGCAAGGTGTGTGGCATCACACTGGCATCGGAGAAAGACACGTGGACTTTGCCCCTGGCTTAAAACAAACCATTTGCGCCTTGTTTGAAGTGCACGAAGACAGCGCATCGGTGCAGCGCATCGTCACGCCACTTGAATACCCTGGCAGCAACGACAAAGTCGTGATTCGGGTTCGCCAACGTGCCCACGGCTTTGAAATTGATGAAAACGGCGAAGCCGCACTCTATGCGTCCATGTATGGCGGGGATGTTGACTCTGACTTGGTACAGCGCTGGGCTGAAGATTTGAGTCACAACGTGGGCGTGGACTACTCAGACGAAACCCTGATCGCCAGCCTGAGCGACCAGCGCTTGATTGCCCCCACCATTTTTCAGGTTGCGGCTGCCGCCCAACAGCTCTTTGCACTGGCCACCTCACACAAAGAACGTGCCGCCAATGACTTCAAAGACCGTGTTGCCGAGGTCGTAGCCGAAATTGCAGGCGCACTCAAATTGCCGCACCGCAGTAATGTCGAACTGCCGTTTGCTGGCAACCTGGCGGCTGACCACGTGATTGACCACGCCACGCCACTGATCATCATTGCAGCATCAAGCACCACACGATTGTTAGAAGCTGAAGTTATTCATATGCAATACCTCTACACCCGTGAGCCTGGTTTTGTACTGGCTATAGCCGAGAGCGAACTGGCCGTTGGCAAAAAACAATTCAAACGGGCCAACTTTTACACCGGGAAAACCGTGGATTTCAGCCCGCCTGACTTGAAACAGTTGCTGCGTCAGCAGTTGCACTGACGTGGAATGATCGGGAGAAGCATCGACATGACCCAAGCTCAATGCCGCCAAGATTTATAAAATCGTGCATTGCAATCCAGCTCGCAAGCACCCATCTAGACATGCCACATCAAACCCGCCTCTTCAAAGAAGATCAACCGCACAACCCAGCCACACCCGCACCAGCCGCCAAACTGGTTGTAGGTGCACTCAAATTTGGCGGCGGTCAAGTATCGCCAGCCCAAAAGCGCTTTAACCAGTTGCTGAACCAAACTGAAACCCTGGCAAAAAAGATCGAAGAAACCGGCAAACTGGCCGACGCGCACCGCCTGGTGGCGGCCCGCACGCTGGCGCCGCTGGAAAAAGAGCAGGTGGCGCTGATGCGCCAGATGGCCGTGTGGCTGGACGCACGTTTGCAGCGCAAAGGCTTGAGCGCCAAACAAAAAAACATGGCCCGCGAGATTCTGTGCCATTTGGCTGCTGCGGTGGCCAGTACGGGCGATGAGGCCATGCACACACTCTATGCGGCACACAGCGCCACATCGTTAGAGGAAGAAGAAAAGGCCGATGCTGCCGACATGAAAATGTTCATGGAAGACATGCTGGGCGAAAAAATAGGCGACCGCGACACCTCGTTTGACAGCCTGGAAGACCTGCTGCGCGCCAGTATGGCCAAAATGCAGGAAGAAGACGCCTTTGAGGCGACCGCCCGCGCCAGCCGCAAGACCAAACGCAAAAAGTCTGCCGCGCAGACCAAGGCCGAAGCCATGGTCACGGCCCAGACTGAAGATGCCACCGGCGCCCTGCGCACCATTTACCGCCAGTTGGTCAGCGCCCTGCATCCCGACCGCGAAACCGATCACGCCAAGCAGGTACGCAAAACCGCACTCATGAAAGAAGCCAACGCGGCCTACGAAAAGCGCGACCTGCTGGGCCTGCTGCAGTTGCAGTTACGCGCCGATCTGGTCGATGCCAACCAAATGACCAGCATGGCCAAAGAAAAGTTGGCAGCATTAACCACCTTGCTGAAAGACCGGATCAAAGTGCTCACCGAAGAGCTTTTCATGGCTGAGCAGCGCGTCATGGGTGAATTCAATTTGCCGATGTTCGTGCCCTTGAGTGCGAACGCCTTGCGCCGCCATCTCACTGAAAGCGAACGCAATTTGCGCGAAGAAATTGCCATCATGAAGCAGGACCTGGCTCTGGTGCAGGACGATGCCCGCTTCAAGCGCTGGCTGAAAGAGCAGCGCCAGGCGGCGCAAGACCACTACTTGGACCCGCTGGATTTTGCTTTCGATTGAGGTAACGGCACCCTCAGTGGTGACTGAATTCGTTGAATTTATCCTTGCAAATCATGGAATGAAACTCCATAATTACAAGGATGTTTACACGCCACTTGCTACCTTTGCTCGCCGAAGAACTCCAACACTCACCCGCTGTTGCCCTGCTGGGGCCGCGCCAATCAGGCAAAACCACGCTGGCGCTGGAAGCCGCCAAGTCGATTCCCAGCCTCTATCTCGACCTGGAATCCGAACGCGACCGCGCCAAGCTGGCGCAGCCTGAACTGTATCTGTCCGATCACCTCGACAAACTGGTAATCCTGGACGAAGTGCACCGCGCGCCCCATCTGTTTCCCGTGTTGCGTGGTTTGATCGACCAAGCCCGCCGCGCCGGAAGACGCGCAGGCCAATACCTGCTCTTGGGCTCGGCCGCGCTGGATTTGCTGCAGCAATCTGGTGAAACCCTGGCCGGACGCATCGCCTACCTTGAACTTGGTCCCCTCAATCTGCTGGAAACCGGCACGGCACTGCACGACGCCTTGTGGTTGCGCGGCGGTTTTCCCGAGAGCCTGACTGCGACCAGCGACGCGCGCAGCCTGCGCTGGAGGCAAAACTTCATCCGTACCTATCTGGAGCGTGACGTCCCGCAGTTTGGCCCCCGCATTGCCGCTGACACGCTGCGCCGCTTCTGGACCATGCTGGCGCACCACCAAAGCGGCCTGCTTAACGTGGCCCAACTGGCGCGCAACATCGGGGTGGACATCAAAACCGCGCAAAGTTATATCGACCTGCTGTGTGCCCTGCTGCTGGTGCGCCGCCTGCCGCCCTGGCACGCCAATATCGGCAAACGTCTGGTCAAGTCGCCAAAGGTGTACGTGCGCGACAACGGGCTGGTGCACGCCCTGCTCGACATCGAAACCAAAGAAGCCTTGCTGTCGCATATGGTGCTGGGCGCCAGCTGGGAGGGGTTTTGTATTGAAAACCTGCTGAGCTGCGCGCCCGCCAACGTGCAAGCCTATTTTTACCGCACCAGCGGCGGTGCAGAGATCGACTTGCTGCTGGTTTGGCCAGGCGGCGATATCTGGGCCATCGAGATCAAACGCAGCCTTACACCGAAGGTCGAGCGCGGCTTTCATACCGCCTGCGCCGACCTGTCGCCAGCACGGAAACTGGTGGTGTACCCAGGCACAGAAACCTTTCCTCTGGGCAACGACGTGGTGGCCATGCCACTGGCGGCGCTTTGTCAGGAATTGGCGCCGAGAGCTTCATCGGCATGAACAAGCCGCCCTATTTGCCGGTAAACACCGTCAGCACGCCAGTGTAGCCATACAGGTGATGGCGGGCGATCTCGCCAGCGGCAAAAAAACCCACCAGCGGCACGTCGCCCAAGGCGCGGCGAATGATTTGTAGCTCAGCACTCTCGCCACCAAAATGGGCACCACCGCGGCCGGTGCAGCTCACGTAAATGGCACCTGCAATGCCACGCGCGGCATGCGGTGCCGCATCCGCCTCGGATTGCGCCAGTGCGGCTGCCGTTTCCAGCGCCTGCTCCTGCGGTTCCAGTTCTTCACGAATCTCGGCGCAGACACGCACCAGGTCGGCACGCGCCGCCTGGACGTTACGCTGGCAAAATGCCAGTTCCATGCCTTCAGTCACCAGATCGGCCACCGCCACACCAGCGCGGGCGGGGTCCAGGCCGATGATGTGACGCACCAGCACGTCGGGCCCGAAGTTACCGGTGCGCATGATGGTTTGCGACGTATCAGCCAGGGTGGCGGACTCGGTCAAACCGACCAGGGTGGCGCGCACGGCCTGCAGCGCTTCACGCGGCTCATCCAGTGTCACCTTCAACTCACGCAGCATCACCTGCAAGGCGGGCTCACCGTCTAGCGCCAGCACCACGTTGCGTTCGGCACTGGTGACCTTGTGCGCCCGGTTGATCGGCAAACAGCCTTGTGTGACACGCGACACCAGCGCCACCTCCGGCCCAAAGGCCACCCCGCTCAAGCCGCCGCTGAAGACCCCACTGGCCGCACCCTGGCCCTTGACGTTGCCATTGCCCGACACCGCAAATTGCACCGCCGCGCCGCGGCTTGATGCCAGGCCACCAAACACATAACCGGAGTCGGTGCGCTGTGCCAGTTCTTCGATCAGTTCCGCCAGATCGGCGGTATGGCCATCGGCATGGACCAGCGCGGTGTGCGCCTCAAAAGCCAGTCCCAGCGGCGCCACGCCGGAGAACACCCGGTATTGGTCGCTGGGCAGCTCACACAGCATCACGGCCAGCGCGGGTTCGTCAAAGTATTCGACATTATTGGATGCAATGCCCACGCCCACGGTGCCCGACCAGTCAGTGACCTCGGGCAGCTCGGCGCTGAGGTGTTCCAGTATCTCCTGGGCAGCAGCGGCGTAGTGGTCAGTGATGTAGAGCAAGGCCAGTGTCGGGCTGCTGGCATACCCGTGCAGCGCCATCTGGGCGCGCAACTGCGCCAGTACCAGACCAGCCGCCATGCCCCACTGCGGGTGGGTTGCGTGCCCGTAAGGGAACAATTTCATAACCAAAGCCGGTTGTGCAAAAACACCGCGTTAACGTCCCCGCGCGACGGTTTTGGCAACTGCCTTCTTGACCATTTTGGCAGCAGCTTTCTTGGCGGGCGCTTTTTTGGCTACGGCAGACGCAGCGACACCTTTTGCCGCCTTGACTGTTTCCTTGACCACCCCTTTGGCGAGGTTTTTACCCAGGTCCATGGCGCTTGCCTTGCTGGCTTCCTTCATGGCGCCGGCGGCAATGTGCTGGAACTGCTGGGTTAGCGCCGTCCACAACTGCATCGGATCAACCAGACCTGCTGCCGCCGCCACGGCAACCGGCTCGACAGCCTGGTCCAGCTTTTTGGCCGATGCTTCAACTTGTCCTGCCACATCGGCCACGGTTTTGGCGGCCGTTTCGGCCTTTTCCGCCACCTTGTGCACACCCGCTGTCACGGTGTCGACCGCCTTGAATTTGAAGGCATTGGCCATGTCGCCCAGGCTCAGGTTCATGCCTTTGAGTGTGGCCAGGGTGAGTTTTTGCACTTCAAGCGCCTGCACCGTGGCGCCCAGCGCCTTGGAGTTTTGATCAAGCCAGAAATGCACTGACTTGAGCTCGGCAATGCGTTTGTCCAGCTCTTCCTCATTGAGCGACGGCGCGATCCAGTTGGACATCGTGGGCATTTGCGGCACGGCTTGCGAGGCACCCTTGGCAAGATTTTGCAAAAAGTCAAAGCCGGGGACAAATTTGCCAAAGCCAGAATTTTCTGAATCACTCATGTTTTTCTCCTGAAGGATTGTTGTC
>Ga0209211_10004086_pt1 | contig 23119 bp, 26 predicted proteins | sample RifGroA2_FD_183992 | JGI IMG/M metagenome (GOLD analysis project Ga0209211, IMG submission 183992) | Groundwater microbial communities from Rifle, Colorado, USA - Groundwater A2 (SPAdes) (version 2) | ecosystem: Environmental > Aquatic > Deep subsurface > Groundwater | place: Rifle, Colorado...
ATAACCCAATAAACTGGGATCAAGACCAAAATAATAAAATTGTCCAAAATATTGACGATATTTAATATAAAATTAATAATTAACCATTGACGAAATAGTCCAAGGCTGTTAAAATGATAAATAATTACTTTGAAATTGATAAACAAGGAAATTTAAAAGAAACGAGTAGAAAATTTAACAAGAAACCAAAGATTAAAAAAGATTTGTTTTCGCAATATTTAAATATTAATGTTGGTTACAGTTTAGTCACTCCAATATTAATAGGTGTAATCATAGGTTTGGCGTTGGATAACAAATTTTACACCAAACCATATTTTACGGTTTTTTTTATTTTTTTTGGGATGGTAAGCAGCATTTACAATTTGTTTAAAATGATAAAATAAGATGCCAAAAATCAGCATTAAAGCCGAAATAATTTTTCATCTATTTGGGTTAGCTATCACTAACTCAATGATTGCATCGGCGATCGTCTTCTTGCTAACAGTCTTCGTCGCTCTCTATTTCAAACACCAATCAACTCTCAAAAGAAAAGGAAATTTTTATTATTTGATAAAGTTTTTTGTCAAAAGCATATACGATTTATTTTATTCTGTTTTAGGAAACAAAACGAATGTTTTTTTTCCTCTGCTTTTCGCATTTTTCTTTTATATTTTGTTAGAAAATTGGTTTGGTTTATTACCTGGAGTAGGGAGTTTACTTATTAAAGTTACAGAGGGGCATGAAGAAGTTTTTGTTCCGTTACTCAGAGGAAATAACGCTGATTTAAATACAACTTTAGCCTTAGCATTAATTTCTGTTTTATCTATCCAGTTCTTTTCTATAAAATACTTAGGAATTAAAAAATATCTTCATAAATTTTTTAATTTTGCCGATCCGATTTCGTTTTTTGTAGGAATTCTTGATATTCTCTCTGAATTTTCTAAGATCCTTTCATTTGCCTTCCGACTTTTTGGAAATATTTTTGCCGGTGAGGTACTATTGACAATAGTGGCATTTCTTGTTCCCGTCTTAGCATCTTTTCCCTTTATTGCACTGGAAATATTTGTCGGTTTTGTTCAGGCCTTGGTTTTTTCAATGTTAACCGCAGTATTTATAAGCGGAGCAATAGCAGAACATCATTAAAAATTTTCAATTAAAGAAAGGGGTGATATTTAAAATATGTCAACAGAAGCAGTAAAACTTTTGTCAGTTGCCGTCGCAATCTCAGTTGGAGCCATTGCCCCAGCTCTTGGTATTGGTATGATCGGTAGTAAAGCGGTTGAAGCTTTGGGACGAAATCCTGAGGCCGAATCGGCTATTAGAACCACAATGATTTTAGCCTTAGCATTTGCAGAAGCTATCGCTATTTACGCATTGGTGGTTGCCCTAATTCTAAAGTTTGCATAATCGTTATAACGATTATAATTATTATAAAAATTATATTTTCTCAATGGAAAATTTAGGAATAGATGGAAAATTATTGTTGGCTCAGATGATTAACTTCATCTTGTTTTTTTTCCTAGTGAAGAAGTTTGTTGTTAAACCATTTACTGCTTTCTTGAATCAAGAAAGAACGAATGAAGAAGAAAAAAACAAGCTTTTAGAAAAATTAAAAAAAAGCGAGGAAGCATCTGTCGAAGCCGAAAAAAAAGCTAAGGAAAAAATGAAAAAAGAGTTTGATGTTTTGTTTATTCAAGCAAAAAAAGAAGCTCAAAGTATAAGAGCCGATTTAATAAAACAAGCAGAAATAGACGCTTTGGAGATTAAAGATAAAAATAAAAAGTTGTTAGAGGAAGAAAAGAACTTATTATATCGTGAAGTCAAGGATAAAATTATTAAGACAAGTTTGATGATTGTTGAAAGCGCACTAAAAGAATCACTTGACGAAGTATCTAGAAAAAAAGTTACTGGAGCAATTATTAAAAATTACGAAGGTAAAGTAAATTTTAATGAAAATTAATCCAAGATTAAAGAAAGATCTAAAAAGTTTTTTGCTGGAAAATATTCAGAAAGAACAGAATCGCGTCCTTGTAATGAGTGCCGATATTCTTGGATTCGATGAAAGACAGGTTTTAGGAAAAAAGTTTTCCGACTTAAATTGGAGTCAAGCAGATTACCAAGTAGATAGATCAATAATCGCCGGAATTATTATTAAAGTCGGATCAAAAACAATTGATTTGTCCCTCATGGGATCGTTATCTAAATTATCTAATACACTATATGAAATTGATTGACGAATATATAAAAACTCTTGAAAAAGAGTTGAAAAATAAACCAAAAATTTCGACGGAAGAAACCGGAATAGTCTCTCAGATTAAGGATGGAGTAGTTATCCTTGAGGGTCTTGATCGGGTTTCTTATGGAGAGTTAATTGAATTCAAAAAAAATGTATTAGGTTATGTAATTGATCTGACTGAGGACGAAGTTGGCGCAATTATTTTAGGTGACTATACAACTATCGCTGCTGGTGATAAGGCCAAAGCTTTAGGATACACTCTTTCTGTACCAGTTTCCGAAAGCTTACTTGGCCGGGTGGTCGATTCTCTCGGGTTGCCTCTTGATGGAAAAGCCGCTATCAAATCAAAAATTCTTTATCCGGTTGAAAAAATTGCTGCGGGAGTTGTTAAAAGACAACCGGTTAATGTTCCTCTTCAAACTGGAATAAAATCAATTGATGCTTTAATTCCAATTGGACGAGGTCAAAGAGAACTAATCATCGGAGACAGGGGAACAGGTAAGACAACTATTGCGGTCGATACAATTCTTAATCAAAAAGGGCAGGACGTTGTTTGTATATACTGCGCAGTCGGGCAAAAAAATTCTAAAGTGGCTGCAATTGTTGAACTTTTGAAAAAAAATGGTGCTGATAAATATTCTATTGTTGTTAGCGCTTCGGCGGCTGATTCGGTGGCAATGCAATATTTGGCGCCATACACGGCGTCAGCAATCGGAGAATATTTTATGGATAAAGGCCAGGACGTACTGATCGTCTACGATGATCTAACCAAACACGCTTGGGCTTACCGTCAAATGTCTTTAATCTTGAGAAGGCCTGCCGGTCGTGAAGCGTATCCAGGAGACGTTTTTTACCTTCATTCACGGCTTTTGGAGCGGGCCTGCCGTATTGATAAAAAATATGGCGGTGGATCAATTACCGCTCTTCCAATAATTGAAACCTTAGATGGTGATCTGTCAGCTTATATTCCAACCAACGTTATTTCTATAACTGATGGACAAATTTCTTTGGAAACTGATCTATTTAATTCTGGAATTCGCCCGGCTATTAACGTTGGACTTTCCGTTTCCCGAGTCGGAGGTAACGCTCAAACAAAAGCTATGAAGGCCGTTGCCGGAAAATTAAAACTTGATCTAGCTCAGTATCGTGATTTAGCCGCTTTTTCTCAGTTTGAATCTGAACTTGATGAAGAAACCAAAAAATTTCTTAACCGGGGTGCCAAAGTTACCCAAATTTTAAAACAGAAGAAAAATAAACCACTAAGTTTAGCCGAACAAGTGGCCATTCTTTGGGCGGCCAGTAATGGTTATCTTGATAAACTGCCAATTGATGAAATAGAGAAATTTGAAACTAAATTATTGGAAACTTTGAAACTAAAAGGAAAAAAGTGGATAGAAAAAATCAATAAAAATAAGATCATGGATGAGAAAGACGGAAAAGAACTAGAGAAACTAATTAAAGACATTGGCTAATAATTGTTTCATTGTTACATTGTTCGATTGTTATTATGAATATAAGAACCATTCGCAAAAAAATTAAATCTGTAACCAATGTAAAAAAGATTACCAAAGCCATGCAGCTTGTTTCGGCTATAAAAATGAAAAAGGCGCAGCAAGTTGCGATTGAAGGAAGACCTTATCAGGAAGAAATTGAAAAAATTATTCGAGCCGTTAGTCCAAAGATCGACCCCTCTCTTTCGCCTTTAATTGGTCAACCTGAAGACAGAATAGAGAGAAAGAATCTGGCCATTGTTGTTGCTAGTAACAAAGGTCTTTGCGGCAGTTTTAATTTTAATTTACTTCGTTTTATTGTAAAAAATACCGACTTTAAAAACACCGATTTTATTATTGTTGGTAAGAAAGCTAATTTGTTAAGTAAATTTTCCGCCCACATTATGGCTGATTATTCTTCAAACATTCCTATAAATAGTGTTTCAGCTCTTTTTGAGTTTGCTTTGAATAAATATTTGGATAGAACCTATAAAAAAATCGATCTTTATCACAATCAGTTTGTTTCAATCATTCAGTCTAATCCTGTAGTCACAACTTTACTACCAATAAAAATGGTGTTAGGTCAAGAAAAAAATTCCGAATATTTAATTGAGCCAAATCCAAAACAAATTATTGATTCTTTACTTCGGAGTTTTGTTGAAGAAAAATTAAGATTTGCCTTTATTCAAAGTGAAGCAGGGGAACATTCTTTGAGGATGATGGCGATGAAGAATGCTACTGATAATGCTACGGATGTAATTTATAATCTAACTCTCGTACGAAATAAAATCAGACAGGAAAAAATTACCAGTGAGTTACTGGATATGGTGACGGCCAAAGAATCAGTGGAATCAAATTGATTTGTAGAGACGAGGCATGCCTCGTCTGTACATTTGAATTATAATTTAATTAATATTTATATGAATTCAGGCCAAATTGTTTCGATCCGCGGAGTAGTCGTTGATATTAAATTCAAAGAGAATGAAACTCCGAAAATTTATGATGCCCTTATTATTGAGGAAAAAAAATTGGGAAAAATTGTTCTTGAAGTTGAAGCCATTCTTGATCAAGGACTAGTCCGAGCCGTCGCCATGGCCAACGTCTTCGGCCTTAGCCGAGGTATGAAAGTCACAAACACCGGTAAGCCAATTACGGTTCCAACCGGCGAAGCCACTCAAGGTCGGATAATGAACGTACTTGGAGAACCGGTTGATGAACTAGGACCAATTATATCTAAATACAGCTCCTCAATTCACGCTTTGCCACCTAAATTAGTCGAACAGTCAGTCGAACAGGAAATTTTTGAAACCGGAATTAAAGTTATCGATCTGATCGCTCCATTTATTAAAGGTGGAAAAGTGGCCATCTTTGGTGGAGCTGGAGTCGGTAAAACTGTTCTTATTCAAGAAATGATTCATAACGTTGCTAAAAACCATCACGGAGTTTCCGTCTTTACCGGAGTCGGGGAGCGAACCCGTGAAGGAAATGATCTTTGGTTAGAAATGAAAGAAACAAAAGTATTAAAAAATACATCGTTAGTTTTTGGGCAGATGAACGAGCCACCAGGGAATAGACTTCGAGTTGCTTTAACTGGAGTAACCATGGCCGAATATTTTCGAGATCAAAAAAATATGGACGTCCTGCTTTTTATTGATAATATTTTCCGTTTCGCTCAAGCCGGAAGCGAGGTTTCCGCGCTCCTTGGAAGAATTCCTTCAGCCGTCGGCTATCAGCCAACTTTAGCTTCAGAGATGGCCGCCTTACAGGAAAGAATTACGTCCACTAATAAGGGGTCAATTACCTCTATTCAAGCCGTTTACGTACCGGCCGATGATTATACCGATCCAGCGCCGGTGGCGACTTTTTCTCACGTTGATGCTTCAATCACACTGGAGCGAGCATTGGCTGAACTGGGACTTTATCCGGCCATTGATCCGTTAACTTCAAATTCCCGAGCTTTGGATATTGATATTGTTGGTGAAGAACATTACCAGGTAACACGAGATGTTTTGAAGACTTTGCAACGATACAAAGACCTTCAGGATATTATTGCCATCCTTGGAATGGAAGAGCTTTCCGAAACGGATAAATTAACGGTTTCAAGGGCAAGAAAGATTCAAAGATTTTTGACTCAACCGATGTTTGTGGCTGAGCCTTTTACGGGACGAGCCGGTAAATACGTGCCAGTTGAGGAAACCGTCCGCGGCTTTAAAGAAATCTTGGAAGGTAAACACGACAGCAAATCGGAAATGAATTTTTATATGGTTGGAGGGATAGAGGAAGTGAAGTAATAACAAAATAAACAAATAATCAAATAAGCAAATAAAGAAATGAATATTTAAATGATTAAATGTTTTAATTAATACATTTGCTTATTTTTCATTTATTTAATTATTTTATTATTTGATTATTTAGACATTTATGAATTTACTTCGGCTAAAAGTTATAACTCCTCGCAAGATTGTCATAGATAAGCAGGTTAATTCTGTGACAGTTCCAACCGCGGACGGCGAAATTACCATCCTCCCACACCACACTCATTTATTTTCTTTATTAATTGAGGGCATTGTTAAAATTAAAAGTGGAGAAAGTGAAGATGATTTGGCCATCGGTGGGGGATACTTGGAGACAAATGGAGAAACGGTCACCGTTCTTGTTTCTCGCGCTTATGGTCAGAATGAGATTGATAAAAACCTAACAGATAAGGCAGTTGAGGAAGCCAAACATATTCTTTCTAAATCAACCGATGAGAAGGAACGAGCCGAGGCAATGACCATCATTCGCCGCTCCGTCATCGACTCCAGATTGATGAAAAGACGAAAATCAAGGCTAATTTAACCGTTGATAGCACAAAAGCAATAAAGGATTGTCAAGTGATATTTACATCCGTAGGATAGCTTGATGTAGCGTGCGGGATAATGGATTCAATGTTAAACCAAGAGCTTCCAATGTAAATGCCCCGAGTAATAGACTGTCTCCTTTTTCACCAAACAAAATAGGAGCAGCGGATTCTTTTCCTTCAAACTCATATAAAGCACTTCCTACTTTACGCTTGATTATGGACCCATCTGCCAACGAAAACTCTTCTTCTCGTTGAGGTTTGATTCCTAAACGTTTTAATATATCCGCCGGTACTACAGTGTAAGTCGCTCCGCTATCAACCAAGAATCTTCCTTCATACTCTTGTTTTGGGTCCTGAGGATTCTTAATTTTCAATTGGACGTTAGTCATTCCCATAATCAAACAATAGCATTAAGAATGCTAAAAATCAACGGAATTATTTCACAATCTCAATCACACTCCCAATTTTTGGAAAGTTGAATTCGTCAATCCCTGTGGTTGGTTTGCCTTCGGTAAAGTAGCGCCAAATACTGATTTCAAGAAATCTGTTTTCCTTTTTTCCTGAAGAACCGGGGTAGATAACTAATTCTCCTGGTATGTCACCAAATAGATTTGTGACGTACTTGGCTTTTTTTACTATTTCATTAATTTTTAAATTTACTAATTCCCCGTACTCATATTTCCCTTTAAAATTCTCTTCAACTATTGTTGTCTTAATATTTCCAAAATTATCGATGTGACCAATATAAAATTTATCGAGTTCGGGAATAATATTAGTGCTAATTTCCTCTAACTCCAATTCATCTTCCATATAGTCCATTAAATGGGCTGATAATCTTGAAAATAAATCGCGGGAATGGAACTGACCTTTTTCGTTAAGACCATTATAAATATAAAGCTCCTCAATTCTATTTTTGATCATTGAAAAATCATACCCCGAATTAGGTCCGAGTAAATAAATACCCGATTTTAGTTTAATAATGACAGGTTTCGCACCTGACGCTTTTTCAATACTTTGGCGGGAATGAAGGCGGGGGTCGGTATTTTGAAATATTACCGTCTCTAAGGGCCGACCATATCTTTCGACGTCCTCAACTAGTTGATTAACCAAAAAACCTGTATGAATTGTTGAAGGAGTCGAACCAACAAAACTAATATTGGAAGCATTCGAATTTTTTAGGAAACCTTCAACTGTTATTTTAATTTCAGCGCGGGAAAGGGCATCAAAAGCTAAATCGGCGACGACGATTAATTTTTTCATAGAATTATTTTATTCGATCCAGTACATAATTTGTAATATCATCAAAATTTACAATTCCTTCCAATCGTTTTTCCTGATTGGTAACAGGTAAAGATGAAAGATGGTATTTCAAAAATTTTTTCATGGCAATTTCAACCGGGGTTGTCAGATGTATGACAATTAAATTTTGAGTCATAAACTTGTATAAAGGCATATCTAAGTCCTCTCTTAAAATTTCCTGTAAACTTACGACGCCAGTTAATTGATTTTCTTTATTGACAACATAGATACAGTACAATGAGGAAAAATCCTTTGTTTCATTTTTTATTTTTTCGATTACTTGACGGACTGTGTCATCTGGACCAACGGTTAAATATTCTGTAGTCAATAATCCACCTATAGGCTCTTTTGATAGATCAAGAAGATGAATGATTTGATCTTTTATTTTTGGACTTAGTTTTTCCAAGACTTCTTCTCTTTTCTTTTTAGATAAAGTAAGAAGGACGTCAACCGCCTCATCCGGATCCAAAAAAGAAATCAGCTTGGCCGCTTTATCAATATGAAAATTTTTAAATAAAGCCGTCTGATAATTTATATTTAGGTTTCCAATTACCTCAGCTGCTTTCTCCGTGTCTAATATTTTTAAAAATTTTCTTGCATTAATGACGTTTGTTTTCTCCAAATAATCGGCTAAATCTTCCGGTCTGATTTTTTCTAATTTTTCTTCTTTTTTTCTTAATTTCACGTTTCCTCTGATCAATTCTAATGGCTGAATATCGGCCCATGATAGAAATTGAGAAGTTAATTTAAAATGAAAAAAGGAAGCAATTTTATAAAAATTATCGGCCCCAATTCGAAGTCGTCTAAATATTCCTAAAACTCCAACGTCAACACCGGCAATCGATAATTTTTCTTTATCTTGTAAGGCCACATCATTGACGCGAACAATCTTATTGCCTTTCAAATCTATGATTTGCTTATCAAGTAAATTTTTTACTAAATATAGTTCGTTTTCCTCAAGATAAGTAATCAAAAATTCCTTTTCAATCGTTAAGATTTTATTGATTTTCTGAAGATAATCTGTGGAGATAATTAGTCTTTGATTTGATTTATCCCTGATAACAATTTTGGTTACAATTGGATTTTCGGCGACCAAAAATATTAGGTCTTCCAAATAACCTATACGAATATTATCTTCCGTATAAACCTTTTTATTAACAATTTCTGAGAAGTAAAGCATGAAATTAAATAATAAATATTAAATCACAAACCTGCCTGCCGGCAGGCAGGTAACAAATAAATCTTAAATATTAAATAAAAAACAAAAAACACCCCTATTTAGAATTTATTTTTTAATACTTAGTATTTATTTGGAACTTGGAATTTATGATTTTGAATTTAAGTATCTGCCTTCATTATATATGAAATCATAATACAATATGCTATAATTTTGTGCGTTTGGGCATGTAGTTTAATGGTAAAACACATCTCTGATAAAGATGAGACCGATAGTCCGATTCTATCCTTGCCCACACCTGAACCTCGGACTTGTAGCTCAACGGTAGAGCGCTTCGTTTACATCGAAGATGTTGGGGGTTCAAATCCCTCCAAGTCCACAACGTAAGGAATTTTTATTACTTAAAAATTTCAACGTTGTTGGAACGTTTAAATCGAAGATTTATTACGTTCCACAAAAAGTCGGGGGTTTTTACCCTGAACCCGAAGTGGTTCATGGGCGAGCCCCTCAGCGTCCACAAATATGAACTCTTATCGAACTAGAAAAATTATTCAAACATATGTTGATGGTTGGAAAGAAAATAATATTAATAAAATATTAAAAGCACTAACTAATAGCTGTGTAATTGTTGAGTCTCATGGACCAACCTATCATGGGACAGACGATGTTAAAGATTGGGTAAATAGCTGGAAAAAAGATGGATACAAAGTTAATCGGTGGGATATTATTTCCTTTTTATATTCTAAAAATACTACAGTTTTTGAATGGGTTTTTGAATTTTCGTCAGACAAAACAGAAAAGCGAACCATTGAAGGAATAACTATTGCCAAGTTTAAAGATAAAAAAATAGTTTATCTTCGTGAGTATCGAACAACAAAGTCTCTCTACGATTGGAAACGAATAAAGAAACTAGATGCTTTTTAAGTTATACCTCTTCAAGGCAGTTTCGACGATTTTTTTTAATAAATTCTTATAGTCTATTCCAGCCACTCTGGCCGCTAATGGAAAATAAGAAGTCATAGATACTTCGGGGGGGGTTATTCCGGATGGAGAATTGATTTCCAGGACATATGGATTTTCATCTTTATCACATCTGATATCAATCCTGCACCAATCAACGACGTTAAGAACCTCCCAAACTTTATAACATATTTTTTTTATTTTATTTTCAAGTTTTTTGTCGATTTTTGCCGGGCAGATTAAATAATCGGCGTGCCCCTCTTCTTCAAAAAACCATTTAACTTCATAGGAGTCAATGGGGAGATATTTTTTTGGAAGAATTCTATGATTTGATTCTATGATAGGTAAAATCACCGGCGGGTTGCCAAGCATCGCAATTGAAAATTCCCGGCCTTCAAGAAAAGGCTCAATTAATGCCGGTTCGTTAAAAATTTTTAATATCTTTTTTACCTGTTTTTTCAAACCAATTTCATCATAAACGACGCTTTGATTAGTAATTCCCATTGAAGATCCTTCAGCAATTGGCTTAACAATCAGTGGGAACTTTAATGTTTTTTTTAGTGTAAAACCTGTACTTTCAACTGCTTGAAAATCAGCCGTTGGAATATTATTGGCTAAAAAAATTTCCTTGGCTTTTGCCTTATTAAGAGAAAACGCGTGAGTTAACGGAGAGGAACCTGTGTAGGGAATTTGGAGCATTTCAAGCATCGCCGGCATCTGCAATTCTCGATCTTTCCCATATATTCCTTCCGCTACATTGAAAACCAAATCAATTTTTTTTCGAAGACGAAAAAGCTTGAAGTAGGCTTTTTCGTTTGCCTCAATAGGTAATATGCTGTATCCCAAACTTTTTAAATGTTTTATCTGCCATTTGGTCGTTATTGGGTCATCAAAATCTCCCTCTAATTGATTTCTATAATCCCTTGAAACTGAAAAATTATGACGAACATTATATAAAAATGCTATATTCATATATTAGAAGTTAGAACTTTGGTTGACCAAAAGGTTTTAATAGTTCATAAAAGTTTTCCTGAAGTTCATAAGCTTTTTTCTTATTTTTTCCCAAAACCGTATACAAAAGTTGATTAGATTGCAACGAGGCAGACGAAGATAAAATTAGTCCTTCTTTTTTCTTTTTATCATAAAGGATTGGTTTTAATGTATCAATTATTTTTCTGAAACTGACCGTTTCCTGATTATTAAATTTATAGTTATTGCGATTTATAACATATACATCAGAAAAAAAATCTTCACCATATAAATCATAAACTAATTTATAAATATCAGTACCACCCGTATTCCTAGTATTGGATTCGTCAACGTAAATGTGTTTACTATTTGAGGCAATCATATCTATATCAAAGTGGCCGCGGTAACCTGCTTCCGCATATTTTTCGGCTATATAATAACCAGTATCTATAATCCTGGCGGCCGTTCTTTCATTAATTACGTCTTCATGAATGTCCAGTCCATAATATTTGCCTTCTTTTGTCACCATCATCACGCAATAATAAAGCATCTCAATTTTGCCGCTTTTATGAATCTTAAATTCAATATTAGGAAAAGCTCCGGGCGTAGCATAGTTAACGTTAATCAATTCTTCAATTATGATTGGAAATCTTTCCCAATAGCCATCCTCGCTTAAAAGTTCATAGATTCTTTTTTCACAGGATTTATAATCTTTAGGCAATTCTCCGTCGCGGAAAATCAATACCCCCTGTCCGCCACTGCCTTTATTTGTTTTTAAAACGACGCCTTTTTCTTTTATATAACGATTAGCGGCAATTTTGGCGGCGTCCAGCTTCCCCACGCAAATAACTCCATCGGGCATGATAAAATCTGGTTCCTCGGCCCGGCTTTGTTGAGCTAACTGTCTTATCCCTGATTTACTGCCAAAAAAATTCACCGTCCAAGCATTTTCCAGCTCGGGGGCTTCCGGGGTAACCACATTTATGCCAAGTTGAATCATTCTTTCTTTTAACTCTAGAAATTCCGGGGAAGAGGCATAACTGATCAAGGTCACTTTATGATATTTTTTTGCTTTTGTGATAATCTCTCCAAATAACTGCTTATCAGTATATAAATCTTTACATATTAAAGCCGTCTTCATTTGAGGAACATATATATCAACTTTTTTATTATTGGTAATTGATTGAAAATAATTTTTAAAAGTATTGGAAATTTCAATAGGAGAAATATAAATAAATTCGTTTTCACTGGCATTGGAAAAAAGGTAGCATTCTGACGATTGATTACAGTCATTTATCAGTGAGTATCTTTTCTCAATTGGTTGAATTGATGACAGAAATGACCACTCGTCTTCAACAACATTATAGATGTAAATAATTAATTCTTTTTTTCTTGAGGGAGGTTTTTTACTCGCTCGTCTTTTTATTTTTTTCATTTTTCGCAATAACAAAATTATCAATTATTTTTACCGAAAGTCAAGCGGTATTTCTAGGTGTCATTCTCGCCCCCGCCTTCGCGAGTGTAAACTCCGGCGGGAATCCAGACTAAAATCACCCTGAGGAGCGTTGTATCGCACTCCTCTTGACAAGAAGAAGAAGAAGAAGAAGTAAAATCAAGGCGGTATGACCGAAAATAAAAATATCCCACCTAATAAAAACGGTTTTAAAAATTGCGCAGGCGTAGCGTTATTAATGTCAATATTGGCTTGCCAAGTTTCTATTCCAGCAATTATAGTTTATGGCGTTGTTGAGTATAATAAATTGGGCCCATTGGGCTATGCATTTTGCTTACCAGCTATATATATTCCTTTAACACTAATTGGTGTTAATAGCTATTTAAACGCTAAATATGAACGCGAAAATAAGGGCTGGCTACCACGTGATTATGACCCTCTTGATTCTAATCATAAACCTTAATTTTTTTCGAATATAACAATCCCTTAGTAATAATATTTTCATTCTATATTTTTAAATTTATTGTTGATTTTATCAATTATCAATAATGATAAATAAAACATTTGTTAAATAAAATACATTATCGATTAAATAAAATTAATTAATAACATCGATTGTACAATCGATTAATCAATTGAACATTTTGTATTACCGATTAATCGATGATACAGTTAGGTGTCAATCATTGTTCTTTCCTTTTGTCTTCTTTTATGATTCCAATGCATTTGCCAGTGACCAATTTTCAATCCTGGTTTAATAAATATATCAGCAAATAAATCTTCAAAGAAATTACTTATCTTTTCCTGATTTAATAATTCACCAATTACTCCAATTAATCTGGATTCTTTATCATAAAATAATAATGAAAATTTGGCGACTGTGGCTCTTGAGCTTTTTAAATATTTTGCAATTGTTGTATGGTCAACTCCCTTTAGAAGAAGGTAAACAATGGCAATTCTTTTGGCTACCATCAATTGCTCTGGAGGAGATAAAATATCTTTTATTATTCCTAAAAAATCATCTTTATCATCGGCTTTATTTAATATCTCAAACATTAATTGATAAACCTTGACTAATTTTTTATCATCAATCTGAGTTTTAGATAAATTGACCATGTGTATTATCGATTAATCAATTGAGCAATCTGTTTAACCGATTAAATAACTTTATAAACTACTTATTTTGTTGTCTACCGCTTATAACCTACAAAAATGGGGAATTAGATTGTCAAGAAGGAATTTTTTTGACGATAGATGTCACCCCTCCGGAGCAGGGAATGACAAACGCAATTATACATGGATAAATTACAAACTGAATTAACTATTAACAAATAGTAATTAATCCTTTATACTGAATTTATGCGTAAAACTTTTTGGCAATACTATTGGGATAGCCTTCATAATTTTGGTGAGGGTATCATTAATATCTTTATTTTTCTCCCTTATTTTTTCTCTGTTTCTGCCTTATTGAAAACCTTGTTTTATCCTTGGAAAAATCTAATTATAAAAAAAACTTTTGTTGGCTTTTCTTTGGCTGATTGGGCTAATCGCTTTGCTTTTAATCTCATTTCTAGTTCTATGGGTGTAGTAATGAGAATTTCTATAATTAGTTTTTATTTCATATTGCAAACAATATTTATGTTCGTACTGCCTTTTGTTGCACTATCTTTTTTTCTTTTTACACCATTTTTCTATTTAATATCTCTCACTCAAAAAACTTCCCAAGAAAAAAAAGATATCTTTAAAAAAAAATTTATTGAAACGCATTTACTCATTGAAGAAAACCGGTTTTTTGTTGAAAACTGGTTTGAAAAATATTATCGACAGAATCTTGAAAAAATCCAATGGTGGAAATTGTCTAACTTGTTTACTTATCCGCCTTTAGCCCGCGACTGGGCCGTTGGTTACACTCCAATTCTAGATCAATATGCTACTGATTTGGCCACTTCTTCATATCTTCACCATATTAAAAATATTATCGATCGGGAAAAAGAAATTACTGAGGTCGAACAAATTTTAACAAAATCAAACGAAAGCAATGTCATTATCGTTGGTGAGGAGGGAGTGGGGAAACATACGATTATTGATGCTTTAGCAAAAAAAATTTATTTGGGAAAAACTAATATTCATTTAATGTATCGAAGGATTTTGAAACTTAATATGGAAAGGATTTTAAAGGAAAAAAATTTTGAAGACTTATTAGAAGAAGCTCAACAAGCAAAAAATATTATTCTCTTTATTGATAATTTTGATAAATATATTAACCTCTCTATTTCTCTTGAAAAATATGCCAAGAGCAATTTAATTCAAATAATAGGAACAACGACTCCTTTTGACTATCAAAGTTTTATTTTTCCCAACGAAAAAATTAATCAGATGTTTAGTAAAGTCGATGTTTATGAAGTAACTGATGAAGAAGCCGAGAACATCTTACTTGAGTCAGTATTTACTTTTGAGAATCATAATAAGGTTTCTATTTTCTATGAAACAGTCAAAGAAGTGATTGAAAAAAGTAAGTTTTATTTAACGTATATTCCTTTTCCGGAAAAGGCAGTTGATCTTCTCGATCAAGCATGTGTTTATGCTGTTTCAAACTCACCAAAAACTAAAGATACCCCTAAAGTAACTCCTGACACAATTAATCAAGTACTAACAGAAAAAATTCATATTCCAATCACCATTACCAAACAAATGAAAGAAAAACTTTTGAATTTAGAATTAATCTTATCTTCCCGAATTATTCAGCAAGATGAAGCGATAAAAAAACTTTCTTCAGCGCTGAGACGATCTTTCTTATTAATAGGTAAACGAAAAAAGCCTTTGGCATCATTTTTATTTCTAGGACCAACCGGTGTGGGAAAAACTGAAACTGCCAAAGTGGTTTCTAATGTTTTCTTTGAGGATCTTCTCCTTCGCTTTGACATGTCCGAATTTCAATCAAAATATGATATTCCAAAACTGATTGGAGACAGTACTAACCCCGGTCTTTTAACTCAAACCATTCGCGAACAAAGTTATGGTGTTTTATTATTAGATGAAATTGAAAAAGCTGATAAAGATCTCATTAATATTTTTTTGACAATCGTTGATGAAGGCTATTTTATCGATGGAAAAGGAAAAAGAGTTGATTGTAAAAATCTTGTTATTATTGCAACCTCAAACGCCCAAAATGAAAATACTTTTTCTCCTGAATTTCTAAATCGTTATGATGGAATAATAACATTTGAATTTTTGAATAAAGAATCAATCAGAATTTTGGCAAAAAAAATGATCGAAAAAATATCATTAGATATATTTAAAATATATAAAGTGAGAATTTTTGTTTCCGAAAAAACAATAAATTTCGTTTCTAAAAAAGGTTTTGATTCACGCTTTGGAGCTAGAAATCTTGAAAGAACGATTCGTGATGAAATTGAAGATAAAGTGTCAAAGCTTATTTTTCAAGACAAAGCTAAGCCTGGAGAAACAATTAATTTGTAGTATTTTATATGGGCAAACTCATTGTCATTGAGGGTATTGACGGTTCTGGAAAAGGCACTCAACTTAAAATGCTTCTTAAATATTTAAACGAAAAAAATATCAATCATACTTCATTTGATTTTCCTCAATATGGAAAGACATTTTTTGGAGATTTCGCCCACCGATTTCTTAATGGTGAGTTCGGCCATTTTAGTAGAATTAATCCTTATCTTGCCTCTTTCCCTTATGCGGCCGACCGCTGGCAAGTAAAAGACAAAATCTGGCAGGCAATCAATGATGGAAAGCTTGTTATTTGCAATCGCTACACTCCTTCTTCAATTTATCAGGCGGTCAAAGTCCGCTCTCCCCAAAGAAAAAATTTTTTAAACTGGGTAGATACGCTCGAATATGAAGTTTTTGGCATACCGCGTCCAAGTTTAGTGATTTTTCTTTATGTTCCTTTGGAGCTTGCTCAAACTTTGATTGCTAAAAAAAAGAAGGATCAATATGAAAAAAATACAAAGTATCTTAAAAAAGTTGAAGAAATGTATTTGGATATTCTAAAAACTAATAAAAGTTGGGTTAAAATTGACTGCGTGGAAAATGAAACTATTTTATCTCCTGAAATAATTCATCAAAAAATTCTTGACAAACTATCTCCATATTGTTAAGCTGTGTGTATATGGATAAAAAATTTATGGTTTTGATGGTATTATTTTTTGTTGTTTTTGGAGTTTTTGTCACCACGACTTTGTTTAGTAAAAATTTTAAGGGATTTGCCAGAGCTTCTGTAACAACAGATCCATCTTCTCAAACTTCTTTGATTTTCGCCTGGCCACTGACTGCTAAGGTTGGCGATAAAGTTTCTGTTAATGTTTTTGTCCGAAACGCTAATAATTCAGCTTTAGACAAAAAACCCGTAAAACTTGTAACTAATTTGGGATTAGTTAACGGAGCTCAGGAGTCAACGGCCGAATCAGATAAAACTGGAAAAGTAAGCTTTATTTTATCTTCCGAAACTCAAGGAATAGCGGAACTAACTGCTTTTGTTAACGGAAATAATCAGCTTAGCCAAAAAGTTACTGTAAAATTTGAATGAAAAAAATTACTAAGGTTGTGATCCCTGCGGCTGGTTTCGGAACTAGGTTTCTTCCTCAAACTAAAGCCATGCCTAAAGAGATGCTTCCAGTCGTCGATAAACCTGTCATTCAATATGTAGTTGAAGAAGCTATTGATTCTAATGTTAAAAACATTATTATTGTTACCGGTTCAAACAAACGGGCGATTGAAGATCATTTTGATGCCCCTTCCGAAGACTTAGTTAAAAATTTACTACAAGGAAAAAAAGAACATTTACTTAAAGAAATTCAAAGAATCTCAAATATGGCCAATTTTATTTACATTCGCCAAAAAGGCCCTTATGGAAATGGCACTCCGGTTTTGACGGCCGAACCTGCTATTGAGGATGAGCCGTTTGCCGTTCTTTGGGGTGATGAGTTTATTTATTCTAAGCCACCCAGACTCGCCCAGATGATTAAGGTTTACGAAAAATTCGGGGGCATCGTTATATCAGGAGTAAAAATAGAAAATAAAGAAGATTTAAAAAGGTATGGAATCGCCGACCTAACCCACGTTGAAAATAATGTTTATAAAATAAATAAAATCGTTGAAAAACCGGAGATTGACAAAGCACCCTCAAATATTGCTACTCACGGCGGCTATATTTTACCACCGGAAATTTTTTCAGCATTAAAAAAAATACAGCCCGGTAGAGGTGGAGAAATTTGGTTGGTTGATGCTATTAATTTACTAAAAAAAGAAGGGGTTCCTCTTTATACCGTTGTCATTGAAAATGGTAAATATTATGATACAGGAGATAAATTTGAGTATTTAAAAACAGTTGTAGAATTTGCTTTGGAGCATGAAGAAATGAATGGAGAATTCAAAAACTTCATAAAATCGCTTAAAATCTAATTGCAAAATCTTGACTTCATTGATAGAATGTATGCTTATGATTGATAATAATAAAAAGGTTGAAAAGCTTTTTGCGGCCGGAGCGCACCTTGGACATAAATCCAATAGAGTCCATCCAAAAACTAATAAATTTATTTACTCATTTGAAAACGGAGTTTCAATAATTGATTTAACTAAGACAGTCGATTATCTTGAAAAGGCGAAAAAATTTGTATCTGAATTAGGAAAAAATGAAAAAGTTCTTCTTGTCATCTGCACTAAGAAAATCGCTTCAAATTTAACTAAAGAACTGTGTATAAAAAATAACATACTTTTTATAAACACCAAGTGGCCGGCAGGATTACTGACTAATTTTGAAATGATCATAAAAAATGTAAAAAAACTAAATTCGATGAAGGAAGAAAAAGAAAAGGGGGATTGGAATAAATTCGTTAAACATGAGCAAGTTAAATTAGATAAGGAGCTAAACAAACTTGAAAAATTTTATGGCGGGATTGCAAATTTAAAGAAATTACCTGATGCTCTTTTTATTATTGATATAAAAAAAGAAAAAAATTCAGTCAAGGAAGCGGGTGAAATGAAAGTACTAACAATAGCCGTAACTGATACTAATGCCGATCCCGATCCGATAAACTACCCTATTCCCGGCAATGATGATTCTATAACTTCTATTGAATATTTTTTGACAGAAATAATTGAAGCATACGCAACAGGCAAAGTTAAAAGTCAAAATTTAGAAGTCAAAAGTGAAAGTAAAAAGTCAAAAGTTTAAAACCTACTTTTTAATTTTGAATTGTATTTTTGAATTTTAACTTTTGATTTTTGACTTTATTATTATGTACGATATTAAAAAACTTAAACAGCTTCGAGAAGAAACTGGAATCTCTTTCTCACTCTGCAAAAAAGCTCTAGAAGAATCTAAGAATAATATTGAAATAGCAAAAAAATTACTTAATAAGTGGGGTATAGCTAAAGCCCAAGATAAATCTGGTCGCAGTACCGGAGCTGGGATAATTTTTTCATACGTTCATCACAACAAAAAGGTCGCCTCTCTTATTCAGTTGGCCTGCGAAACAGATTTTGTTTCTGGAAATAAGGATTTTCAACTATTAGGACAAGAGTTAGCCATGCAAGTTGCCTCAATCCGTGCTGAAACTAATGAAGAATTACTTAATCAAGAATATATTAGAGACCCTTCCAAAAAAATAAGTGATTTAATTAAAGAAGCGGTGCTAAAATTTGGAGAGAATATCAAGGTTGTAAAATTTATACGATGGAGCGTTTAATAAATATTAAATAACAAAACACAAATAACAATTGAATAACAAAAAATTAATAACAAAACGTTTTTAATATTTGTTATTTTATATTTAAAATTCAATTGATGTTTGTTATTTGATATTTGTTATTATCTTCTTATGGATATAATTTTAACGTTTAATACCCAGGCAACAAAAACTATCGCCTCCTTGAAAGAAGACCTAAAGTCGATTCGTACAGGTCGGGCTTCCCCGTCTTTAGTTGAAAATCTAAGCGTTGAGACCTATGGAGGTCAAACTAAACTAAGATTGTTAGAACTTGCAACAATAATGACCGAGGGAGCGTCTTCCATTTCTATCAGCCCTTATGATCCATCTGTTATCCAGGATATTGAAAGAGCAATTTTGAAATCACCTTTAGGACTAACACCCTCTTCTCAAGGGACAAGAATTATTATTAAAATACCGTCTCTCAATACCGAACAAAGAGAAAAATATATTAAAGTTGTTGGAGAAAAAATTGAAGAAAAAAAGGTCACTATAAGAAATCATAGAGATGATTCGCGAAGAACTATTAAAAACTCTTTTGAAAATAAGGAAATGAGTGAAGATGAAAAATATCGTCAGGAAAAAGAAATTGATATTCAATCAACTAAGTTTATGGAAGAAATAAACGTTATTAAAGAAAATAAAGAAAAAGAAATAATGGAAGTCTAAGAAACCTATGACAGTACTTATTTTCATTTTAACTTTAAGCATTCTCGTTCTCGTCCATGAACTTGGTCATTTTTTAATGGCTAAAAAAATGGGTGTGAAAGTTGAGGAGTTTGGAATAGGTCTACCGCCAAAGCTATTTGGAATAAAAAAGGGTGAAACTTTATATACTATTAATCTCTTGCCAATCGGCGGTTTTGTTAAATTATATGGTGAAGAATATAGCGCTCCACTTGCCCACAATAAAAATCGCACCTTTATCAATAAAAAACCTTGGCAAAAAACATTAATAGTTTTGGGTGGAGTTTTGGGAAATTTTTTGTTGGGTTGGTTAATTTTTTCGTTTTTAGTTACGCAGGGAATACAAGTTCCAACTAATAAAGTAACCGTTGATAAAGTAACTAATAATTCTCCGGCGTCGATTGCTGGTCTTCAAGAAAAAGATGTCATTCTTAAGTTTGTCCCCCCGATCTCTTTACCCGACGAAGCCTCGGCGAAGTCGGGCTCTATATCCCTAATACCCCTTACTTCTTCAACTTCCCTAATCACCCTGACTCAAAAATATGCCGGTAAAAATATAAAGCTTTTAGTTCAAAGAAATAATCAACAATTAATTATTAACCTTGTTCCTAGAATTAATCCACCAAAAGGCGAGGGACCATTGGGGATTTCCATAAATTCTTATATGGAAAAAAAATATCCATGGTATACTGCTCCATATTACGGTTTAATTGAAGCTTCAAATATTACTTTTAAAATTGCCTCAGAGTTGGGAAAATTACTTTTTGGTTTGATAACTTTTCAAAAGCAAAATGTTGATGTGGCCGGACCAATCGGCATCGCTAACTTAGCTGGGCAAGCCATAAAATTTGGTGGAAATGCCTTCCTTCAATTTCTCGGCTTACTATCATTGAATCTAGCGATTATAAACATTCTCCCTTTTCCGGCCCTTGACGGCGGTCGATTAGTTTTTGTTTTTTATGAAGGTATTACTAAAAAAAAACCAAATAAAAATTTTGAAAAATATACGAATTTAATAGGATTTATAATGTTGTTATCTTTAGCCGCTCTTATTACGGTTAATGATATTATCAAGCTAATTCGATAGAATTATTTATGAATCTAAAATTTGAAAACATCACTATTTCTGGCGGTGTCTCAACCGGAAAAAATACACTTTTAGACAATCTTAAACCATACCTTGAGCGCCAAGGTTGGAAGTTCACCTCTGGCGGTCAGATTCTCCGTGATTTTGCCAAAGAATATGTTCAGCCTTCAGCCAACTTGGCTGATAAAAAAATTCATAATATGATTGACGAAAGAACTGTAAAGCTTCTAAAAAATGGCCACTATATTATTGAGGCTTGGCTGGCTGGTTTTTTTGCGAGAAATATGGAAAATACTCTTCGAGTTCTTCTTGTTTGTAAAGATAATGCTGTAAAAATTGATCGGGTCGTCAATCGAGATAAAATCTCAGTTGATATGGCAAAAATATATATTAAAGAAAGAGAGGATATTAACTTTCGTGAATGGAGGAAATATTACGGTAACTATAATTTTTTCGACCCTAAATATTACCAATTGGTCATTGATACCTACACCTCAGGCCCGATGGAGACTTTGGGAAAGGTGCTGGATAAGTTAAGGTTTTCCAAAAAATAAAGGAATAAGATATAATCTTAATATGCTTTACTCAAAACTTTTTGGAAAAACGGTTCGTGAACCACCAAAAGAAGCCCAAATGATTTCATATAAACTGCTTCACCAGGCTGGATTTATTCGTGAATCAACAGCTGGACGTTATTTCTTTCTACCTTTGGGTCAAACTATTCAGCAAAAGATCATGAAAATAATAAAAGAGGAAATGGATCAGGCCGGCGCGCAGGAAATGGTTTCTCCAGTTTTGCATCCGTTAGAGCTTTGGCAGGAAACTAATCGAACCAAAACAACCGGTTTTGAACTGATGACAATAAAAGATCGAAGACGGGCTGAATTTGCCCTTGGTGGAACAGCCGAAGAAATGTTTGTTGATGTTGTACGTAAATTCCAAATTAGCTATAAAGACTTACCTTTCAATATTTATCAATTTTCAACCAAATTCAGAGATGAATTGAGGGCTCGAGGTGGTTTACTTCGAGTTAGGGAGTTTATTATGAAAGATGCTTATTCATTTGACGCAGATGAAAAAGAATTTAAAAAAGAGTATAAAAAAATGGAACAAACTTACACAAATATTTTTAATCGGCTGGGATTAAAAACTGTTATTGTTGAATCTGACAATGGTTATATTGGAGGCGAATACTGCCATGAATTTGTGGTTGAATCGGAAATAGGAGAATCAACTTTCTTAACTACAAAAGATGGAAAATATGCCGCTCATCAGGATATAGCAAAATTCAAAAGGGAGGAAATTAATACTAATGATAAAGAAGAATCTTTTAAAATTATTGATCAACCTGAATGGGTACAGACTATGGAAGACAATGTTAAACATTACAAACTACCAAAGTCAAGATTTTTGAAGAATGTTGTTTATAAAAATAAAACAACAGGAGAAATTATTATTGCTGTAATCAGGGGCGATCTTGAAGTAAATAAGATGAAACTTGAACATATTCTTGATGCTGTTGGACAGATCGAAGATGCCACTGTTGACGACTTAAAAAAATTGGGGACAAAAACAGGTTATGTTCATTCCTGGGGACATAAGGCCGGAAAATATATTGGCGATATTTCCTTAACTACCGTAAAAAATTTTGTCGGTGGTCAAAAAAAAGAAAAAACAGATTCTATAAATGTTAATTATGGAAGGGATTTTACGTGCGAAATATTAGCAGACATCGCTCTTGCTAAAGAAGGCTATATGACAGAAACTGACGGCAGGCTTATTGAAAAAAAGGGGATTGAAGTTGGAAATATTTTTCAATTAGGTTTGCACTATAGCTCTAAAATGAAAGGCGCCAACTATATTGACCAAGAAGGAAAAGAAAAACCATATTATATGGGTTGTTATGGAATAGGCATTGGTCGTACGTTAGCTACTATTGTGGAAAAATATCATGATGAAAAGGGGATTATTTGGCCAGAATCTGTTGCGCCTTTTAAAGTGCACTTGATTGGTTTAGATTTAAATAACAAGGAAATTAGTTCTAAAGTTCATAAAGTTTATAAAGTTCTTAAAGAAAATAATATTGAAGTTCTCTTTGACGACCGGACAAACGTTACTGCCGGAGAAAAATTTTCTGATGCCGATCTTATTGGAATTCCTATTCGTTTAGTAGTGTCTAAAAGAACAGGAGAGAAGTTGG
>Ga0209211_10004087_pt1 | contig 23118 bp, 22 predicted proteins | sample RifGroA2_FD_183992 | JGI IMG/M metagenome (GOLD analysis project Ga0209211, IMG submission 183992) | Groundwater microbial communities from Rifle, Colorado, USA - Groundwater A2 (SPAdes) (version 2) | ecosystem: Environmental > Aquatic > Deep subsurface > Groundwater | place: Rifle, Colorado...
GCCTGGCATACGAAATGGGCGTTACCGCGCGCGACCAGAAGATCGAACTGCCGATCGCCTGGACCGATTCCTGGGGCGTTGAGCACGACACGGTGACCGGCAATCCGGTGGCCTTCCATGCCATGCGCGGCCTCGCGGCGCACAGCAACGGTTTCCAGACCATACGCGCCATGGCGATCCTGATGTCGCTGTTGGGCACCATCGATCGCCCCGGTGGTTTCCGCCACAAGGCGCCCTTCCCGCGGCCGATTCCGCCCTGCGCGCGCACCCCCAACGACCCGCGCGCGGTGCAGCCCAACCGGCCGCTCGACGGCATGGCCTTGGGCTGGCCCTCTGACCCGGACGACCTCTTCGTCAATGACGACGGCAGTCCGGTGCGCATCGACAAGGCTTTCTCCTGGGAGTATCCGCTGTCGGTGCATGGCCTGATGCACAACGCCATCACCAATGCCTGGCGCGGCGACCCCTACCGCATCGACACGCTGCTGATCTTCATGGCCAACATGGCCTGGAACTCGACCATGAATGCGGTCGAGGTAAGGAAGATGTTGAACGACAAGGATGAGCAGGGCGAATACAAGATTCCCTTCCTGGTCGTTTGCGATGCGTTTCACTCGGAGATGACGGCCTTTGCCGATCTGATCCTGCCGGATACGACCTACCTCGAACGCCACGATGTGATGTCGATGCTCGACCGGCCGATTTCCGAGTTTGACGGCCCAGTCGATTCGGTACGGATTCCCGTGCTGCCGGTCTCGGGCGACTGCAAACCCTTCCAGGAAGTGCTGATCGAGCTTGGCACGCGGCTCAAGCTGCCGGCCTTCGTGTCCAAGGAGGGCGCGCGCAAATTCCGCGACTATCCCGATTTCGTGGTCAATTGGGAATCCGAGCCGGGTTCCGGCATCGGCTTCCTCGCTGGCTGGCGCGGCAAGGGCGGCGAGAAGTCCCTGCGCGGCGAACCGAACCCCAACCAGTGGGAGATGTACCAGAAGAACAACTGCGTGTTCCACTACGAACTGCCCAAGTCCTACCAGTACATGCGCAACTGGAACAAGGGCTATCTGGAGTGGTCGCAGCGCAACCGCATCACGCGCTATGCCGAACCGATCCTGATCCACCTGTATTCCGAGGTGTTGCAGCGCTTCCGTGGCGCCGCGCAGGGCAAGGGCCTGACGCGCAAGCCGCCGGAGCATCTGCGGAAGCGCATCGAGACCTATTTCGATCCGCTGCCCTTCTATTACGATCCGCTCGAAGCGCAGGTCACCGACAAGCACAAGTACCCGTTGGCCGCAGTGACGCAACGGCCGATGGCGATGTACCACTCCTGGGATTCGCAGAATGCCTGGCTGCGGCAGATCCACACCCACAACTACCTCTACGTCAATGCAACGACGGCGCGTCAGCAGGGCATCGCCGACGGCGACTGGATCTGGGTCGAATCGCAATGGGGCAAGGTACGCTGCATGGCGCGCCACTCGGAGGCGGTGGAGCCGGGTACGGTATGGACCTGGAATGCCATCGGCAAGGCGGCAGGAGCATGGAACCTGGCGCCCGACGCCAACGAATCGCAGAAGGGCTTCCTGCTCAATCATTTGATCTCGGAAGAGATCCCTGGCGCGGGTGCGGCGGGCCGCGTCTCGAACTCCGACCCGATCACCGGCCAGGCCGCGTGGTACGACGTGCGGGTGAGAATTACGAAAGTCGGCGCTGGCGAGACGGCGCCGGGTTTGCAAACTACCTCGCCGCAATTCGAGCCGATGAAACCCTATCCGGGAATGAAGGAGCGCAGCAGCATCCTGGCCTACCTCGGGATCAAGGCGAAATGACCCGGCTCATCCATCAGGAACGCTCGCGATGACCCAGCTCGCGTTGGTCATCGATCTCAACGTCTGCGTCGGCTGCCAGGCCTGCGTGACCTCCTGCAAGGAGTGGAATACCTCGGGCAGCGCCGGGCCGATGGTCGATCAGAATCCGTATGGCGCCGATCCGACCGGAACCTTCTTCAATCGGGTGCAGACCTTCGAGGTCGGCGAGTTTCCCAATACCGAAACGGTGCACTTCCCGAAGTCCTGCCTGCATTGCGAAGATCCTCCCTGCGTTCCGGTGTGCCCGACGGGCGCTTCCTACAAGCGCAAGGAGGACGGCATCGTGCTTGTCAATTACGACAAGTGCATCGGCTGCAAGTACTGCTCCTGGGCCTGTCCCTACGGCGCGCGCGAACTGGACGAGCAGCAGCAGGTGATGAAGAAATGCACGCTTTGCGTCGATCGGATCTACGACATGACGATGGCCGCGGACGATCGCAAGCCGTCCTGCGTCAAGGCCTGCCCGACCTCGGCGCGGTTGTTCGGCGACATCCACGATCCCGAATCGGTGGTTTCGGTCGCCATTCGCGAGAGCGGCGGCTATCCGCTGATGCCCGAATGGGGCACGCACCCGGCCAATCACTACCTGCCGCGGCGCAAGACCCGCATCAAGATCCACGAGGACGAACTCGAGCGCGCCGACAATCCGCTCAAGGTCGATCGCCAGTTGCCGCGGCCGGCCACCAGCGAGCCGACGCTCGACGACGTCACCACATGGTAGCGCCGCGCCACCGGGTCGCCCCAAGGCGCGGCCAGTCATCAACCGGAGGTCGCGCCTGGCGCGACCGAACAACCGTCACTCCCTTTCCTGGAAAGGGGGCCGGGGGGTAAGCCCAGTCATGCATCCGGCTTTTTCCGTCATCTTCCTGACCACCCTGATCGGCGCCGCCCAAGGCCTGTTTCTCGCGCTGTTCACGGCGCAGTCCTATGCCGCCTTCAAGCTGCTGCCGGAACCGGACGCCCACGCCTTCTACGGTCAGGGCAGCCTGCTGGCCGTGCTGCTGCTGGCCGCCGGCCTGGTGGCCTCGTTCTTCCATCTGGGGCACCCCGAACGTGCCTGGCGTGCCGCCGCGATGTGGCGTACCTCGTGGCTGTCGCGCGAGGTGATCGTGCTGCCGGCCTTCATGGGTGTCGTCTTCCTCTACGGTCTGGCCCACTGGCTGGATTGGCATCCGCTGCTGATGACCCTGCCCGGCGGGCTGCCGGTGGATCCAAGCGCCATTCTGGGCGTGGCCGGAACCGTGCTGGCATTTGCCCTGTTCCTGTGCACTGCGATGATTTACGCCTGCCTGAAATTCCTCAGCGAATGGCATTCGCCGCTGACCGTCATCAACTATGTCCTGCTCGGCGGCGCCTCCGGCTTCTCGCTCGCCGCGGCCTTTGCCGCTGTTACGGCGCCAGAGCTGGTCAGTTTCCTCGCCGCCTGGGCCGCGATCATCACCCTGCTCGGGATGGTCAGTCGTATCGCCTCGCTCTACCGCAATGCGCGGCTGAAGCCGAAATCGACCCTGCAGACCGCGATCGGCATCAAGCATCCAAAGATCGTGCAAAAGACCCAAGGCTTCATGGGCGGCAGCTTCAATACCCGCGAGTTCTTTCACGGCCAACCGGTTGCCGTGCTGCGCGGCGTGAAGTGGTTCTTCATCATCGCTGTTTTCCCGTTGCCGTTGCTGTTGCTGCTGTCCGGCATGCAGGGGGGCGCCGGGGTGCTGGCGACGGCGTTTGTCGTGCAGTACGCTGGCTTGCTGGCCGAGCGCTGGTTCTTCTTCGCCCAGGCCAATCATCCGCAGAACTTGTACTACCAGTCCATTGCCTAAACCTAGTTGTGGCGAAGGGACTTTATGTCTATTATTAATTGCTAAATTACTAAACCCGTTTCACCATCGCCAAGTCACGAAAGAGGAGAAAACATGAACTTCGACAAGGAACTCGACGCCCGCGGCCTCAACTGCCCGCTTCCCATCCTGCGCGCCAAGAAGTCGCTGGCCGAACTCCAGCCCGGCCAGGTGCTGCGCATCATCGCCACCGATCCCGGATCGGTAAAGGACTTCGCCGCATTTGCCAAGCAGACAGGCAATGAGCTGCTTGCCAGCGCGGAAAAGAACAAGGAATTCGAATTCTTCATGAAGCGCAAGTAGGCTGTCCGGCTTCGACAAAACGACCCGTCCGCGGGCGGGCCGTTTTTCGGATCGCTCGCTTGAAGTCGCTCGACAACCGCCTCTGCCGGCAACGAAACTCGTTCTGGTGGGGGCGGTGCGGTTCCGCTTCGCCGTAACCTCACCGCCGACTCTTCGCCGCCAATGCGCCCGGAATCATCGATTGCTATAGGGTCATAGAAAGAATTTGCTGGTTGCTGCGCTGCGATTTGTTTAATCATCAAAATTATTGGTCATCCTGACCAGGAGAGACACATATGGGTGCCATTCCCGAAATCACCAACATCGACGACCTCGTCAATCGCCGCCTGGAAGAGCTGCTGCCGCAGAAGATCGAGGAGGCGCTGCGTCAGCGCGAAGAATCGAAAACACCATCGATGGCCATCATCGCCACGCGCGGCACGCTGGACTGGGCCTATCCGCCCTTCATCCTCGGCTCCACCGCGGCCGCGCTGGGCTGGGACGTCTCGATCTTCTTTACCTTCTACGGCCTGAACCTGCTGAAGAAGGATGTTTCCGACCTGAAGGTCAGCCCGCTCGGCAATCCCGGCATGCCGATGAAAATGCCATTCGGGCCGGACTGGTTCAAGGGCATCAACTGGAACATTCCCAACATCATCCAGGCCGGCATGCCGGGTTTCGAATCCGTCGCGACCGTATTGATGCAGCAAACCATCAAGAACAACGGCGTCGCCACGATCGAGGAGTTGCGCAGCCTCTCGCAGGAGGCCGACGTCAAGTTCATCGCCTGCCAGATGACGGTCGACCTGTTCGGTTTCAGCCATGATGACTTCATTCCCGGCCTCGACTATGCCGGCGCAGCGACCTTTCTGCCTGTCGCGCAAAAAGCCGATGTTTCGCTGTTCATGTAATTCCGCTGCTTTATTCAAACTACTAACTATTTCAAACCCGCAGGGAGATCGAGTGATGAAAATAAACAAGATTGCAGCATTGCTGTTGGCCATCGGCGTTTCGGCACCGGCATTCGCCACCAACGGCTATTTTTCGCATGGTTACGGCATCAAGGCCAAGAGCATGGGCGGCGTCGGCATCGCGCTGCCGCAAGACTCCCTGGCTGCTGCGTCAAACCCTGCAGGCATGGCGATGGTCGGCGACCGGATGGACCTCGGCGTCGATTTGTTTTCTCCGATCCGGACGGCGACTTGGACTGGCACCGGTGGTGGCGTGTATAGCCGCCCCCTTGGGGATTACAAGAGCGGCAAGAACCTGTTCGCCATCCCGGAATTTGGTTACAACAAGATGCTCGGTTGGGACATGGCGGTCGGTGTGGCGGTTTATGGCAACGGCGGCATGAATACCGATTACGGCAAAATTGTGATTTCTGGAGCGACGACCAATACCTACAGCAATCTTGAGCAGTTGTTCATTGCGCCGACCTTTGCCTGGAAAGTCACCAAAGAGCACTCGATCGGGGTGAGCCTGAACATGGTGTTCCAGAACTTTGAAGCGCGGGGACTCGAGTCATTTGATGCGGCAACCCAATCCCTATATGTCGGCAGCGTTACGAACCGCGGCAAGGACACGTCTCGCGGCCTTGGATTGAAACTCGGTTGGACCGGGCAGATTTCGCCTGCGGTTACTCTCGGCGCGACCTACCAGCCCAAGACCAAGATGTCCAAGTTTGACAAGTACAAAGGCTTGTTTGCCCAGGCAGGCAAGTTCGATATTCCCGAGACCTACGGCTTCGGTATTGCCGTCAAGGCCAATGACAAACTCACGGTCGCGGGCGATGTGGTCCAAATCAACTACGGCGCGGTCAAGTCCCTGGCTGACAACGGCGACAAGTTTCCTGGCGCCGCAGCCACACTGCTAGGCTCGGAGAATGGTTCCGGCTTTGGTTGGACCAATCAGACCGTGTACAAGCTGGGTATGACCTATCAGTATTCTCCCAACCTGTTGCTGCGCGCTGGCTATAACCACGCCAAGACGCCGCTCACGTCGACCCAGACTTTCTTCAACATCTTGGCGCCAGCAACTGTTGAAAATCACCTGACCTTGGGTGCCACCTGGACGCTGGCGGGCAAGTCCGAGCTGACCGTATCCTATATGCAGGCCTTCGAAAAGAAGGTCACGGGCGTCTCCACCGGTAACGGTGGGGCTGCAGCTCCTGCTGTAATCGGTCACCCTGTCGATCTGAAGATGGACCAGAAGGCGCTCGGTGTGGCCTACGGCATGAAGTTCTAAGCGGCTGATCCCACCGGGAATGCCGCAGTAGTTCCACGACAAGGGCTGAACGCGGCGACGCTTTCAGCCCTTGTTGTTTCGGTTGTGGCCGCTACGCGACGTAGATAGCGCAGGCATTGGCCTTGGCTGCAACTTTGTCTGAAAGATTCCAAGAACACAGAATTCCAAGGAGAGAGATATGTCCAGAATCTGGAAAAGTTTGAGTGTTGCGTTCATGACGTTGAGCGCGGTCGTGGCTTTCGCGCAGGACGCCGTGCTGAAACCCTTCGTCCTGGCGTCAAAGGGCGCGGGCGACGTGGCGCAGAAGGTGGAAGCAACCAAGGCCGCCCTGAGCAAGGCGGGCTTCACCGTGGCCGGCAGCTATTCGCCTTATGCGAACACGACCATCATCGGCGTGACGAATGACGAATTGCGCAACACCGCGGCGAAGTCGGAGCGTGGCGGCTATGGCGCGGCGATGCGTGTGGCGGTGGTCAAGGCCAAGGACCAGGTGCAGGTCTCCTATACCAATCCGCCATACTGGGCCAACGCCTATCGCATGAATGGCGAACTCAAGGAGACGGCGGCCAAGCTGCAGGCGGCGCTGGGCAAGATCGAGGAATTCGGAGCCAACGGCCTGACGGCGGCGCAGTTGCGCAAATACCACTACGCCTTCGGCATGGAGTATTTCAACGAGGACAATACCTTCGTCAGCTACGCTTCCCACGACGAAGCGGTCAAGGCGGTGGAGGCCGGCCTGGCCGCAGGCAAGCAGGGTGTGACCAAGGTTTATCGGGTCGACGTCGCCGGCAAGAAGGAAGTGCTGTTCGGCGTCGCGATGAAGGGCGCGGGCGACGGCAAGATCATGGATGACGCCTACATCATGAACGAAATCGACTTCAAGGACGTCAGGTCGGCGGCCCACCTGCCCTACGATATTCTTGTTTCGGACAACAAGGTATACGGCCAGTACGCACGCTTCCGCATCGCCGTCAGCTTCCCGGACCTGTCGATGATGGGCGCCAACAGCTTCATGAACATTATGAAGTCGCCCGAAGCCATTCGCGAAGCCCTGGCCTTGACGGTAGGCGGAAAAAAGGACGCGCGCTGATCGCTTGCGCGGCGTCCATTGCTACCAAAAGCCCGGCCAAGTGCCGGGCTTTTTTCATCCCAGCCGGGCGATCTGCGCCTTGAGCTTCTCGCAAAGTGCCGCAAAGCCTTCCAACCGCTCGCGTTCCTGCGTCACCACGGCCGCTGGAGCACGCGCGACGAAGCTTTCGGTGGCGAGCTTTTTCTCGGCCTTGAGCATTTCGCCCTCGACGCGCGCAAGTTCCTTGCCGAGCCGCTCCTTCTCGGCAGCGACGTCGATTTCGATTTTCAGCATCAGCCGAAATTCGCCGACGATCTGCACCGGCGCCTCGGAGTCCGGCAGCGTTTCCGCGGTGGCGACCTCGGAGAGCTTGGCCAGCGCGGCGAGATAGGGCGCATAGGCCTTGAGCATCGCCGTATTGCCGGCGCCGACTAATGGCACGCGTTGCGCCGGAGAGATGTTCATCTCGCCGCGCAGGCTGCGGCAGGCGTTGATCATGTCCTTGAGCCGCGCCACCCAGGCTTCCGCATCGACGTCGCAGCGCGAGAGATCGGCCTGAGGATAGGGCTGCCGCATCAGCGATCGGGAGTCGTCCGCGGCATCGGCACGCCCGGCCAGCGGCGCGACGGTTTGCCAGAGTTCCTCGGTGATGAACGGGATCAGCGGGTGCGCCAGGCGCAGCACGGTTTCCAGCACACGGACCAGGGTGCGGCGCGTGGCCCGCTGCTGTGCCTCGCTGCCGCCTTGGATCTGCACCTTGGCCAGTTCCAGGTACCAGTCGCAGTACTCATCCCAGACAAATTCATAAATGCCGCGGGCCAGCAGGTCGAAGCGGTAGTCGGCGAAGTGCTGCGCCACTTCCTGCTCGACCTTCTGCAGGCGGCTGACGATCCAGCGGTCGGCCTGGGAAAAATCCAGGTAGCTGCCGTTGCAGGCATCGGAGCCATGCGGTGCAAGGCCGCAATCCTGCCCCTCGCAGTTCATCAGCACGAAGCGTGAGGCGTTCCACAGCTTGTTGCAGAAGTTGCGGTAGCCCTCACAGCGCTGCATGTCGAACTTGATATCGCGCCCCGGCGAGGCCAGCGAGAGGAAGGTGAAGCGCAGCGCATCGGTGCCGAAGCCGGGAATGCCGTTCGGGTACTCCTTGCGCGTGCGCTTCTCGATCTTCGCGGCATCGCGCGGGTTCATCAGGCCGGTGGTGCGTTTGGCCACCAGGTCGTCGAGCGTGATGCCGTCGATCAGGTCGATCGGGTCGAGCACGTTGCCCTTGGATTTCGACATCTTCTGGCCTTCCGCGTCGCGGATCAGGCCATGTACATAGACGTCCTTGAAGGGAATTTTTCCGGTGATGTGCGTGGTCATCATGACCATGCGCGCGACCCAGAAAAAGATGATGTCGAAGCCGGTGACCAGCACCGTCGAGGGCAGATAGAGGTCGAGTGCGGGGTTCGACTTCGCCGGCCATTCCGGCGTCCAGTCCAGCGTCGAGAAGGGCCATAGCGCCGACGAGTACCAGGTGTCGAGCACGTCGGGGTCACGTTCGAGACCGCCCGTGTAGCCGTCGCGCTTTGCCTGCGCGTAGGCTTCGGCTTCGTCGTGGGCGACGTAGAAGCGGCCGTCGTCGGAATACCAGGCCGGAATCTGGTGGCCCCACCAGAGCTGGCGCGAGATGCACCAGTCCTGGATGTTGTTGAGCCACTGGTTGTAGGTGTTGACCCAGTTCTCGGGAACGAAGCGGATTTCGCCGGAGGCCACACATTCCAGCGCCTTGCCGGCGATGCTGGTGCCGTCGGCGCCGGGCTTGGTCATGGCGACGAACCACTGGTCGGTCAGCATCGGCTCGATGATGACGCCGGTGCGGTCGCCGCGCGGCACCATCAGTTTGTGCGGTTTGATGCTTTCGAGCAGGCCCTGTGCTTCGAGGTCGGCGACGATGGCCTTGCGTGCCTCGAAGCGATCCATGCCGCGGTATTTCTCCGGGCCGTGCTCGTTGATGCGGGCGTCGAGCGTCAGGATGCCGATCGGCGCAAAGCCGTGGCGATGGCCTACCTGCCAGTCATTGAAGTCGTGGGCCGGCGTCACCTTGACCACGCCGGTGCCGAATTCCTTGTCGACGTAACTGTCGGCGATGATCGGAATCTCGCGGTCGCACAGCGGCAGCACGACATGTTTGCCGACCAGGTGAGCGTAGCGTTCGTCCTCTGGATGCACCATCACGGCGACGTCGCCGAGCATGGTCTCGGGGCGCGTGGTGGCGACCGTCAGCGAACCCGCATCTTTCCCATTCGCATCGGCCAGCGGATAGCGGATGTGCCACAGCGAGCCGTCCTCTTCCTCCTGCACCACTTCCAGGTCCGATACGGCCGTGAGCAGCTTCGGGTCCCAGTTCACCAGCCGTTTGCCGCGGTAGATCAGGCCTTCCTTGTGCAGGCGGACAAAGGTCTCGGTGACGATTTTCGACAGCCCGGCATCCATCGTGAAGCGTTCGCGCGACCAGTCGGGCGAGGTGCCCAGGCGGCGCATCTGTTTGGTGATGGTGTTGCCCGAATATTCCTTCCACTCCCAGACCTTTTCCAGGAACTTCTCGCGGCCCAGGTCGTGGCGCGAGATGCCCTGGCCGTCGAGTTGGCGTTCCACCACGATCTGCGTGGCGATGCCGGCGTGGTCGGTGCCCGGCTGCCACAGCGTGTTGTCGCCGCGCATGCGGTGATAACGCGTCAGCGAATCCATGATCGCCTGGTTGAAGCCGTGGCCCATGTGCAGGGTGCCGGTGACATTCGGCGGCGGCAGCAGGATGCAGAAGCTATCCTTGGCTGGGGTCTTGGCGGTGTCGAGGCCGGCGGCAAAATAGCCGCGCGATTCCCAGATTGGGTACCAGCGCCGCTCGATTTCGGCGGGTTCGAAGCTCTTGGCGAGTTCCATAGGTCTTGCAGAGGGCGAAAAAATGTAATTTTAACGGAAGGTCGTGGCGCGGCTGGGCCAAATCTGCTCGTTGTATTAGTTCCGGCCGCTACGCGTAACGTCGATAAAACCGGCGTTAGCCTGCACTGAAACTCGGCTTTGCCTTCGATGTTTTAGTTCCGGCCGCTGCGCTTAACGTCGATAGAACCGACGTTAGCCTGCACTGAAACTCGGAGGAGCCGAGTTTTCCGCTATCATTGCCGCCTCTCGAAGTAGCCTCCGTATGCTCCTTATTCTTTCTCCATGATCCGCAAGTTGCTGCGTCGCGTGTTTCGTCGCGGCGATGCCCCTTCGTCCGCTGCGCCGGCCATGATCCCCGTGGCGCGCCATGGCATTCGCCGCGACCATGTGTCGCTCGGCGCCCGTCGCACCTGCGAAACCCTGCAGCAGGCGGGCCATAAGGCCTATATCGTGGGCGGCGCAGTGCGCGACCTGATCGCCGGCATCGACCCCAAGGACTACGACATCGCCACCGATGCCACGCCGGAGCAGGTGCGCGCCCTGTTCCGCCGCGCGCGCATCATCGGCCGCCGCTTCCAGATCGTGCATGTGATGCAGGGCGGCGAGACGCTGGAAGTATCCACCTTCCGTGCCGCGCACGATGTCAATACCGTCAAGGACGAGCACGGCCGCGTGCTGCGCGACAACGTCTTCGGCTCGATCGCGGAAGACGCCGCGCGGCGCGACTTTACGGTCAATGCCCTCTACTACGATCCGTCCTCGGAGACGGTGATCGACTATCACCACGGCGTCGCCGACCTGCAGCAGAAGACCCTGCGCATGATTGGCGAACCGCGGCTGCGTTACCGCGAAGACCCGGTGCGCATGCTGCGCGCGGTGCGTCTTTCCGCCAAGCTGGGCTTGACGCTGGACCCCGCCGTGCGGGCGCCGATCCGAGAAATGGCCGAGCTGATGGAAAACGTGCCGGCGGCGCGCCTCTTCGACGAGATGCTGAAGCTGCTGTTTTCCGGGCACTCGGTCGAATGCCTCAAGCGCCTGCGCGACGATGGCCTGCACCACGGCCTGCTGCCGCTGCTGGACGTGATCCTGGAGCAGCCGCTGGGCGAGAAATTCGTCATGCTCTCGCTGGCCAACACCGATGCACGGGTCAAGGCCGGCAAGTCGCTGTCGCCCGGCTACCTGTTCGCCACGCTGCTCTGGCACGAAGTGCTGGCCGAGTGGGAGGCGCGCAAGGCGCGGGGCGAGGTGCCGATTCCGGCCTTGTACGAGGCGATGGATGACGTGCTGAATGTGCAGGGCGAGAAGCTCGCCATCACGCGCCGCATCGCCGGCGACATCAAGGACATCTGGGCGCTGCAGCCGCGCTTCGAGAAGCGCGCCGGAAAGTCGCCCTACCGCCTGATCGAATTGCCGCGTTTTCGTGCCGGCTACGATTTCCTGGCCTTGCGCGCCGAAAGCGGCGAGATCGAGATGGAGATCGCGACCTGGTGGCATGATTTTCAGAATGCCGACCACGAGGGGCGTGAAGCCTTGCTGATTCCCGACAGCGGTCCCAAGAAACGCCGCCGCCGGGTGCGTGGCAAGAAGTCGGCGGTCGAGGGAGATTCCGCCAGTCCGGCAAACAGCGAAGGCTGAGGTGGGCCAGCGTTGTTTCATCGCGCTGGGCGCCAACCTGGGGGATCCGCTGGCGACGGTGACGGCGGCTGTCGCCGCCTTGCGCAAGCTGCCGGACACCGAGTTCGTCGCCGCATCCTCGCTGTATCGCACGGCACCGGTCGGGCTCAAGCACCAGCCCGACTTTATTAATGCCGTGGTCGAACTGGTCGCCGTGTTGCCGGCGCCGACTCTTCTCGACGCGCTGTTTTCGATCGAAGCGCGCTTCGGCCGGCAGCGCAGCGTGAAGAATGCGCCGCGCACGCTGGATCTCGATCTGCTGCTCTATGGCGACGCCACCAGCGACGATCCGCAACTGACGCTGCCGCATCCGCGCCTGCACGAACGGGCCTTTGTGCTGGCGCCGCTGGCGGAGATCGCGCCGCGCCTGGTCGTCCCCGGTCGCGGCGGCGTTGCTGAACTGTTGCTGCGCTGCGCCGACCAGTCGGTCGAGAAACTGTCGCCGCGGACGGTCTGAGTCGTGGCGGCGGCAATGCAGATCCCGGTTGTCTGGCAGACCACGCTGCTGCTCACGGCCTCGAACGTCTTCATGACCTTCGCCTGGTATGCCCACCTGCGGAATCTCAACGACCGGCCGTGGTGGATCGCCGCCCTGGCGTCCTGGGGCATTGCCCTGTTCGAATACCTGCTGCAGGTGCCGGCCAACCGCATCGGCCACCACGAGCTGTCGCTGGGCCAGCTGAAGATCCTGCAGGAAGCGATCACTCTCACGGTATTCGTTCCCTTTGCTTTGTTCTACATGAAGCAACCGCTCAAGCTTGATTTTCTGTGGGCGGGTTTGTGTATCCTAGGCGCCGTTTACTTTATTTTCCGTTCGCCATGACCTACCTTGCCAGCAACAAGCCGATCACGCTGCCGGAACTGGGGCGCATGAAGCGCGAGCAGCAGAGGATCGCCATGCTCACCGCCTACGACGCCAGCTTTGCCGCGCTGGAAGACCGCTGCGGGGTCGACGTGATCCTGGTCGGCGATTCCCTGGGCAACGTGCTGCAGGGCAAGACTTCGACCCTGCCGGTGACCATGGAGCAGATGGTCTATCACACCGAGTGCGTCGGCCACATGGCCCAGCGTGCGATGTGCGTCGCCGACATGCCTTTCGGCAGCTACCAGGAATCCCGCGAACTGGCCATGCGGAATGCCGTGCGTTTGCTCGCCGCCGGCGCCGAGATGGTCAAACTGGAGGGCGGCGAGGTGATGGCCGAAACCGTGCATTTCCTGGTGGAACGCGGCGTCCCGGTCTGCGCCCATATCGGCTTGACGCCGCAATCGGTGCATGCGCTGGGCGGCTACCACGTGCAGGGTCGGGGCGAGGAGGGGGCCGCGCGCATGAAGCGCGAAGCGGTGGCGCTGGAACAGGCCGGTGCCGCGCTGATGGTGCTGGAAATGGTCCCGGCCCAACTTGCCGGCGAAATCACCCAACTGCTCAAGGCCTGCGCCACCATCGGCATCGGTGCGGGCAAGGATTGCGACGGCCAGGTACTGGTGCTGCACGACATGCTGGGCGTCTATCCGGGCAAGAAGGGCCGCTTCGTGAAGAACTTCATGGAGGGCGCGGCGAGCATCGACGCCGCGGTGATCGCCTACGTCGCGGCGGTCAAGGGCGGCAGTTTCCCCGCGCCCGAACATACTTACTGACGCATGCATATCCACGACACCATCGCAGGCCTGCGCGGGGCACGCGGCAGGTCCGGCCGCGTGGCGCTGGTACCCACCATGGGCAACCTGCACGAAGGCCATATTGCGCTGATGAAACAGGCGCGCGAAACCGCCGACACGGTGATCGCCACGATTTTCGTCAATCGCCTGCAATTCCGCCCGGGCGAGGACTTCGAAAAGTACCCGCGCACCTTCGAAGACGATTGCGAGAAACTCGCCACCCATGTAGACCATCTTTTCGCCCCGACCGAGGCGGAAATGTATCCGCAGCCGCAGACCTACCAGATCGAACCGCCGCCGGCGCAGGCCGGCATTCTCGATGGAGAGTTCCGCCCCGGGCACTTTCGCGGCGTCGCCACCGTGGTGATGAAACTGTTCCAGATCGTCCAGCCCGATGTAGCGCTGTTCGGCAAGAAGGATTACCAGCAGTTGATGGTTATTCGCAACATGGTGCGCGAGTTCAACGTGGCCGTCGAGATCATCGGCGGCGAGACCGTGCGCGCCGCCGATGGCCTGGCCCTGTCCTCGCGCAACGGGTATTTGTCCGCCGCGGAACGGGCGGAAGCGCCCAACTTGTTCCGCATATTGACCAAAGTAATAGAGGCCGTGCGCGCCGGATCGCGGGAATTGACCATGCTTGAGCAAAGGGCAATGGCCGAATTGCAGGCCCGTGGCTGGATTCCGGATTATGTTGCATTGCGTAAAAAACTTGATCTACAATTGCCATCCGCTCACGATTCCGGATTGGTGGTGTTGGCGGCGGCGCGTTTGGGAAGCACGCGCCTCATCGACAATCTGGAAGTTTAGGCCACTGCGATGCGCTCATGCCGGTGGTGTGCCAGTAGCGAACGAGATGGGGGTTCCGCTCCCTGTGGCGAACTCTCGGTTTATTGCCGCCTTTGCGTGAGAAAGGTCTGACAATGCAACGTACGATGCTGAAGTCAAAACTTCACCGTGTCACGGTGACCCAAGCCGAACTGCACTACGAAGGCTCCTGTGCGATCGACGAAACTCTGCTCGACGCGGCGGACATCAAGGAATACCAGCAGATCGACATTTACAACGTGACCAACGGCGAGCGCTTTACCACCTACGCCATTCGCGCCGAACGCGGTAGTGGCACCATCTCGGTGAACGGCGCTGCCGCGCGCAAGGCGGCGGCCGGCGACCTGTTGATCATCGCCACCTACGCCGTGATGAACGAGATCGAATTGCAGAATTTCGAACCCGATCTGGTGTATGTCGATGCGAGAAACCGCATTACCCATCACAGCCGGCAGATTCCCGCCCAGGCAGCCGCCTGAGTTAACGTTTGCTGCCGTGCCAGCCCACCCTAGCGGTGGGCTTTTTATTTGGTGCGCCCGGCAGGGCGCACTTACTTGGAGGTGAAAGTCCTCTACTCGCCCGGCAAGGGGAAGAGTTAGCCGAACGGCAAGGGTGTTCCGGGCGACTGGAAATCTGGAGGAAGCCGAAGGCAAAACGCTGGCCTGACGAACAGGAAGCGGATACGAGGCGGCACGGCGGGGTGAGCAGGCCAATATCTGTAAAGCCCGAAACTTGTACGGAACGCCGTGACGTAAATCCGACAGGCATAAGCGTGAAGGTGGGTGCGTCATACCCGGGGAGATCTGCATGGGTGCCGAGGGGAACCTCCGTGCTACCGACATCGAGAGGTGTCGGGAGGCTCATGCAGAAGTCAGCAGAGGCCATAGTAGGTGTCGGCACGAACCGAAGGGCCGAACATTGAAAGCCGCAAGTAGGCGGCGGGACCACACGGACAGTCGATGAAGGCAGAAGATTCGCGGCAAGCGGATACCGGCGAAGAGGACTCGGGGCAGAACCCCGAGGAGACTTTGCGCGGCGCCGAGGCTGACGTGACGACCCGTCTGCGGACCAAAGCGGAGTGGGAGCAGGAAAGCGGGCTGATGGACGCCGTGTGCGAACGCGACAACCTGAGACTCGCCTATCAGCGGGTGGTCAAGAACAAAGGCGCTGCCGGAGTCGATGGCATCGGGATCGCCGAGTTCGACGACCATCTCAAGCAACACTGGCCGACGATCAAGGCCAAGCTGCGGGCGGGGGAGTACATGCCCCACGCCGTGCGCCGGGTGGATATCGACAAGCCGCAAGGCGGAATCAGAACACTCGGCATACCCACGCTGACGGATCGCATGATCCAGCAAGCGTTGCATCAGGTGCTCTCACCGATCTTCGAGGCGGACTTCTCCGAATCGAGCTACGGCTTCCGACCGGGGAGAAACGCCCATCAAGCGGTCAAGGCGGCCCAGCAGTACGTCGCCGAAGGCCGCAGGATAGTGGTGGACATGGACTTGGAGAAATTCTTCGACCGTGTCAATCACGATCTCCTGATGGAGAAACTCTCGAAGAAGATCGGGGACGGGCGAGTACTGCGCCTCATTCGCCGGTATCTCGAAGCGGGGATGATGGCAGACGGGATGGTATCCCAACGGACGGAGGGTACGCCGCAAGGCGGGCCGCTCAGTCCGCTGCTATCGAACATCCTGCTGACGGAACTGGATCGGGAACTGGAACGCCGGGGCCACGCCTTCTGCCGCTATGCCGACGACTGCAACATCTATGTCAGAAGCCAGCAGGCAGGGGAACGAGTCATGGCGAGCATCACCCGGTTTCTGGCGGACACGCTCAAGCTCACGGTGAATGCGGCCAAGAGCGCGGTGGCGCAGCCGTGGAAGAGGAAGTTTCTGGGCTACAGTGTGACGTGGCACCAGGCCCCGAAACTGCGGATCGCACCGACCAGCCTGACACGGCTGGAAGACAAAATCCGCGAAGTACTCAAGGGTGCGCGAGGCCGCAGCCTGACGACAGCCATCACCGAACTCAACCCGATCCTGCGCGGCTGGATGGCGTACTTCAAGCTGACCGAGACCAAGAAGGCGCTGGAAGAGTTGGACGGTTGGATCAGGCATAAACTACGCTGCATTCTGTGGCGGCAGTGGAAACGTCCCTATACTCGCGCCAAGAACCTGATGAAGGCGGGACTGACGGAAGAACGGGCATTTCGCTCGGCCTTCAACCAACGTGGGCCGTGGTGGAACAGTGGCGCAAGTCACATGAACCAGGCTTTCCCGAAGTCCTTCTTTGATCGTTTAGGTCTGGTGTCGCTGCTCGATACGATGCGACGACTCCAGTGTGTTCAATGAACCGCCGGATGCGGAACCGCACGTCCGGTGGTGTGGGAGGACGGCGGGGGTGACCCCGCCTCCTACCCGATCGTCGTGCAACCCTGTAGTAGAGTCCCAAGTCAACAACTCTGAACAGTCTGGAGAACAACATGCATGACTTGGCGAAGAATGTGTTGGGCGGCCTCCTGCAGCCATGCAGCACCGACCCGATGACCGGATTTTTCCGCACCGGCGACTGTCAGGTTACCGAAGAGGACATCGGCAACCACGGCGTGTGCATCGTCGCCACGGCCGAGTTCCTGGCTTTCTCCAAAGCGCGCGGCAACGACTTGTCGACGCCGCATCCCGAATTCGAGTTCCCCGGCTTGAAGCCAGGGGATCGCTGGTGCCTGTGTTCGGCACGCTGGCAGGAAGCCTTGCTGGCCGGCCACGCGCCGCAGGTGGTGCTCGAATCCACCTCCTCTGCTGCGCTGGAGGCGGTCCGCCTGGCCGATCTCAAGCGCTACGCAGTCAAGCTCGACGAGGCGAAATGAATAGTGCGCTATACAAACTGTCTGCCCGCCGCATCGACGGCGGCCAGCAGTCGATGAAGGATTTCAAGGGCAAGGTGCTGCTGATCGTGAATGTCGCCAGCGGTTGCGGCTTCACGCCCCAGTACGCCGGGTTGGAGGAACTGTGGCGCAAGTATCGCGAGCGCGGCCTGGTGGTGCTTGGGTTTCCCTGCAACCAGTTCGGCGCGCAGGAGCCGGGCGATGAAGCCGACATCGCGGAATTCTGCAGCCTCAACTACGAAGTCAGCTTTCCGCTGTTTGCCAAGGTCGACGTGAACGGTGACGCGACGCATCCGATCTTCGCCTTCCTCAAGTCGGGTGCGCCGGGCATACTCGGCACGGAAGGCATCAAGTGGAACTTCACCAAGTTCCTGGTCGACCGTGAAGGCCGAGTGGTCGGGCGCTACGCTTCGGCGCACAAGCCGGAGGATATGGCCGCGGACATCGAGCAGCTGCTTTAGTCGATGACCCCGTCTACGTAATACCAGTAGTCGTTCTCACGCACGAAGCGACTGATCTCATGCAGTCGTTGCGCCCGTCCGCCGAGCTTGCAGCGGGCGACGAATTCGACCGTTGCCGCGTCATCCGTTTGCGTCCAGGCTTTGACCTCCAGCCCCAGCCATTTCGGCTGCGGTTCGGCGGCGAGATTCAGTGCGGCGGGGCGCGTGGAGGCATGCCAGGTGGCCAGCAGATAGTCCTCCAGTCCGAGCACATAAGCGCTGTAGCGCGAGCGCATCAGCGACTCGGCGTCCGGCGCGCGACTGCCCGCGTGGTAACGGCCGCAGCAGCTCGCATAGGCCAGCGGGCGACCGCAGGGGCAAGGCTCCGCGATCACGGGCGCCGGTCGGTTTCGGGCGGCAGTGCGCATTTCGGGCAGTCGCGACCAAACGGCGAGATGTAGCGCCACCAGATCCAGATCAAGAACGGCAGCGCGCAGATCAGTGCGATGTCGCTCCAGCCCGGCTGTGCCAGTTCGCCGTGCCACCATGCCACGGCGGCACGCAGGGCTTCGATCAGCAGCACCATGTAGACGAAGCCGGCGCTTAGCAATGCCGCGCGCTTCATCCGCCGTTCCGTTCGTAGACCCACTGCAACAGGGCATCCTGCGCCGCCTGTGCCGCGCCCGCATTGGGATGGTTGACGAAGAAGACCACGATCCAGCGCCGTCCGCCCTTGTCCAGCACATAACCGGCAAGACTGCGCACGCCTTCCAGGTAGCCTGTCTTGACATGCGCGCGGCCGGCGACGCCGTTCTGCTTGAGGCGTTTTTTCATCGTGCCGTCGATTGCGGCCACCGGCAGGGAGGCCATCAGTTCCGGCATCACCGGGCTTTTCCATGCCGCCTGCAACAGGCGGCCCAGCGCTTCGGCGGAAATCCGCTCGCGGCGCGACAGGCCGGACCCGTTTTCCAGCACCAGTTCCGGCATGCCAAGGCCGCGCGCGGCGAGCCAGGCGCGGATCGCCGCCTCGCCGTCGACCGCGCTGGCCGGGCGATGTCCGGCTTCCATGCCGAGCGTCAGGAACAACTGGCGCGCCATGACGTTATTGGAATACTTGTTGATGTCGCGCACCACGTCGCCAAGAGTCGGCGATGGCAGCACGGCGAGGGCGCGCGCGTCGACAGGCACTGCGCCTTCGCGGACGCTGCCGGCGAGCGTTCCGCCGAGCTCCGCCCAGAGCTGGCGGAACACGCCGAGCACGAATTGCGGGTGTTCCTGCACGGCGACGCTCCAGCGCTGTTCGCCGCAGTGGCCGGGAAAGACCCCGGTCAGCACCAGGCGCGTGGTCAGGCCGTGACTGAAGCTGTCGGCGCGCAGGCGTTCCCGCCAGTCGCTGCAGCCGTTGCCATTGCCGTTGCCCAGCGTGATCTGGTTGACCAGGTCGAGATTGGCCGGCGCCGGCTCCATGGTGACTGCCAGGGTCTTTTGCGCCGGATCGGGAACCAGTTGCAACGTCACCGCCTTGAAGTTCAGCAGCAAGGCATCGGGGGCGACGTTGTAGGGCCGCAGCGGCTGCGCGTCGAACTGCCCCGGGTCGACCGTGCCAATCGCGAAGGCGCTGCGATCCAGCACCAGGTCGCCGCGTATCTCGCGGACGCCGCGGTTGCGTATCTGACGCAGCAGGCGCCCGAACAGCTCATAGGTGAGCCGAGGGTCGCCGTTGCCGCGCAGGTGGAGGTCGCCGCCCAGGACCCCGTCATCGAGCGTGCCGACGGCAAAGGCCTCGGTCTTCCAGACATAGGCCGGTCCCAACTGGTCGAGCGCGGCGAAGGTGGTGAGCAGTTTCATGGTCGACGCCGGATTCAGCGCAGAGCGCGCATTGAACTCCAGGCGCGGCGTCGCGGCGTCGACTTCCCCGACCCAGACCGCGGTCGCCGCCTGCGGAATGCCGGCGCCCTTGAGTGCCAGCGCCACCGGGTCGGGCAGGTCGTTGGCGGCGGCCTGCAGCGCCCACAGGCACAGCAGGGAGAAAAGTACTTTTCGCATGATGTCATCTTATAGAATTAAACAAGACAAAAGCGAGGAGGAAGATCAGCCATGGGAAATTCGGCAGACGCCCTGCAGCCGGCGTGGCAGCCATCGGCCGCGACGATTCGGGCGGCGAAGATCACCGCATTCACCGAGTGGCTGGCGGCCGAGCGCGGCCTGAGATTCGCCGACTACGATGCGCTCTGGCGCTGGTCGGTGGATGATCTGGAAGGCTTCTGGGGGGCCGTCTGGGATTACTTCGCGATCCCCGCCGCGACGCCGCGCACGCGGGTCCTGGCCGACGCCCGGATGCCCGGCGCGCAGTGGTTTCCCGGCGTCACGATGAACTACGTGGACCAGGTCTTCCGCCATGCCACGGCGCTGCGCCCGGCCATCGTCGCGCGCAATGAAGCCGGCGTCGATCGCGAACTGGGCTGGGCCGAACTGCAACGCCAGGTCGGCGCCCTGGCCGCCAGCCTGCGCGCCATGGGAGTTACGCGCGGCGATCGCGTGGTGGCCTATCTGCCCAACATCCCCGAAACCATCGTCGCCTTCCTCGCCGTCGCCAGCCGGGGCGCCATCTGGTCGGCCTGCTCGCCCGACATGGGGCGCATCGCCGTGCTCGACCGCTTCCGCCAGATCGCGCCGAAGGTCCTGATCGCCGTCGATGGCTACCGTTACGGCGGCAAGACCTACGACCGCCGCGAACTGATCCATGAACTGCTGGCGGAACTGCCCAGCGTCGACCACATGGTGCTGCTGCCCTGCCTCGACACGGCGCACGATCCGGCCGAGTTCGCCCACTGCACCCCCTGGGACGCCGCGATTGCCGGCGCGGCGCCGCTGCGCGTGGAGCAGGTACCTTTCGACCACCCGCTGTGGGTGGTGTATTCCTCGGGCACCACGGGCCTGCCCAAGCCCATCGTGCATGCGCACGGCGGCATCGTGCTGGAGCACGTCAAGATGGGCGCGCTGCATCTCGATCTCGGTCCCGAGGACTGCTTCCACTGGTATTCGAGCAGCGGCTGGATCATGTGGAATTGCCAACTCTCCGGCCTGCTGCTGGGCAGCACCATCTGCATTTACGACGGCAATCCCGGTTGGCCGGACTGGAACGCGCTGTGGCGCTTCGTCGGCGCAACCGGCGTGACTTTTTTCGGCGCCGGCGCGGCGTTTTTCCTGTCCTGCCTGAAAGCCCATGTCGAACCGAACCAGGTCGCCGACCTGTCGCGCCTGCGCGCCGTCGGTTCCACCGGCTCGCCCTTGCCGCCCGATGGCCATCAGTGGATCTACGACCATGTGCGGCGCGATATCTGGGTCGACCCGATCTCCGGCGGCACCGATTTCGCCGGCTGCTTCGTCGCCGGCGTGCCGACGCTGCCGGTGTATCTGGGCGAGATGCAGTGCCGCTGCCTCGGCGCCAAGGTCGAAGCCTTCGACGAAGCCGGCCGCGCGCTGAGCGACGAAGTCGGCGAACTGGTCTGCAGCGCGCCGATGCCCTCGATGCCGCTGAAGTTCTGGAACGATGCGGAAGATCGGCGCTATCGCGAGAGCTACTTCGACATGTATCCCGGCGTCTGGCGCCACGGCGACTGGCTGCGCATCACGCCGCGCGGCGGCGCCATCATCTACGGCCGTTCCGACGCCACCATCAACCGCCATGGCATCCGCATGGGCACCAGTGAACTCTACCGCGCCGTCGAAGAACTGCCCGAGGTCATGGACAGCCTGGTGGTCGATCTGGAATTCCTCGGCCGCGAATCCTACATGCCGCTGTTTGTCGTCATGCGCCCCGGACACGACCTGACGCCGCAGGTCGAGGCGGTCATCCGCGAGCGCATCAAGCTCGCCCTGTCGGCGCGCCATGTGCCCAACGAGATTTTCCAGGTGGCCGAGATTCCGCGCACGCTGTCGGGCAAGAAGATGGAATTGCCGGTCAAGAAACTCCTGCTCGGCCACGCCCTGGAGAAGATCGCCAACCCCGACGCGATGGCCAACCCGGCCAGCCTGCAGTGGTTCGTCGAGTTTGCCGCGCGGCGCGTGGCAACGGAGCGCGCGGCGTGAGCGGGCGTGTTGCGGTTCCGCTGGCGAAAGCCTACCTGCTGCTGAATCACGGTCCGACGGTGCTGGTTTCCAGCGCCCACGGCGGCCGGCAGAATGTCATGGCCGCGGCCTGGAGCATGCCGCTCGATTTCAATCCGCCCAAGGTCGCTGTGGTGATCGACAAGTCCACGCTGACGCGAGAACTGGTAGACGCCTCGGGCGAGTTCGTGCTCAACGTGCCGTCGCGGCAGCAGGCGGCGATGGCATTGGCGGTCGGCACTCAATCGGGCCGCGAGGTCGATAAATTCTCGATAGTCGGCGTTGGCGGTACGGCGGCTACGGCGGTCGGCGCGCCCTTGATCGCAGGCTGCCTGGCCTGGCTCGAATGCCGGGTCATTCCCGAGCCGCACAACCAGCAGAACTACGACCTGTTTCTCGGTGAAGTGGTCGCCGCCTGGGCCGATCCGGCGGTGTTTTCCAATGGCCGCTGGCACTTCCCCGACCAGCAGCGGCACAGCATCCACTATCAGGCCGGCGGCAGCTTCTTCGCCACCGGCGAGGCTTTCGAGGTTTAACCGACGCGGAAAGGCGACACCCCGATCAGCCAGGCGTGGCCGTAGAAGGCAAACAGCGCCCAGGCGGCGAAGCCTATCCCTACCACCAGCGCGTCGCGCGGTCCGCTGCGGACAGGGTAGCGGCGGCGGGCGATCCGGTCGCGGCGGCGTGCCGAAATGAAGTCCAGCACCGCCCAGGCCAGAAAGGCGCCGAACAAGGCCGCATCGGCCAGCGTGCCGTTGGCCAGCAAATGGGCCACTGCCCAGATCTTGACGCCGGCCACCATCGGGTGGCCGACCGCGGCCTTGATGCGGCTGCCCGGCAGGTAGGCCGCTACCAACAGGATGAAGGCCGGCAGGGTCAGCGAGGCGGCCAGGTGCCGGGTCCAGATCGGCGGAATCCAGAGCGCGGGAGAATCGGCACGGGCCAGGCCATAGCCCCAGATGATCAGCCCAAGCCCTGCCGCAGAGACGAGCGAGTACAGGCCTTTCCAGGTCTGTTCACCCATGCGCGCGAGTTGCGCATCGCGCCAGGCGGGGGCAAGGATTCGTACCGAGTGGGCGCCCAGAAAGACCACCAAGCCGAGTATGAGGAGCGACATGGGACAGTTTTCCGCAACAGTGAAGTGCGGCATCTTACTTGCGATTTATGTCCGCGCCTAATGCGCGGACGGTATCCTAGCGATCAGGCTTCCGGGTCCGTCTTGGCCACATCACACACGGGAGAAGTCCATGTCCAGCCGCCGTCTGCAAACCATCATCCGGTCCGTCGCCACCTCGGATGGTGCCGG
>Ga0209211_10004089_pt1 | contig 23116 bp, 19 predicted proteins | sample RifGroA2_FD_183992 | JGI IMG/M metagenome (GOLD analysis project Ga0209211, IMG submission 183992) | Groundwater microbial communities from Rifle, Colorado, USA - Groundwater A2 (SPAdes) (version 2) | ecosystem: Environmental > Aquatic > Deep subsurface > Groundwater | place: Rifle, Colorado...
AACGGGCTAACTATAGAGTGGACTGACCTGTAATTCACGAGTACTAAAACCAATCATAGCATGGGAAAAGTCAATTCAACGCTCATTAATCCTGGAAAAGCAGATCTGCCGCGAAAGTGAGAAGTGCCGACCGGCCGGTCGGCAATTGTTTCGGCCCCTCTCGGGCGCACTCTCAGAGAACCAGGTTGTCAGCGGGGCTTCGCATTCCGTTGCGGGAGGGGCGGGTCAGCGGATGGCTTGCCAGCCGTTGATGATGAACTGCACGGCCATCGCGCACAGGAGCAGGCCCATGATGCGGGTGACCACGTTGACCCCCGTGACCCCGATGCGCTTAAAGATCTTGTCCGCGAAGCTGAGCGAGAAGTAGGTCGCCAGCAAAGTGACGCCCACCGAGAACAGGATGGCCAGGTAGTCCAGGGTGCCGCCGCACTTGGAGGACAGGACCACGACCGTGGCGATGGAGGCGGGTCCCGAGAGCAAGGGGATGGCCAGGGGGACGATGGATATGTCCGCCTTGCGCACGGCCTCGTCCTTCTCGGGCTCGGAGAGGCCCTTGGCGAAGGGGAAGAGGTTGAGCATCTCGCCCGAGATGCTGAGCAGCAGCAGTCCGCCCGAGATCTGCAGGGCCGGGATGGAGATGCCGAAGAAGGCCAGGATGCGAGACCCGATGAGGGTGAAGGCGGCCAGCGCGAAGAATGCGGTCCCGCAGGCCTTGAGGAGCATGCGGCGGCGCTCCGCCTCGGTGTTGTCCGCGGTCATGGCGAGGAAGACCGGGATATAGCCCAGCGGGTCGATGATCGCGAAGATCAGCCCGAAGCTGGCGAACCAGAAAGCCACGAGTTCCATGGAGGGTATGTTATCAAACCCGGGTGTTGCGCGCGCGCCGGGGACGATTCTATTCTGGTAGAATGATGTGTCAACGGCGGAGCCGAGCCAGGGGGACAGGGTGAGCGATACCAAGCAGCTCTTCAAGCCGGAGGACCGGGGATTCGACTTCGGGACGGCCGTAGCCGAGGCGGGGCGTTGCCTGCTCTGCCACGACGCGCCTTGTTCCCAGGGCTGTCCTGCGGGGACCGACCCCGGGACCTTCATCCGCAAGCTGCGTTTGCGCAACGTCACCGGCGCCATACGGACGGTGAAGGAGAACAATATCCTGGGCGGCGCCTGCGGGGTCCTTTGCCCCGTGGCGCGGCTGTGCGAGAAAGAATGCGCCGCCTGCGGCATCGACAGACCCATCCGGATCGGGAAGCTGCAGAGGTTCCTGGTCGAGCAGTCCTGGCGCACGGACTTTCGGGTCTTCGCCGGGCGCCCCAGGCCGGCGGGGGAGAAGCGGGTGGCCGTGATCGGGGCCGGTCCCGCGGGCCTGAGCTGCGCGGCCGAGCTGGCCAAGCTGGGCATCCCCGTGACCGTGTTCGAGGCCCGGCCTGAGGCCGGGGGGGTGCTGCGCTACGGGGTCCCCGAGTTCCGGCTGCCCAAGGCTTTCCTGGAGGGGGAGATCGCGGACGTCCGGTCCCTCGGCGTGGAGTTCCGCTTCGGCAAGCGCATCCCCAGCCGGGCCGCGGCCGAAGCTCTGCTCGGGAAGGGGTTTTCCGCCGTGTTCCTTGGGATCGGGCTCTGGAAGGCCTCGCGGCTGGAAGGCAAGCCGCGGGACGTGGCCGGGCTGCTCAGCTCCGTGGACTTCCTGGCCGCATTGCGCGACGGCAGGAAGGTCGCCGTAGGACGCGCCGTCAAGGGCCGGACCGTCGCCGTCATCGGCGGCGGGTCGGTGGCCATCGACTGCGCGCGCTGCGCGCTCCGCCTGGGAGCCCAGGACGTCTATCTGCTCTACCGCAGGAGCTACGCGCAGATGCCCGCGGAGGAGGATGAGCGGCAGGAGGCGCTCCTCGAAGGCGTCCATTTCCTGCTCTTGAATCAGCCGGTCGGCTATCTGACCGACCCCAGGGGCGGGCTTCGGGGGGTCTCGCTGCGGCGGACCCGGCTGGGCGTTAAGGATGCTTCAGGGCGGCGCCGGCCCGAGGAGCTGACGGGGAGCGATTGGGCGCTCGAGGCCCAGGTCGCGGTGGAAGCCATCGGCAACGAGCCGGAGGACGGGCTGGGGCTGATCCGGGCCGACGCGCGCGATTGCCGGACCGCGAAGGCCGGCGTGTTCGCGGGCGGCGACATCGTCCGGGGGCCGGACCTGGTGGTCCGCGCCGTGCTGGACGGCAAGACCGCCGCCCGCTCCATCGCGCGGTTTTTGACCCGGGGCCGGAGCCCGCAGAAGGCCGCAAGGTAGGAGTATCCATGGAGAAACGCCCCGATCTGTCGGTCGAGTTCCTCGGGAAGACGTTCATCAACCCCTTCCTGCTCTCGTCCTCGCCGGTGTCCAACAGCGCGAAGATGCTGGAGCGCGCCTTTGAGGCGGGCTGGAGCGGCGTGGCCTACAAGACCCTGGTCACCGGCCGCATCCCGATCGTGCACCCTTCGCCGCGCATGCACCCCTACCATTACGGCGAGACCAGGCTCATGGGGCTGCAGAACGTGGAGCAGACCACGGACCGGGGCCTGAAGCCCAACCTGCGCGACATCGCCTACCTTAAGAAGCATTGGCCGGACCGCGTGGTCATGGCCAGCATCATGGGCTTCGCCAACCAGGAATGGGCGGACCTCGCCCGGGCCTGTGAGGACGCGGGCGCGGACATGCTGGAACTGAACTTCTCCTGCCCGCACATGACCGTGGAAGGGTCCGGCTGCAAGGTCGGGCAGGAGCACGAGCTGGTGGAGAAGTTCACCGCCACCGTGCGCAAGGTCGTGTCCATCCCGCTGGTCGCGAAGATGACGCCCAACCTCGCGGACATGAGCATACCGGCCCTGGCGGCCAAGCGCGGGGGCGCGGACGCCATCTCGGCCATCAACACGGTCAAGGGCATCTCGGAGATCGGCCTGGACGACTGGGTGCCGCGGCCCAACGTGTTCGGCAAGGGCGCCATCAGCGGCTATTCCGGCCCGGCCGTGAAGCCCATCGGGCTGCGCTTCATCGCGGAGCTGGCCTCGGACCCCAAGCTCAAGCTCCCGCTCTCGGGCATCGGCGGCATCGAGACCTGGGTGGACGCCCTGGAATACCTGCTCGCGGGCGCGGCCACGGTGCAGGTGACCACCGGGGTCATCCATTACGGCTACCGCATCGTCGAAGATATGATCGAGGGGCTCTCCGATTACATGGCTCAGAAGGGGGTCTCCCGCGTGGCGGACCTCATCGGCAAGGCCCTGCCCAATCTCCACGACACGGGGAAGTTCGACGTGGCCAAGCAGGGGGTCGCCCAGTACGACCTCGACCGCTGCGTGGGCTGCGGGCAGTGCTACATCGTGTGCCGCGACGCCGGCGGCGAGGCCCTGGAGTGGGACGCGGCCAAGCGCCGGCCCCGGCAGATCGAGGACAAGTGCCTCAGCTGCATGATCTGCGGCTTCGTCTGCCCCGTCGCCGGGCTCATCACCTTCAAGAAGAAGCCGGCGAGCTGGAAGCGGCGCCCCACAGTCACTCTCGGCTAAAAGAAGACCTTGCGGAAGACGCTGAACCCGAATATCCTGGCGAGGGTGATGACCCCTCCCAGCATGGCGGCCGTCACCCCGCCGGCGATCACGTCCGCCCCGGTCAGATAGAGGCCTTTGAGGGGGGTCTCCGGAGAGATCCAGGCCCACTCCTTGCGGCCCAGGACCGCGGGGATGCCGTAGATCTGCCCCATGGGGTGCGAGGTGAAGTGCTCGATCGTCAGCGGCGTGCTGACCTCCGAGTACGCGATGAGGTCGCGGAGTCCCGGCACGCGTTTGTCGACGAAGGCGATGAGTCCCTCGGCGATCAGGGCCTTGCGCCGCTCATAGTCCTCGCCGCGCTGCCGCCAACCTTTGCCGGCCCAGGGGGCGAACAGCTCGTAGTCCATGGGCGCGACGATCTGCGCCGTGTGGCCTTTGAGCATGAAGCCGTTCTGCGAAGCGAAGGAGACGAAGGCCATCACGGGCTTGCCCTCGAACGCGTGGTTGCGCTCCTCCCACGACCGGTCGTGGTCGATCCCGTCCGCGATCCACAGGTTCTCGCCATGGATCCCGATCTTTTCGGGGCTTTCCTTAAGGCCCAGATAGACGGTCACGGTGGAGGACGCCATGGGGGCGGCCGCCACGTCCTCCCGGGTCTGCGACGGGTGATTTTTTAGGAACTTGGCGTAGGTGGCGCGCGCTCCGATGTCGGAGATGATGAGGGGCGAGCGATATTCGGTCGTCTCCCCGGAGCGGATCGAGCGGACGCGGACGCCGTGGGCCGCGCCGTCCGAAATGAGGACCTCGATTACCTCGCTCTGCAGAAGGACGTCCCCGCCGCCCGCCTGCACGATGCCCACGGCGGCCTTGGCGAGCTCCCCGGCTCCGCCCAGCGGGTAATAGGCGCCGCGGGCGTAGTGCCAGAATATCATCGCGTTCCACAGCATCGGGCTCTGCGCCGGCGGGATTCCGTAGGTCCCCCACTGGGCATCGAGTATGCACTGCAGTTCCCGGGACGGGGAAAGGCCGGATAGGAAGTCCCGGGTCGACTGGTACGCGAGGTCCGCGCGCTTGGCCAGGGCCCAGCGCGCCAGACGCCGGAACCAGGATGGAGCGAGGCTGCTCATGATGAGCCGGGACCGCTCCCAGGTCAAGGCCTGGCGGGTGAGCTTGAAATAACGCTCTATGCCCTGCCGCTCATCGGGGAACATCTGCAGCAGGGTCTCTTCGTAGGCTTTCGGGTCCCCGGGCATCTCGAGCGTGAAGCCGGGATAGAAGAACCGCTGAAAGGGGTCCCGGAACTTCCGCCAGCTCACGGCCGAGCCCGTGACCCTGTCCATGACCTTGCGCAAGACCGAGCCGGGGGCCATGTCCCCGACGTAGTGCACCCCGACGTCCCACTCGAACTTGCCCTGCCGCGAGAAGCTGTGCGTGAAGCCGCCGGGCCGGGAGTGCTTCTCGAGTATGAGGACCTTCCGGCCGTAAAGCTGGGTCAGCAGGCTCGCCGCGCTGAGGCCGCCCATTCCGGAGCCGATGACGATCGCGTCGTAGTCCAAGAGGTCTCAGCCGCCCGAGAGGGTGGGGAAGAACTCGACCGTGCAGTCCCCCTCGATGATGCGGTCGGGCCTGACGGACTCGCCGTCGACCACGCTCAACATCACTTCTGATTCCGGGATGCCCAGCCGTTCGCGCAGGGCCCGGACGGTCAGGGGGCCCTCGGCGGCCTGCCGGGTGCGTTCCTCGGCGCCGGGGAGGTAGTGGCGCAGGTTCGCGTGCGCGACCACCGTGCACTGGAAGGGCGCGCCGGCCATGTCGCTACAGGCCGAGCGCGGCCAACTTCGCGGGGGTGGGAATCCCGTCGGGGGTCCAGCCCCGCAGGTGGTAGTACTCGGGGAGCATCCTGGCCATGTCCGGGAGCACGCCTTTGGCCGAGCCGTCGGGTTTGCCCAGGTTCGCGAGCCGCGGGGGCAGGATGTCGTCTTTGCTGCTCACGCCCAGGCGGACGTTGTACATCCGCTTGAGGTTGACCAGCCGCTGCCCCGTGCGCATGACCTCCGCCATGTCCGCGTCCCAGCCGCACACGGCGTGCAGCCACTGGGCGACCTTCTTGGGGCCCACCCGGCCGATGAAGAGGAACTTGCACATGCCCAGCGGGTTGAAGACGGAGAGGTAGTCTTGCATGGTGACCACGATGGGCGGCTTGTCGGCGGAGTCGTGCGGGTTCGGGGGGGTCGTGTAGCCGAAGTCGGGGGCCGGGATGCCTCGGTCGAGGAAGTAGGTCAGGCCCTCGAGATGGCAGGCCCCGCGGGAGGCGGTGGCGTAGTTGAGCGCCATGCCCACGTGGCCCCGGGGGTCGTGGGCGGGGTATTCCAGGCCCTTGGTGTGCACCGCGAGTTCCGCGGCGCCGGGCCCGAGCTGTTCGGCCGCTTTCTTCACGCCGAGGCCGAGCAGACGGCCCACGTCCTCCTGCAGGCCGATTTTGTGAGTCAGGGCCAGGACGCTCCGGCCGTCCCAGCGCAAGTCCAGCCCGCCGGTATCCTTGAGTGTGATCAGGCCGCGCTCGAAGGCCTCGATGCCGAAGGCGATGACGGCGCCCGCGGAGATGGTGTCGATCCCGTAGCGGTTGCACCATTCGTTGCTTTCGGCGATGGATTCCGGGTCGTCGTTGAGGCAGTTGGCGCCCAGCATGCCGATGGTCTCGTACTCGGGGCCGTGCCCGTAGAGCCCCAGCTTCTCGTGCTTGTAGATCTTGCCGCAGCGGATGGGGCAGGCGTAGCAGGAGTAGTGCCGGTCGAGCATGAGGGGCTGCATGGCCTGCCCGCAGACCTTCTTCGCGCCCTCGGGCCAGCTGCCCAATTGCCAGTTCTTGATGGGCAGGTCGCCGTATTTCTCGACGGCCTCCACCCCGCCCGAGGTGCCGAAATCGGTGAGCCCGACCGTGTTCTTGCGGATCTCGGGAACGTCCGCCTTGAGCAGGGCCTGGAGCTCGGCGGGGTGGGCGACGGGGTAGCGGGTCTCCAGCTCGCCCTCGACGGCGATGGCCTTGACGCGCTTGGCGCCCATGACCGCGCCGATGCCGGCCCGCGCCGCGAGGCGGGTGTTGGGAGGGTCGAACACGATGGCGGAGATGAGCACGCCGCTCTCGCCCGCGGGGCCGATGACGGCGAAGCGCGTCCGCTCCGGGAACCGGCCCTTGAGGGCTTCGCCGGCCGCGTAGGCGTCCACGCCCTCCAGCGCGGCGGCGGATTCGAAGCGGACGCCCGCCTTGGTCACATGGAGGAGGGTGAGTTCGGAGCACCGGCCGGTGAGGATCATCCCGTCAAAGCCCGTTTTGCGGAACTCGGCCGGCCAATGCCCGCCGACCGTTGCCTCGTTCCAGATCCCGGTCTGGGGCGAACGGGCGCACACGCTGAGCTTGGAGGTCCCGGGCAGGTTGCCCCCGGCGAACAGGCCCGCGATGAAGAGGAGCGGCGCTTCCTCGCCGAGCGGGTCGAGGTCCCCGGCGAAGTCGTAGTAAAGCAGCTTGGCCGCGAGCCCGGAGCCCAAGAAGTACTTCCGGGCGTCCGCCTCCGGGATCTCGACGACCCGGGAGGTCCGGTTGGTCAGGTCGACTTGCAGGAGCCGGCCGAAGAAGCCGCCCGCCGCGCTCATGCGGGAGCCGTGCGATGGACCCGTTCGAAGGCCTTGCGCAGGCGCTGGACCGCGTCGTCCACGTCCCCGCGGGTGGCGGTCATGGGCGGGCTGATGCGCAGCACGTTCCCATAAAGGCCGCCCTTGCCGATGAGCAGCCCCTCCTTCTTGGTCTCCTCGAAGAGCTGGACCACGGTCTTCGCGTCCGGGGCCTTGGTCTTGCGGTCCGCGACCACCTCGACCCCGGCCATCATGCCCATGCCGCGCACCTCCCCGATGCAGGGGAAGTCCTTCTGCAGGGCGGAGAGGCCGTCGCGCAGGTAGGCGCCCACGGTCTCGGCGTTCTTCAGGAGCCCTTCCTCGTCGATGGCGTCGATGGTGGCGTGGGCCGCGGCGCAGGACACGGGATTGCCGCCGAAGGTCGAGATGGTGAGGCCCTGGAGGCTCGCGGCGATCTTGTCTGTGGTCACGGTCCAGCCGATGGGGAAGCCGTTGGCCATGCCCTTGGCCGAGGTCATGATGTCGGGGACCACGCCGAAATGCTCGATCCCGAACCACTTGCTCCCGGTGCGGCCCCAGCCGGTCTGCACCTCGTCGGCGATGAACAGCCCGCCGTACTTGCGCACGATGGGCACGGCCACCTTGAAGTAGTCCTTGGGCGGGACCACGAAGCCGCCCACCCCCAGGATGGGCTCGGCCAGGAAGGCGGCCACCTTGCCGCAGGTCTCGGTCTGGATGAGCTCTTCCATGTCCTTGGCGCAGGCCAGGTCGCAGGAGGGGTAGGAGAGCTTGAAGGGGCAGCGGTAGCAGTAGGGGGCGTGCGCGTGCCGGATGCCCGGCACGGGCGTGCGCGAGATGCGCCAGGCCGCGTGCGCGGTGAGGTTCATGGCCATGGCGGAGCGGCCGCTGTAGGAATGGCGCAGCGCGATGATCTCCGTGTTTCCCGTGGCGTGCTGGGCCGTGAGCACCGCGGTCTCGTCCGCCTCGGTGCCGCTGTTGGTGAAGAAGCTGCGCTTGAGGTCCCCGGGGGTTATCCCGGCCAGCCTTTCCGCCAGGTCGGCGGCGGGCTGAGTGGGATAGAGGGTCGAGACGTGCTGGAGCGTCTTGAGTTGGGCGATCACGCGGTCGGTGATCTTCTTGTGGCAGTGCCCGACCGAGACCGTGAGGATGCCGCCGAAGAAATCCAGATACTGCTTCCCCTCCGCGTCGCGGACCTCGAGTCCCTGGCCCGAAACCAGGGGCAGGGGCTCCTGGTAGTAGGTGATGACGCCCGGATACAGGAAATCCTTGTACTTCTTCGTCAGCCGTGCGTTCTTCATGGTCGTGAACTCCACTCTTCCGGGTTGAACCGCTCGCGCTTGAGATACTTCCCGCGTCCCTTCGCCCCGACGTACTCGCCGCCCTTGGCCACGACCTCGCCGCGCGACAGGACGAGCACGGGGAGCCCCTCCAGCTTGAAGCCCTCGAAGGCCGAATAGTCCACCCGGTGCCGGCTGGCGGCCTGGGAGACGACGCCCCTCTTCTTGGGGTCGATGAGGACCAGGTCGGCGTCCGACCCCACCGCGATCGTCCCCTTCCGGGGATAAAGCCCGAAGATCTTCGCCGGGTTGGTCGCCAGCGCGGCCGCGAACTGATTGCGGTTGAGCCGGCCCTGGCGCACGCCGTAGGTGTAGAGGAGCGAGACCCGGTCCCCGACCGCGGGGATGCCGTTGGGGATCTTCAGGAAGCTGTCCTTGCCCATGTCCTTCTGGCCCTGGAACCGGAAGGAGCAGTGGTCGGTGGCCACGCCCTGGATGAAGCCGTCGCGCAGGCCCTCCCAGAGCTTGGGCTGGTTGGATTTGTCGCGCAGCGGGGGGGACATCACCCACTTGGCTGCCTCGAAGCCGTTCTTCCGGTACAGGCTCTCGTCGAGGAGCAGGTACTGCGGGCAGGTCTCGCCGAACACCAGCTGGCCGCGGCAGCGCGCGGCCTTGACCTCCCGCAGCGCCTCGTCGCAGCTCATGTGCACGATGTAGAGGGGCGCGCCCGCCAGCTTCGCCAGGGCGATGCCGCGGTGCGTGGCTTCGCCCTCGGCCGCGGCGGGATGGGCGACGGGATGGTACTCCGGTCCGGTCTTGCCCGCCGCGATGAGATGCTTCATGAGGTAGGCCAGCACGTCGCCGTTCTCGGCGTGGATGGAGACCAGGGCCCCGTGCGCCTTGGCCGCGTGCAGGACCTCCAGGAACTGCGCGTCGTCCACCATGAAGGCGCCCTTGTAGGCCAGGAAGCATTTGAAGGAGGTGATGCCTTCTTTGATGAGCTTGGGCACGTCCGCGGCGACCTGGTCGTTGAACTCCACCAGCGCCATGTGGAAGCCGTAGTCGACCACCGCTTTCCCCGCCGCCTTGCCGTGCCAGCTCTTGAGGGCCTCCAGGACGCTGGCGCCCTTGGAGGGGATCACGAAGTCGATGATGGTCGTGGTCCCCCCGCAGGCCGCGGCCGTCGTCCCGCTCTCGAAGTCGTCGGCCGAGACCGTGCCCATGAAGGGGAGCTCGAAGTGGGTGTGCGCGTCGATCCCGCCCGGATAGACCTCGAGGCCCTTGGCGTCGATGACCTGGGCCCCGGCGGGCGCCGCGATGCGGTCGGCCAGCTCGACGATCCTCCCGCCGCGGATGCGGAGGTCCGCCCGGAAGGAGTCCGCCGCGGTGAACACGTCGCCGCCCTTGAGGACCAGGTCCTTCTTCATGGTCGCGCCTCCGGTTACGGCAGCAGCTTCACGATGTCTTCGTAGGTCTCGGGCCGCCGGTCGCGGTAGAACTGCCAGGTGTCCCGCACCTGCGTGATCTTGTCGAGGTCGAGGTCCGCGGTCACCAATTCGTCCTTGTCCTCGCTGCCCTCGGCCAGGATCTCGCCGCGCGGGTTGACGAAGTAGCTGTGCCCGTAGAATTTGCCTATGTTCCAGGGGCGCTCGGTCCCCACGCGGTTGATGCAGCCCATGAAGTAGCCGTTGGCGACGGCGTGGGCGGGCTGCTCCAGCTTCCAGAGGTGCTGGGAGAGTCCCGCCACCGTGGCCGAGGGGTTGAACACGATCTCGGCCCCGTGCAGGCCGAACAGCCGGGCGCCTTCCGGAAAATGGCGGTCGTAGCAGATGTAGACCCCCACCTTGGCGTAGCGGGTCTCGAAGACGGGGTAGCCGAGGTTTCCGGGCTTGAAGAAGAACTTCTCCCAGAAGCCCGCCACCTGCGGGATGTGGATCTTGCGGAACTTCCCCAGGTACTTGCCGTCCGCGTCCAGGACCGCCGAGGTGTTGTAGTAGACCCCCGCCATCTCCCGCTCGTACATGGGCGCCACGATGACCATCTTGTACTTCTTGGCGTACTTGGAGAGGAGCTCGGTGGTCGGCCCGGGCACCGGCTCGGCGGTGACGTACCACTTGCTGTCCTGGGAAGGGCAGAAATAGGGTGTGTTGAAGATCTCCTGCAGGCATAGGATCTGCACGCCCTTCTTGCCCGCCTTGTCGATGAGCCCCAGGTGCTTCTGGGTCATCGCGTCCTTGATCTCAGCCACGCTGCCTTCCCCTTCATGGAGCGGCAGAGCGCATTGGATCAGGCCGCACTTGACGATTCTGGACATGACCGTCCCCCTTTCCGACAGCCCTAGAATAGCGAGTGCGAGGGCGCGATGCAAGGCCCTTAGCGCAGGTCAGTATGGGAGGGCGACGGTGCCCCATTCCCGGGCGGCCGGCGCGTCCTTGACCTGCTGGAAGCTCTGGGGATAGATGGGCAGGGGTCCGTCCTCGCGGCGATTGCCCACGAAATGGATCGCGCCCTCGCGCTTGAACCAGTGCGCCCCGCCGTCGTCTTTGAAGACTTCGACCGGCTCCTTCATCCCGCGTCCCCGCAGGACGGCGAGCTCGCGGGGGGCGCTGAGCCCGCTGGTCTTGCCGTCGAAGACCATGACATGGGCGAAGGCGGGCGTGGTCCGGCTGAGGTCCTGGATGTAATAGCCCTTGGGATCCCCTTCCCGGGTCACCGGCGACATCCGCTCGTAGATCAGGCCGTCCGGTTCCGCGGCCCTCCGGTCGTCGCTCGGGTCCCGGTCGACCGGCTGATGGAGCTCCCTTTCCTCGTAGATCGCTATCGTCTCGGGGGCGCGGTCCGGGTCCCGCAGGTCGAAGGTCGCGACGACTTCCCGCAGGGTGACCCGGGTCCCCATGCCCAGGTCCGTGGGGGGAGTCTCCTCGCGGGTGGCCAGGAGGACGTTCAGAGTGCGCTGCTCGGGGTCTATCCAGTGGCCGCGCAGGCGGGAATGCGCCGTCTCCATGGGCACCCGCTTCGACTTCGGGGCCTTGGGGTCCGTCCAGTCCACGACGAAGAGGTCGCCGGTGTTGGAGAGCAGATAGAGGGACTGCTCGAAGAGGAGGGTGTGCACCGGGGATACCTGCGGGGTGATCTCCCCGAGCATCCGCGGCTTCAGGCCGGCCCGCCCCTTCACGGCCAGGTCGCAGTCGAGGGCGGTCACGATGTTGTCGGTCAGCACGAAGACCAGGCGGCGGTCCGAGCCCAGGAACCAGGAGAACCCCTCCTTGGCCACCTGGAGCGTCTTCCCTTCCCGCAGTTCCGCGTCCAGCAGGGAGACCGTGTTGAAGAGCGGCGAGAGCCGGAGCACGCGCCCCCCGCAGGAGAGATGCTCTTCCGGCTCGGCCGCGGGGGCCGTGGAGCGGAGCACCGCCTTCCGGTCGGCTCCGAGCTCGTAGTTCGCGGTGGCGCCGGTAGAGAACAGGATGAACCCCTCCGCGGCGGCGGGCAGGGCGAGGAGGGCGGCCAGGGGCAAGGAGAGGAGCATGAGGAGATTATAGCGCTTGAAAAGATATCATACCCGGGTCATGAGGGGGTTACTGGGATATTTCGGCCGATCGGCGCGCGAAACGCTGTCGCATATCGGCGGCATCGTGCTGCTGGGCTGGCGGACGGCCGGCGCGGCGGCGCATCTGCGGGCGCCCAACCTGCCGCTGGTGTGGAAGGTCGTCCTGCTCCAGGTGCGCTTCAGCGGCTTGCAGGCGGTGCCCCTGGTCGCCGGCATCTCGTTGGTCCTGGGCGCGGCGACCATATTCCAGGCCTTCGACCTCCTGGGCCACCTGGCCGATAACTATATCGGCGGCTTGCTCTTCGGCGTGGTCGTGAGCGAGTTGGGCCCCCTGACCGCGGCCGTCGTCCTCATCGCCCGCTCCGGCACGGCCATGGCCACCGAACTGGGCTCGATGAAGCTCAACGGGGAGATCGAGGCTCTGCAGTCCTTCTGCGTCTCTCCGACCGCCTTCGTGGTCTTCCCCCGCGTGCTGGGCGCGGTGCTGGCTTTGGGGGGGCTGATCGTGGTCTTCGACCTCCTGGGCCTCGTCGGCGGGTTCGGGGTCGCGATGCTGGTGATGGACCTCTCCTTCCCCGTCGTCCAGGAGCGGGTGCTGACGGCGATGAGCAACGGCGCCCTGGCGGGCTCGGTGCTCAAGGCCGGGCTCTTCGGGTCGGCCATCGCGCTCATCTGCTGTCATTACGGCCTGAGCCTGCGCAGGTCGCCGACCGAGCTGCCCAAGGCGGTGACCCAGGCCGTGGTGTGGGCCCTGGTCTCGGTGTTCCTGCTCGACGGACTGGTCATGGTGGCGGGCTACCTTATATGAGCCCGAGCGTGCTGGAGCTGCGCGGCGTGGGCTTCCCGGGGAACGCGCGCTCGAACCTGCAGGGAGTGGACCTGACGGTGGCCGCGGGCGAGGCCGTGGTGCTGTTCGGCCATTCCGGCTCCGGGAAGAGTACCCTCATCAAGATCGCCGGCGGGCTCGTCGTCCCCCCGGCCGGGACGGTGTCCATCCCCGACCCGCGGCCGAGCCCGAAGCTCTCGCTGAGCTACGTGTTCCAGAAGGGGGGGCTTCTGAACAACCTGAGCCTGCTCCAGAACGCGATACTGCCCGTGGTCTACCACGGGCTGATGCCCCGGGAAGAGGCCCGCGAGCGGGCACTCGCGCTCTTCACGGAGCTGGGGATCGCCGGCGACGCGGAACGCTTCCCCGCCGTGGTCGGCTCGGATGCGCGCATCTTCACGCAGATGACGCGCGCGCTCCTCGCCGAACCGAGGCTCCTGCTCCTCGACGAGATATTCCTATCGGTGAACGCGGCGGGCGACCGCGTCCTGAGCGGCCTCATCGAGAGGGTGAGGCGGGAGGGGCGGATGGGGGTCCTGGTCGCCTCGAGCGAGCTCTCGCCCTGCCTCGGCTGGGCGGACCGGTTCATCTTCATGCGCCGCGGCGGTTCGGTGGAGTTTCGGGGGCGCGAGGAGCTCCTGGCCGCGCAGGACCCCAAGATCAGGGATTTCTTGGATTGACCTTTCTGGGAGGACGCGATGGATTTTGATAAGAGGGACGTCATGGCGGGGCTGCTGGTGGTGGCGGCCGTCGCCGTGCTCCTGGGCGCGCTCTTCGTGGTCAACCGCGGGCGCTTCCTGGGCAAGAGCTTCCACATCTCGGCCCGCCTGCCCGACATGGGGGGGCTCGAGAAGGGGCTCGACGTGGTCTACAAGGGCTATAAGGCGGGGACGGTCGAGCGGGTGACCCTGAGCTACGAGCCGAGCTTCGTGTTCATCGTGCGCATGGACATCGACCGCCAGATCCGCCTGTACGAGGGCACCAGCGTGATGGTGCGGAGCAAGGGGCTCATGGGGTCGCGCTATCTCGAGCTGATGCCCCCGCCCGGCGAGACCGGAGTCCTGCTGGCGGAGGGGGCGGTCGTCCCGGTCGTGACCGAGGGCGACATCATGGCCAAGGCCGGCGAGGTGCTCAGCCAGGTCGAGAAGATCATGGGGCGGCTCAAGACCGCCGACACCGCGGGCCAGCTGCACGGCGTGGTGGCCGACGCCCGGATCCTGGTCCAGAACCTCAGCGCCACCATGGTCTCGGCCCGGATCCTGGTCGAGGAGAACCGCGCTTCCCTGCGCAAGTCGCTGGACGGCGCCCAGGGCGTCACCACCCAGCTCGACGGCCTCCTGCAGAAGCGCGGCCCCGAGCTCGACCGCATCCTGCGCAACGCCGACCAGTCGCTCTCGCACATGCCCGCTATCCTGATGAACGTCGAGGAGCTCACCGAGGACCTCAAGCGCAACCCGTGGCGTCTCCTGCGCAAGGGCGACTCCAAGGACGTGCCGCCCAAGCTCGACCACAACCATGCGCTTCCCCCCGCGACCGCCCCATGAGGTTCCCGCCGCTGGCCGAGGCGGAGGCGCCGTCGCTGCGGGAGCTGGCGGAAGGGTTCCGTTCGGGCAAGCTCAGCCCGGCCGCGCACCTCGCGGCGCTGGAGAAGCGTTTCCTGGAGGTTGAGCCGGTACTGCAGTCTTTCGTGCCCGAATACCGCGACCGCTTCGCCCGCCTGCGCGCGGACCTCGAGTCGCTGGAGGCCGCGGCGCCCAACCCGGGCTCGCGCCCGCCGCTCTTCGGGGTCCCGGTCGGCGTCAAGGACATATACAACGTCGACGGCTTCCGCACCCAGGCGGGGAGCCGGCTCCCGCCCGACGCGCTGAAAGGCCCGGAGGCCGCCTGCCTGAGACCTTTGCGCCGCGCCGGCTGCCTCATCCTGGGCAAGACCGTCACCACCGAGTTCGCCTATTTCGCGCCCGGCCCGACCCGCAACCCCCACGACCCCGAGCGCACGCCGGGGGGGTCGAGCAGCGGCTCGGCCGCGGCCGTGGCCGCGGGACTCACCCCGCTGGCCCTGGGGACCCAGACCATCGGCTCCACCTTGCGGCCGGCCGCCTACTGCGGGGTGGTCGGCTTCAAACCCTCCTACGGCCGCATCCCGCTGGAGGGGATCATCCCCTTGTCCCCTTCCGCGGACCACGTCGGCATCTTCGTCCGCTCGGTGGAGGACGCCGGATTCGCGGCGTCCCTGCTCATCCCGGACTGGAGCGGGTCCTCGGAGCCCCTGCCGCGCGTCTTCGGCGTGCCGGAAGGCCCCTACCTGGAGAAGGCTTCCCCCGAGACGCTGGCGCATTTCCGGGAAGTCTGCCTGCGGCTCTCCGCCGCGGGGATGCGCCTGCGGAGCCTGGACCTGTTCCCCGACATAGCGGAGATCGTCCGCCGCCATAATACGCTCGTAGCCGCGGAAGCGGCCCACGTCCACCGGGCGCTGTTCGCGGAGTTCGGGAGCCTCTATCACGAGAAGACCGCCGACCTCATCCGGCGGGGACAGGAGGTGGATGCGGCCGAGTTGAAGGCCTGCCGCGCCGGCCGGCTGAGCTTGCGCGCCGCGCTCGAGAAGCGCATGACGGAGGAGGGGATCTCCGGGTTCCTGTGTCCGTCGGCGACCGGGCCGGCGCCGGCGGGTCTCGCCGGGACGGGGGATCCGGTCATGAACCTCCCGTGGACCCACGCGGGCCTGCCCTGCCTCAGCCTCCCCTCCGGAATGGTCGGCGGGCTGCCGGTCGGGCTCCAGTTCGTGGGACCGTTCTCGAGCGACCGGCGCCTGCTCAAGACCGCCGAAGGATTGGCGGAGGCGCTCCGTGCCCGACCCTGAGGACCCCCGCGTCCGGCACCTGATCGGGCTCGCCCTGCTTCTCGCCGCGGTACTCTACCTCCCCTTGTTGGGCGCGCCGCTGCTCTGGGACGACCGGGGGATGCTGGTCTTCAACACCGCCTGGAGCGAGCACATCCCCTTGAGGCGCTTCTTCCAGGCGGAATACTTCTCCTTCGCGACGGAGATGACTTGGAGGCCGCTCGCCTCGCTCTCGTATTACGCCATGATCCACGCCTTTGGCCTCTCCCCGACGCTCCTGCGGCTCGTGGGACTGATCCTGCACGGAGCGGTCGCCGCGCTGCTGTTAGCCTTCCTCACCCGGGCGGGGATGCGCCGGGCGGCGGCCGGGCTCGCCGCCGCGCTCTTCCTCCTCCACCCGGCGCATCTGGAGACGCTGGCTTGCGTCACTTTCAACGAAGAACTGCTGGCGGCGCTGGGGCTCATGGCCATGCTCCTCTGCCATCAGAGCCTCCGGCCGGGACTCGCGGCAACGGCCTTCGCCTGGGCGCTCCTGGCGAAAGAATCCGGGGCCGCGGGGCTCCCGCTGGCGATGTGCTACGACTTCCTGCTGCGGCGGCGCGGCAGCGACGCCGTACTGAGCGCCGTCAGGAACTGCGTCGGCGTTCATGTGCGGCGCCGGGAGACCGGGCGGAGGCACTTCCTCGCCTACGCGCTCTACGCGGCCGTGCTGGGGCTCTACGCCTGGGCGCGCTTCCTCCGGCTCCCGGGACTGGACCCGGGCTCCTATTCCGCGCTCCTGCCGGTCGGCGAACGGCTCTTCCATGCCCTGCGCGGCTTCGTTGCCGCGGCACGAGTGTTCTTCGTCCCGTTCTCCCTGAGGATCGAATACTTTGCTCTTCCCGCGGAGTCCGCATGGGAATGGCTGCTCTGGCTCTCGGGGGGCGCGGCATGCGCGGCGCTGGCGGCCCTGGTCCTGCGCGCCGCCGCGAGGGAGCGCGAACCCCTCCTGGTGTTCCTGCTCCTGTGGCCCGCCGCCTTCCTGGCCTTGACCGCGAATCTGCTGCCCGTAGGCGTCCTGAGCCTCCGATATTTCGCGGAACGCTGGCTGTATCTGCCCGCGCTGGGAGGGGCCGCCCTCCTGGGCCATTTCCTGTCGACTTCCCGCCGCGGGCGCGGGGCCGCCCTGGCCCTGATCCTGCTGTGGGGCGGGCTGGGTCTGGTCCGCGCGCGGGACTGGTCGAGCGACGATAGGCTTTGGATGAGTCTGGCACGGATCTACCCGTGGAGCGCCAAGGCGCATGAGGGGCTGGGCGAGGCGTATTTCCGGGAAGGCCGCTTCACGGAGGCGTTGGCCTCGTTCTCCGCGGCTCGGAGCCTTCGGGAGGGGCATCAGGACACGCTGCTGGCCCGCTACTTGAGGCTGTCCCCCGAGGGGCTTCTGCGTTGGGAGAATGCCGGCCTCTATCGCTGGCTGGGGCTGTGCCTGCTGGAGCTGGACCGGCCGCGCGAGGCCAAGCCCCTGCTGGAGAAGGCCGTCTCCCTGGCGCCGCGGGAGGTGTTCGCCTACCGGGTCCTGGCCTACCTGTCGGCCCGGACCGGCGATTTCCCCGGAGCCGAGTCATGGCTCCGCAAGGGGCTGGAACTCGACCCCGAAGACTCCTTCCTCAAGAGACTCGCGCCCGACGTCGCCGCACGCCGCCTCTCCTTCCGCGCGAAGTTCTAAACCATCCGTCACCCCGGGGCTTGACCCCGGGTTCCGCATTCGTCACCCCGGGCTTGACCCGGGGTCCAGATTTCTGGATCCCGGTTTTCGCCGGGATGACGAAGAGTGAGGCATGGTCCAGCACTGTGCCCGGGCACAGTGACGCCCATTCTTCGCATCTTGAGAAGGCGGCGCTCCGTCGCGACTCGGTCCGGACCGAGCCCTAGCCCGGTCCGGCATGCCTTGCATCGACTGCTGTCCGTGATCTTGGACGTAGATGAGGTGACGCGGCTGTTGGACTATTTCGAATTGCCCCCCACCTCGATCCTCCCCCACAAGGGGGGAGGAGGCATTTCGAATGTCAAGAAGCGTCGGATGCACTACCCTACGGATTCCGGCGGAGGCGTGCCAGGTCGGCTTCGGTCGCCGTCCGTCCGGCCCAGTCCCGAGGCGCTTTCCGGAGGGCCAGGTCCAGGTCCCGGGCTGCTTCCTCCGGGCGGCCCAGCGCGGCGAGGGCTTCGGCCCTGGCGGTCAACGCGCCGGCCAGGGTATCTTTCGAATCCGGTTCCTCGGAGACGATGCGGTCCAGGAGGTCCTTCGCGCCCTGCCAATCCCCGCGCGCGGCGCTCAAGGCCGCGCGGCTCATGAGGGCGTCGGGATCGAGTGGGTCGAGGCTCAAGACCTCGTCGAAAAGGCGCGCCGCTCCGGCGGCGTCCCCTCCGGTGAACAGCCCCATCCCTTCCTCCTTCAGGCGCGACAACCGCGCGCGCGCCTGCGTCAGCGGAGCGCAGGCCTCCGCGCGCGCGGCGCAGTAGCCCTCCGCGGCCCGCAGCGCGGCCGGGTCGCGCCGGACCTCGCTCCGGTAGGCGGCCAGCCCTTCCCGGACGTCGCCGCGGCGCAGCAGGGCGATGATCCGCCGCAGGGGCTGCAGCGCGGTCCGGTCGGGGGCCGGGGCCGGCGGGGGTGCGGCCCGGGGCCGCGCCGCTTCCCGGCGCGCGGGAGGAGGGGTCCGTCGCGGCGCGGCCGGGCCCCGAGCGAAGACCTCCGCGTAATAGGCGATCTCGGGATAGTGAGACCCGAGGCGTTCCAGGTCTTTCAGCGAGCGCAGCGCCTCCGCCGTCTTCCCCAGGGCGGCGAGCGCGACCGCCCGCCGCACCCGCACGTAGTCCAGGCCCCCGTTCTCCTTCAGCGCGGAAGAGAAGAGCCGCAGGGCGTCTCCCGCCCGCCCCTCGCGCAGGAGCGCCTCGCCCGCGTGCCCTTCCATTTCGGGCCACCAGGCTTCGAGCCCGGCGGCCCCATCGCTGCGCCAGACGTTGCCCTCGAGACGGGCGCGCAGCCAGGGTTTGAGACCCCCGCCGTCGCGGAGCAGGTACGGGTTGCGGCGGTGGACCTCGCCCAGGAGCCCGATCACCCGCTCCGAGAACCGGTTCAGCGACCCGAAGCGCAGGGCGTCCCAGACCCGATAGGTGAACGCGTCCCAAGTCTTGGCCATGCCGGCCGGCGGGCGGAGCCCCGGGACCGGCTCCCAATCCTCGCGCGGAGCCAGGACGGCGCTCCTCCCCGCGGCCTCCGCGAGCGCCCGGGTCAGTGTCGCGGCCGCCATGGCGTCGCAGCCGCGGACCCAATGCACGTCGTCCTCGAACAGGTCGTAGCCCGGGATGCCGTCCGCGCCGGCCTCCTGGAAGGTCCTTTCGAAGTCCGCCAGGACCGCCCCTTCGTCGGCGGCCAGGCGCCGCAGGGCGCGGTTCACCGCCGGCATGGGAGGAATCTGGTCCAGGGCGGCGGCTTCGTACTCCGCCTTCGCCGCCGGATGGAGGCCGAGCCGGTCCAGACAGCGGGCCAGGAAGAAGCGGCCGAAGGCCGCCTCCCACGGCGGCGGTCCCGCGGAGAGGAACCGGCGGAAACCCTCGGCCGCGGCGGAGTGCTCTCCGCGCTCGAAGGCGATCCAGGCGTCGAAGAAGGCCCGCCGCCCCAGCGGCAGTTCGCCTTTGGGGGGCATGCCCCGGACGTTCCAAGGCAGAGGGCACAGGGCGATGGGGACCCCGCGTCCGCGGGCGGCCCGGATCATCCGGGAGACGTTGCCCTCGAACTCGGCGACGACCTCTCCGGCGCCGGGGACTCCCCGGAGGTCGGGCCCGAAGATGCGCCAGGCGCGGAGCGGCCGGCCGGCCAGGATGCCCCGGGCCAGGCCGCGCAGGGCGCGCAGCCAGAGGCTCCGGATGAGCGGGTGGTCGACCTCGTTCACCCCGCTCAGGACCACGATCAGGTCCGGGTCGTAGTCCAGCACTTCTTCGACGGTGAGGAGGTCTCGGGCGCTGTCGTAGGCGCTCCTGCCGCAGCCGATGACCTCGAACTCGTAGCCGGGCAGGGCCGACTCCAAAGACCGCTTCAGGGCCGCTTCGCCGAAGAGCTGCGCGACCGAGCCGCCGACCACGAATATCCGGCGGGTGATCGGCCCCTTGGCCTTGGGGAACCGGGAGACGGTCGCCGCGCCGCCCTCCGCCGTCTGCACGGGGCGGACGGTCTCGTAGAATTCCGCTCCGGCGGAACGGAGGGGACGGAAGAACGGACCCTGCGGCGCCTCGTAAAGATAGTCGGAATAGGCCTTATCGAAGCGCCGGTCGCCGTCCGTGGGGGCGGCTCGGGCGGAGGCGACGCAGCAGAGCAGCGCCGCTAGGGCGAGCCCGATCGGCGCGGCCGGGTCAGACCTCGGGGACGTTGGTGATCATCTCCAGCATGGACTGGGCTTGCTGGTCCTCCGGGTTGTGCTTGAGGGCTTCCCGGAAGGCGTGGGCCGCCTCCGCGTTCTTGTGGAGGGCGAAGAGGGCGAGGCCCATCTTGTGCCAGGCCGGGGCGGCGTTGGGGTTGGCCAGCAGGAGCTTCTTCAGCATGGCGATGGCCCGCTGATAGCGCCGCTCCGAGAGGTAGTCCACGGCCAGGTAGTAATAGGCGATGTAGGACTCCGGGCTGAATTTCAGGGTCTTCTTGAAATGCCGCTCGGAGTCCTTGGACGAGCCGGTATGCCAGTAGACGAACCCGAGGTAGTAGTGGGCCATGGCCAGGTTCGGGTCCAGGGCCACCGATTTCTTGAGCACCTCGATGGCCTGGTCCATCTGCGCCATCCGGTACAAGGCGATCCCCAGGCGCAGATGCACCAGGGCGTCCTCCGGATCGATATCGATGGCCTTCTTGAAATACTCGATGGAGCGCTGGATGAAGCCTTCGTTGAAGTAGAGGCCGCCCAGGTTGCTCCAGGCCCAGAAGTCCCGGGGGTTCTTCTGGATGGCGTTCTCCAGGGCCTTCGCCTGCATCCGGAAGCGCTTGCCGGAATGGAGGCTGCTCTCGGGGCTGCCCACCGGCAGCGCGGGTTCGGGGATCATCATCGCCTCTCTCGCGGCCTCGGCTACTTGTTCATCGCCTGGAGCCGCTTCTGCGCCTTCTTGAACAGCTTGCTCGAGGGATGGGCGCCGACCAGCTTCTCCAGGGCCTTCCGGGCGGCCGAGGGATCGAGGAGCTTCTTTTCGTAGACGTCGGCGGCCTCCCACAGGGCGTCCGGCGCGAACTTGTCCTGCGGCGTGGACTCCGCCAGCTTCTCATAGATGCGGGCCTCGCTCGCGTAGTCCTTGAGGCCATCGGAGATCTCCGCGGCCTGCTTGAGCGCGGACACCGCGCGGTCGCCGGGGAACATGTCGGCGAGGGCCTCCAGGGCCGTGACGGCCTTGTTCGCCGCGTTCAGCTTGCCCTTCTGGATGCGCGCGGTCTCGAGGTAGGCGTCGTGCGCCGCCTCCGTCTTGGGGTAGAGCTTCACGATCTCCTCGAGCTTCTCCACCGCCAGGGCGGACTGGTTCAGGTTCTCGTCCAGGATCTTGGCGATCCGGACGTAGGAGGAGGCGGCCTCAGGGGTCTCGGGGTACTTCTCCGCGACGGACTGGTAGGCTTCCACGGCCTTGTTGAAGTCCTTCAGCGCCGTCGCGTAGATGTCGCCGATCTGGTACTGGGCCTTGGCCAGCAGGGCCGGGTCCTTGTACAGCGCGAGGACCTTCTGCTCGATCAGGATGGCCGGGCGGTGCGCCTCGTTGCGGAAGTAATGGCGCCCCAGCAGGATGGTGATCTCGCCGGACTCGGGCAGGTCGGGATAGCGGACGAGGAACTCCCGCAGCTCCGCCGCGACGGGGGCGTAGAGCAGGGGTTCGGGGATGTCCACCAGCGAGCGCAGGAGCATCGTGGAGCGCGCGGGCAGGGCGAGGCCGTTCACCGGGGCCTTGGCGATCTCGGTGAGGGCCGCCTTCTGCTTCTTGAGGCGCTTGTCCGCGATGTCGAGGAGCTTGCGCTTGGAGTTGAAGGCGAGCTTGGTCTGCGGATACTCGTAGAGGAGCTTCAGGATGTCCACCGCGGCGCCGGGAAGGTCGCCCTGCTTCTCGCGGATGACGGAACGCAGGAAGAGCGCCTGGTCCGCGCCCGGGACTTCGCGGTAGTGCTGGAAGAACGCGTCCACCTGCTCGAGCAGGGGCGGCAGGAGCTCGGGGGCGGCGGTCTCGAAAGAGGATTCGTAGAATTTGAGCTCGGCTTCGAACCGCTGTCCCAAGTCCACGGCCGGGGCCGCGCCGGAGGCCTTCTTGGGCTGCTCCGCCGGCGCCGCCGGCGGAGCGACGATCTCGGGCGGGGGGAGCGGCTTTACGACGGGCTTGGGCTGAGGGAGCGGCTTCACGACCGGCTTGGGGGCCGGAGGCGGGGGCGGCGGCGGCTCGATGGCCGGTTCCGTCTTGCCCAGCTCCGCGGGAGAGGGGATCTCGCCTTCCTGGACGGGGGGGGTCAGGGGCTCGATGAGCTCCTTGGCTTCCTCCATCGGCCGGACCTCGAAATCGCCTTCCGGATTCGCGACCGCCGGGGCTTCCATCTGCTCGGACTGAGCCGACGCCGCGAACGCTCCGCTTAGAACGATAAGCGCTCCCAAGAACGCCACGCTGCCATGCCTCATCTTCGCCCTCCTGAATCGCCGATGATTATACCAGATTGCCTCGCCGCATCGGAAAAAGTATCCTCGGACGGAGATGCCCCACCCTTTCGCGCTGACGGACGCGGCGGCCGACACCCTGCGGCCGGCTCTCCGGCTCGAACGCTTCTTCCCCCAGGGGCTCGACGCGGAGACCGTACGAAGGTTCTTCCCGCGCAGCGGCCTCTATCTCTACGACGCCGACGAGTTCGTGATCTCCCAGGGGGAGGAGTCCAAGGACCTCTTCGTGGTGAGCGCCGGGAGCGTCACGGTCACCAAGACCCTGGGGACGGCCGGGGTCAACCTGGCGACCATGGGACCCGGCTCCCTTTTCGGGGAGATCGCGCTGATCCGCGACGGGGTCCGCGTGGCGAACGTGGTCGCGGCCGAACCCTCGACCATCTTCCGCATCGCCGTCGCCGACGTGCTCAACCTCGTCCGGCAGCATCCGGACTTGGGCCGGCACCTGCAGGAGCTCGCGCGGCAGCGCGCCGGAGGCTAGTGCTCAGACCGGATAATTTCGCGAGATTTGGAGGTCCGAGATTGAGGAAAGTGCTAGGCGTGAGGAGCGCAGATAGTGTGAACTATCTGCGCGACGAGCAACGACGCGATTTCCCAATAACGGGCCTCCCTTCCACTGATAGTTTCGCTGCGTTTCGCAGCGAAACTTCTAAGGAACGGGCCGCGCGCTTTTGGCCTGCGACTGCGTCGCTCCGCGCTTACATAGCTCACGCTATGCGCGCGCGTCGCTCCTGGTCTCGGCTCAAATTCGCGCGGCCAAATTCCGCG
>Ga0209211_10004090_pt1 | contig 23110 bp, 23 predicted proteins | sample RifGroA2_FD_183992 | JGI IMG/M metagenome (GOLD analysis project Ga0209211, IMG submission 183992) | Groundwater microbial communities from Rifle, Colorado, USA - Groundwater A2 (SPAdes) (version 2) | ecosystem: Environmental > Aquatic > Deep subsurface > Groundwater | place: Rifle, Colorado...
CGGCGGAATCTCCTGCACTAATCTGTCTCGACACCAGTATTAACGCGGGTTTACACGATTCCGCCGACCTCATTTCACGCAATGGCGTGAAATATTCGGGCTAGGCATTTTGCCCTTCACGCGGAGCTTGCTGGCGGAAGGAGTGGAGTCCCGTCCGCTTCGTCTGGGCATCATGCCCTTCAATTCGACGCTGGCGCTGTTCAAAACGCATCAGCCCTTGCGCCAATATTTGCAGATCGAGTTGGGGCGGCCGATCGAGCTTTTTACCGCCGCGGACTACTTCACCTTTCTCAACAGCTCGCTGGCCGGCGAATACGACCTTTTGATCACCGGTCCACACTTCGGCGTAATGTGCCTGCAGTCCTACGAAGCACTGGTTCGCTACAAGGCTGTACTACAGCCGGTCTTCGTCGTTCGTCCGAACTCCGGCATCCGTTCTCTAGACGACCTGAGAGGCAAGCGTATCGGGCTGTCCAGCCGGCTTTATCGGGCTGTCCAGCCGGCTTTCGATTTCCTCGATTGGCGGGGTCAAATGGTTGCTCGACCACGGCATGCAGATGGGCCGCGATTACCAGTTGTTCGAACGCGCTACCCATGGCGCCGCTGTCGCCGCCGTGGCTGTCGGCGAGCTGGATGCCGCCCTGACGACACACACCCCGCTGCATCAGGTGCCGGAGGATGTCAGGGCCAAGGTCAGCATTCTGCCCATCGACGTCAGCGTCCCGCATTTGATGACGCTCGCCCACCATCGACTGGGCAAGGCCGAGCTCAAGCGGGTTCGCGCTGCATTGCTCAAATTCGGCACCACCGCGCAAGGCCAGGCCTTCTTCCGCGACACCGGCTATGAGGACTACGCGGCGATTACGCCCGAGGACCTCGAGTCGCTCGCCCCCTATGTCACGCTGACCAAGGCTCTGCTCGGGCACCCGTCATGATGTTCAATATCCGGCGTTCGCTGCGGGCCAAATTGCTGCTCGCCAGCGTCATGATCGAGGCGCTGATGCTGGCGTTGCTGGTCAGCAACAGCGTACGCCTGATCGAGCACCATCTTTCCCAACAACTCGATGCGCGCGTCCAGGCTGTCGAGCTGGCCTACAAGACGGCTGTTGCGGTACCGCTGGCCTCCCGGGACTACGCCACCTTGCGCGACATTCTCGATGGCTGGCGCAAGGCCTCCGACATCACTTATCTGGCGGTCACCGATCCTGATGGCCGCATTCTCGCCTCGTCCGGATGGCCGCCTGGCGAGGCCTTGCCGCTGATCAACCGGAGCGAGGGGCAGATCCGGCACGTCCGTTTTCCCGTCGACTACCTTGGCCAGATCTACGGTCACATCCATTACGGCATGTCCACCGCCTTCATGGACAAGGCCTCGGCCGAATTGCTCTGGCAGAGCGGCCTGATCGCGCTGGCCGAAATTGTCCTGTCGCTCGTCTTGCTGTCGATCATTGGCTACCTGCTGACGCGGCATCTGGTCACCCTGGCCAAGGCCAGCATTAACGTGGCCAATGGGCATTACGAAGAGCGCATGGCGATTTCCGGCAAGGACGAGGTTGCGATCCTCGCGCAGAACTTCAACATGATGACCGACCAGAACTTCAACATGATGACCGACGCCGTCAAAGCGCGCATTGCCGACCTCTCGTATCAGGCCAACCATGACTCGCTGACCGGGCTGTTCAATCGACGCGCCTTCGAGACTCATCTCGAAACAGTTCTCAAAAGTGAAGACTTGGAAGAAGATCCGGCGACCCTGCTTTACCTCGACCTCGACCAGTTCAAGGTCGTCAACGACACCTGTGGCCACGCCGCCGGCGACGAACTTCTGATCCGCCTGACGCGGATGATCGAAGAGCGCTTTCCCTACGGTTTCCTTGCCCGGCTGGGCGGTGACGAATTCGGCATCGTCATGCGCAACAGCAGTCCGCAGGAAACCATACACCGCGCCACCCAGTTGATCGCCGAGATCTGCGCCTTCCCGTTTTTCTCGGACGGTCGCAGCTTCCGGCTCGGCGCGTCAATTGGCGTCGTGCGCTCCGGCCCCGACATGATGAGCGTGACCGATCTGCTGATCGCTGCCGACACCGCCTGCTACGCCGCCAAGGAAAGAGGGCGCAATCGCGTCGAGATCTACACCCCGAGCGACGACTGGTATCGCCAGCGCAGCGAAGACTTCCGAACCATGCCGCAACTGACGAGGGCCATCTCGGAAGGGCGCTTCTTGCTCTTTCACCAGCGTCAGGAACCGCTGAAGCCCGGGCTGCCGGTCACCGCTGAAGTGCTGCTCCGCCTTTCCGACCCGCTCGGCAAGATCAATTCGCCGAGCCGCTTCATCGCCACCGCCGAGCGCTATAACCTGATGCCCTACATTGATCGCTGGGTGGTCGAGAACGTCTGTCAATACATGAGCGACTGGCAAAAGAGCGGCCAGCCGTTTCCGTTCCGCCACCTTGCCGTCAATGTCTCGGGCGCCAGCCTGAGCCTCAACGATTTCCCGGCCTTCGTCCGCCAGCAGATCGAACAGCATGGCATCGACCCCGCCATGCTCTGCTTCGAGATCACCGAAAGCTGCGCCGTCGCCAACCTCGGCCAGGCACTCGAATTCATCGAGCAAATGCATGCCATTGGCGCCACGCTGGCCCTCGACGACTTTGGCAGCGGGCTCTCGTCATTCGCCTACCTCAAACGGTTCAAGATCGATTTCCTGAAAATTGACGGCATGTTCGTCAAGAATATCGACCAGGATCCCCGCGACTACGCGGTCGTCGAAGCCATCGTGCAACTGGCCCGCGCCCATGATCTGATCACCGTCGCCGAATACGTCTGCAACGCCACCGTCGACCGCATCGTTCAGGAAATTGGCGTCGACTACGCTCAGGGCTTCGTCCGCCACGTGCCGGAACCGCTGCCTAAAGTACCCGACCCCCGAGTCGCCGGTGGCACATAGCGCCAGGCGCCAACATCCGCACCATCAACTCACCGCCGTCTGGGCAACCAGCCAGTAGCGGGCCCACTTGCCGATCGCCATGAACAGGCAGCAGGGCAGCCAGTGCAGCCTTAGCCAGCCGGCGGCAAGGCACAACGCATCGCCAATCACCGGTGCCCAGGCGAGCAGCAAGGTGGGGCTGCCCCAGCGTTCCAGCTTGTCGCGATGCGGCAGGTTTTCGAGTTTTTGCCAGCGCGGCAGGTAGCGGCCGCACCACCAGGAGGTCATGCCGCCGGCCGTGTTACCGAGCGTGGCGAGGGCCAGCGCCGATCCGTATTCCGCCGGATGCAGGCGCAAAAAGCCCCACAGCAACGCCTCCGAGCCGCCGGGCAGGACCGTGGCCGAGAGAAAACTGGCCGCCAGCAGGCCCCAGAGACCGCTTTCCGCCGTGACGTTTAGCCACTCCACCCGTAGAATCTCCCTTTTGCCTTAATGAGTTGCGCCAAATGCACCCGGATTATCTCGAAAAAGTTCTCAACGCACAGGTTTATGACGTGGCTATCGAAACGCCGCTCGACCTGGCCAGCAACCTTTCCGCCCGGGTCGGCAACAAGATTATTTTGAAGCGCGAGGACATGCAGCCGGTGTTTTCCTTCAAGCTGCGCGGCGCCTACAACAAGATCGCCAGTCTGTCGGCCGAAAAACTGAAACGCGGCGTCATTTGCGCCTCGGCCGGCAATCACGCCCAGGGCGTCGCACTGTCGGCGAAGAAGCTGGGTTGCCGGGCCGTCATCGTCATGCCGACCTCGACGCCGGGCATCAAGATCGATGCCGTGCGCTCGCGCGGCGGTGAAGTCGTGCTGCATGGCGATTCCTGAAGTCGTGCTGCATGGCGATTCCTATGATGAAGCCTACGCCCACGCCATCGAACTCGAGAAAACCGAGAAGCTGACTTTCGTCCATCCCTTCGACGATCCGGAAGTGATCGCCGGGCAGGGCACCGTCGCCATGGAAATCCTGCGGCAGCATTCGCGCCACAGCGGCCCGATCACCGCTGTCTTCTGCGCCATCGGCGGCGGCGGACTGGCCGCTGGGGTGGCTGCCTACATCAAGCGCCTGCGTCCGGAAATCAAGGTCATCGGCGTTGAAACCTTCGACGCCGATGCGATGAAGCAGTCGCTGGCTGCCGGCAAGCGCGTTCGCCTCGATCAGGTCGGCCTGTTCGCCGACGGCACCGCCGTCAAGTTCGTCGGCGAGGAAACCTTCCGCCTGTGCAAGGAATACCTCGACGAAGTCATCCTCGTCGACACCGACGCCATCTGCGCCGCGATCAAGGACGTCTTCGAGGACACCCGCTCGATTCTCGAACCGGCCGGCGCTCTCGCCGTGGCCGGCGCGAAAGAGTATGCCCGGCAGCACAAGCTCAAGGACAAGAACCTGATCGCGGTGACTTCCGGCGCCAACATGAATTTCGACCGCCTGCGCTTCGTCGCCGAGCGGGCCGAGTTCGGCGAACAGCGCGAAGCCGTCTTCGCCGTCACGCTGCCCGAGAAACCCGGCGCCTACAAAAAATTCCTGGCCCTGATCGGCAAACGCAACGTCACTGAATTCAACTACCGCTACCACACCGCCAGCGAAGCCCACGTCTTCGTCGGCGTCCAGGTTGCCGACCGCAAGGAATCGCTGAAGCTGGTCGACAGCCTGCAAAAGCACGGCTACCCGACGCTCGACCTGACCGATGACGAAATGGCCAAGAACCATATCCGTCACATGGTCGGCGGCCACGCCCCGGCGGTCTGCGAAAAGGGTATGCGCGAATTGCTCTACCGCTTCGAATTCCCCGAAAAACCGGGTGCCCTGATGAATTTCCTGACCCAGATGAGCGCCGGCTGGAACATCAGCCTCTTCCACTACCGTAACCACGGCGCCGACTACGGCCGCGTGCTGGTCGGCATGCAGGTGCCGCCAGGCGACATGGGGCAGTTCAAGGAATTTCTGACCAAGCTCGGCTACGCCCACTGGGACGAAAGTCAGAACCCGGCTTACAAGCTGTTTTTGGGCTAAGAAATCCCACCCGGTTGGCTTCCACGGTCAACCGGGAAAATGGCCCAAAATCTAAACTTCAGCATCCTCAGGCCAAGCAGGCCTGAACCACCCACAACGCCCCCATCCCCGCCGCTATCGTCGCCAGCACGCTGCGCGTCAAACGGGCGACCAGCAAAGCCACCAGCGCTGCCCACAACCGCGGGTTATCCGGCGTGGCATTGAGATTGCCGCCGATCATGAAAATCTCCGGCCCGATCAGGGCGCCGAGGATGGCCGGCGGCACGTAGCGCAAGACCGCCTCGATGCGCGGATCGTCCGGCAGGTGATGGCCGAAGGCAATGAAGGACAGGCGAATCAGGAAAGTCACCAGGCCGCAGGCCGCCATGGTCAGCAGCAGCATGGTCGTACTCACGGCTTTTTCCCGTCGAAGCGACGCATCAACAAACCGAATACGATGCCTACCCCGGCCGCCACCAGCAGGCCTAGCTTGTGCGGCAGAACCAACGCCGGCAGTACCACCGCCGCCGCAGCAATCGCTGCCCACGCATCGCTGCGCCGATGCACGGACAACACCAACAGGGCTATAAAAGTCAGGGCAATGGAAAAGTCGAGCGACCAGCTCTCGGGAATCGCCGCTCCGAGCAGGACTCCGGCCAGCGTCGACAACTGCCAGCCTGACCACAAGGTAAAGCCCGTACCACACAAAAACCAGTGACGATGCGCCGTCGCCGGGCCGTCGCGCAGGCGGCCAATCGCTGCGGCAAACGCCTCGTCGGTCAGCAGATAGGCCAACAACAACTTCCAGCGCCACGGCAGGTCGCGCAAATAGTCGGCCACCGCAGCGCTGTAGAGCAGGTGGCGCAGATTGACTACACCCACCGTCGCCACCATCACCGGCGGCGGCGTTGCTCCGCCCCAAAGCTGGGCGAACACCACCTGCGAGGAGCCGGCAAAAATCAGGGATGAACTGAGGACCACGGCCCAACCGGGCAAACCCGCCGCCAACCCGAGCACCCCGAAAATCAGCCCGAACGGCACCACGCCGAGTAGCAAGGGCAGCTCGGCGCGAACACCGCCAAGAAATTCGGCACGGGGAGAATCGTCAAACATCAGGTAGGGCAGGGGAATCGGCAAAGTCGCCATCCTAATCCATCGGCGCCAAGGCGTTGGTTTGGGCGGAAATTCGGGCAGTGAATTAAACAAGGAAGAGCCCACTCGGACCCGGTCAGCCATTTCAGTTTGGGTTGTTTTTCCCGGTTGACCGTGGCAAACCGGTCTTTTTGACCCAAATTACCCCATAACCGACAATTTCATTGGGTAACCATTTTCGACTGCATTATACTTACCCTACAATATTCTTTTTTATTGGGTAAGCCATGAAAACCCCGGCGCTCTTTCGCCCGAACCAGCCTGCTTTTCGCCAGCAATATACCGCGCTTAGAGAGCAGTCACTCACCGTTGGCGCCTTGCTACCCGGTACTCCGGGCACCTTGCAACTGCGCCGAGGCACCGGCTACGCCTACTGGTACCGGGTCTATTACCCGGTGCCCGGCAAGCAAGCCGAAACACTGGTCGGCCGGGAGGGTGATAGCGCGGCCGAAAACGCCATGCGGGCGCAAATGGATTTTGCCGAATCGACCGCCCGCCAGGTCAGCATGCTGCGCAAGCTCGGCTTTCACGTCGCCGACAAGGCCAGCGCCCGCGCTCTGGTCGAACTGCACAACCTCGGCGCCTTCGAAAGCGGGCTGCTGCTCGCCGGCAACCTCGGCTGCATCGCCTGGCTCAACGAACTCGGCGCCCGTCTTCGTCAACCTGCTGGCGAGCTGGCTATCCCGCCGTACCTTGAACTGTTGGCGCCTGAGGCTTTCCTGAGCCAGCCACTGGCCGCCACGCTCCCCCTCGGCGCCGCCCCCGAAGCCAGCGCCGAAACGGTAAACGACACCACGAACCCGCTTGCTCCCCACGCCGCCATCACCTTGCCCGGCCTGCCGGCCATGCCGGCTGACATTCTTGTTGCCGGCCCCCGCTTTGGCGCTGCCGTATCGACGCCCGGGCTAGCCTGGTCAGGCACCACCACGCCCGACCACGCCTACCTGCGCGCCGCCCCCGCGTCCGGCGCGCTGCTCGCTGGCGGGCACTGCATTCCCGTCCGCCTGCCGCAGGCTGCCCGGCTCGTCTGGCACCAGCTCTATGCCAGCCTCCGCCGCTCGGCACCGCGGGCGACAGTCGAACGTCGGCTGGCCCTCAGCCTCGCCGCCGTCCTGCTCACGCTGGACCCGTGGGCCATGCTCACCGCTTGGGAAACAGCACCGGCAGCCATCACCGAGCCGCTTCGCCCGCTGCGTGACAGCCTGCTGATCAGCGCCGCCGCCCACCCCGATTTGCAGGATCTGCTCGCCGATTGCCTGGGCACGCCCTCGGCCTGAGCCGGTGGCCGATTTCAATTTTCGCCACTTTTCCCGGTTGACCGTAGCAATCGCGCAGGAAAACCTTCAGCTACTGCTATGGCGTCCGCATCCCCGCAGCCAAGGCGGACGGAGGTCTACCGCTGCGCCAGATTTTTCGCCGCTGCGCCGCTCGTCACCTGCCGCCCCCAGAGCTGGTAGACCTTGCCGGTAGTCGAAAGTACGACAACGGGGCTGTAGTAGCTGTGGCGCATGATGGTCGAGTCGACTTCGATGCTGACCTGACCGCCCGCCCCACCCGTTACACCCAGTTGCGTCGGATTGAGGGTCATGACCATGCGGACGACAGCGGCTTCGGGCAGGACCGATAGCTGTTCGATGCGGACCTGGATACCTGGTGTCGGGTGCTCGTTTTTGTGCCCGTCAGGCCCGAGCTCAACATTGGCCACGCGCTGGCAGTCGCTGGCGCCATCGCAGGCAAGCAGGTAGAGATCATAGGCAGTGGTTGCCGCGTGCACCGGAGCGGCGAGCAAGGTGGCGAAACCAAGGGTGAGAAGTTTGCGCATCTCCGGATTCCTTTCAGCCTGGGCCATCCCGGGGTGGGGCTGACCTGCTCGGCATCGAGCCCATGACATGAGCCTGCCGAAGACGCCACAATGTCAGGGCGACAAGCGGCCGTCAATCAGCCAAACGTCATACGCAGGAGGTTCGCCACGAGCCTTCGCGGATAACGCCATACGCATTAATTCGCTTTGGTTATGTGTATGTCAAACTCAATTCGTTTTCAGAAAATTGACCGCAATCCAGGCTTCAGTCATCACAAAATTATTTCAAAGGACTGGAGTTCAGCATGTTCAAATTTAGCCGTTTTTCCCGGTTGACCGTGGGATTCACCCTGCTTTCCGGGGTCATCTCCATCGGCAGCGCCGTCGCCCTGCCTGTCCATCCTCGCCGAGCCACCGGTGGCCGTGGTGGACAAGGTGGTCGACACGCGCGGCACGCGGCTGACGGCGCAGGAGACCCATTTCACCGACGGCGGCACTTTCGACCAGATTTACCCGATACCCGAAGAAATAGCACCATGCCCGCGCTGACTGCCGCTCCGCCCACGACAAGCGCAGACTCGCCTACAATCACTCATCCCCTTCCGGAGCCTTCCCATGAAAATCGCCAACGATGTCACTGAACTGGTCGGCAACACGCCGCTGGTCAAGCTCAACCGCGTCACCGCCGGTTGCGGCGCAACGGTTCTCGCCAAGCTGGAATTCTTCAACCCCGGTAGCAGCGTCAAGGACCGCATCGCGGTCGCCATGCTCGATGCCGCCCAGGCGGCCGGCAAGATCGGCCCGGATACCGTCGTCCTTGAGCCGACCTCGGGCAATACCGGCATCGGGCTGGCCATGGTCTGCGCGGCGCGCGGCATCAAATGCGCTTTCACGATGCCGGAAACGATGAGCCGCGAACGCAAGTTGCTGCTCAAGGCCTACGGCGCCGAGCTGATCCTGACCCCCGGACCGGACGGCATGGGTGGCGCCATCAACAAGGCGACCGAACTGGCCGCCGCCGACAGCCGCTATTTCATCCCGCAGCAATTTGAGAACCCGGCCAATCCGGCCGTGCACCGCAGCACCACGGCCCAGGAAATCTGGCGCGACACGGCCGGGCTGGTCGACATCTTCATCGCAGGCGTCGGCACGGGCGGCACGGTGACCGGGGTCGGCGAGGCACTCAAGGGCATGAACCCGAAGGTGCAGATCATCGCCATCGAACCCGACGCCTCGCCGGTGCTTTCAGGTGGCACCAAAGGCCCGCACCCGATTCAGGGCATCGGCGCCGGCTTCGTCCCGGCCGTTCTCAACACGGCCATTTACGACGAGGTGATCCGCGTCAAGAACGACGACGCGCTGACCATGGCCCGCCGCATGGCAACCGAAGAAGGCCTGCTCGTCGGCATTTCCTCCGGCGCCGCCAGCTGGGCCGCGGTGGAAGTCGCCAAACGCCCGGAGAATGCCGGCAAGAACATCGTCGTCATTATTCCGTCCTGCGGCGAACGCTACCTGTCGACCGTGCTCTTTCAGCACCTCGAAGTTTGAGCCCGTTCGACCAGCCCATCGACCGGCGCCACTCCGACTCCATCAAATGGAGCAAGTACGCCGGGCGGGATGTCCTGCCACTGTGGGTGGCGGACATGGATTTCGCCGCGCCACCGGCCGTCATCGAAACCCTGCACCGGCGCATCGAGCACGGCGTCTTCGGTTATGGCGGACCGTGGCCATCGCTCACGGAGTCAGTACTCGCTCACCTTGAAGGCGAATACCAGTGGCGAATTGAAGCCGAGTGGATCGTCTGGCTGCCGGGGCTGGTCACCGGGCTCAACGTTGCCTGCCGGGCCGTCGACGGAGAGATTTTGACGGCGACGCCGATCTATCCGCCTTTCCTCTCCGCCCCGCATTTCTCCGGCCGCAAACTCAACCGAGCCGAACTGGCGTGCACCGACGACGGCTGGCGTTTTGACCATGCCGCCTTGCAAGCTGCGCTGACGCCAGCCACCGATCTGTTCCTGCTCTGCCACCCGCACAACCCGGTCGGCCGCTGCTGGAGCCGCGATGAACTGCTCGAACTGGCCGCGCTGGCCGAAGCCAATGATTTCATCGTCTGCTCCGACGAAATCCACTGCGGCCTGATCCTCGACGCCGACAAGCGCCACATCCCCTTCGCCAGCCTGTCGCCAGAAGCGGCCAAGCGCAGCATCACGCTCATGGCACCGTCGAAAACCTTCAATATTCCCGGCCTCGGCTGCGCTTTCGCGGTGATTCCCGACGCCAGCTTGCGCCACCGCTTCGAGCACGCCATGCACGGCATCGTCCCGCACGTGAACGTCCTCGGGCTGGCCGCCTGCGAAGCGGCCTACCGCGACAGCGGCGACTGGCACCGCGAATTGATCGGTTATCTGCGCGGCAACCGCGATTTGGTGATTGCCACGGTCAACCGGGAAAAAGGGCCAAAAATGAAATCGGTCGAGGCCACCTATCTGGCCTGGATCGACGTCCGCGAGCTCGGGCTGGCCAGGCCCGCCGCACATTTCGAAGCGCACGGCCTCGGCCTCTCCGATGGCGCCGATTTCGGTGCACCAGGCTGGCTGCGGCTCAACTTCGGCTGCCCGCGCAGCACGCTCGAAGAAGCGCTCAAGCGATTCACCACCGCCTGCCGGGCCGCATGAACACCTACCTGCTGAGCCTCTATTTCCTGTTCGTCGCCGCCCTGAGCCAGGCGCTGATCGGGGGTTTTGCGCTGAAATCTTCGCTGCAGCGCGATCTGCCGCGCGAGCGCTGGCGCCTGTGGGTGGCATTAAGCATCGGCACGCTGCTCCTTGCCCTGCACCACAGTTACACGCTGAATCTCGCCCTGCAAACGGGACTTTACGATTTCCGCCAGGCCACGCTGGTCATGCTGGCCGGGCTGGCGACAAGCTTTGCCGTGTGGCAGCTCAGGCGGCTGAAATTTTGAAGCTGCCGGCCTCGGTGACGATCCAGTCGAGACGCTGATCGTGGTTTTCCGGCCGGATGCTGTCCAGCCGATTGATCTCGAAACCGACGCCAACGGCCAGCGGGCGAGGGGAGAGCGCGGCCAGCGTCCGGTCGAAATAGCCGCCGCCGTAACCAAGTCGATATCCGGCAGCATCAAAACCGTTGAGCGGCAGCAAAATCAGATCGGGCCGCACGAAATCACCAGCCACCGGCGTCGGAATCCCGTAGCGATCCGGCTCCAGCTGCGTTTCATTCGTCCACAGGCGGAAGGCCAGCGGCGCCTCCTCGACGACCACGACCGGCAGGGCTGCCTGCGCCCCGAACATCGCCCACCGTTCAACCACCGCCCGGACATCCGGCTCGTGCTTGATCGGCCAGCAGAATGCGACGACGCGGGGCACCGGCAAGGCGGCCAGCAAGTGTTCGACAATGCGCGCCGAGAGCCCGCCATGCTCCGCCTCGCTCAACGCCGCACGTCGCGCCACCATGTCGCGTCGCAATGCCCGGCGCCGGGCCGTGTTATCCTCGTTCGGTTCAACCATGGCACTAATCTAGCATGAAGTTTCGCCTCATCCTCATCGCCCTCGCACTCCCGTTTTCAGTCCTTGCCCAGAGCAATGGCGACGCCGCTTTCCTGACCGCCCGCGACGCTTTCCGGGCCGGTGACATCAACAAGCTGGAGCGCGCCAGCAGCCAGCTCGGCAACCATGAACTGGCCGTGTACGTCGAGAGCTACCGGCTACGCATGTGGATGGAGAAGGGCGACCCGAACAACCTGCGTGATTTCCTGCAACGCAACGAAGGCAGCTACGTCGCCGAAAAGCTGCGCGCCGACTGGATACGCTGGCTCGGCAAGCGTTTGACCTGGAACGAGGTAGATGCCGAGTTCCCCAAAATGCTCGCCCCCGAACCCGATATCGTCTGCTACAGCCAGCAGGCCCGTCTCGCCCGCGACGACCGCAAGGTACTCGCCGAGGCCGAAAAGCTGTGGCTGACCATGCTCGAGCCACCGGAACCTTGCCGGCCGGTTTTAGATTCGCTCGTCAGCAACCAGCGCATTACCGCCGATGAAGTCTGGGCGCGCACCCGCCGCCAGGTCGAAGCCAATCGCCCGGGCTGGGCCAAAACCACGCTCAATTACCTGCCCGAAAGCCAGATGCCGGACAGCAAGGCTTTTGACAGCGCCATCAATAGCGCCATGAGCTACCTTGTCCGCCAGCCGGGAAACTGGTCGACCAGCCAGGCCGGGCGCGAACTCGCCGCTTTCGCCATCTCGCGCCTCGCCGCCAGTGACCCGCGCATCGCCGCCGGCGAACTCGAAAAGATCAAAGGCAAATTGCAGGATTCCGAACGCCAGTGGGCGTGGAGCCAGATCGCCCTGCACGGCGCCAAGAAGCACCTGACCGAAACGGTTGGCTGGTATGCCAATGCCGGCAAAGCCCCGCTGTCCGATGAAGGCGCCCAGTGGAAGGTACGTGCCGCCCTGCGCGCCCAGGAATGGGGGGTTGTCCGCGACACCATTGAGGCCATGCCGGCTGAACTCGCTGCCCGGCCGGAGTGGATCTACTGGCTCGGCCGCGCCCTCAAATCCGGCGGGCGCACGACAGAGGCCGACGCCCTGTTCGAGAAAATCGCAGGCCAGACCAATTTCTACGGCAATCTGGCCGACGAGGAACTTGACCGCAAGATCACGCTGCCCCCCAAGGCCACGGCAACAACCGCCGAAGAAACCAAAGCGGCCATCGACAACCCGGGCATCCGCCGCGCCCTGGCCTTCTTCCGCCTCGATCTGCGCACCGAGGCAGTCAAGGAGTGGATCTGGTCGCTACGCGGCATGGATGACCGCGAGCTGCTTGCCGCGGCCAACCTGGCCAAGCGCAACCAGATATGGGATCGCGCCATCAATACCGCCGACAAGACCCGTAGCGAACACGACTTCTCACTGCGCTTCCTCGCCCCCTACGGCGATACCGTGCGCCCGGCCGCCCAAAACCAGTCGCTCGACGACGCCTGGGTGTACGGCCTGATGCGCCAGGAAAGCCGGTTCATTACCAACGCCAAATCGAACGTCGGCGCCTCCGGCCTGATGCAGTTGATGCCAGCCACCGCCAAATGGGTCGCCAAAAAGATCGGCCTGCGCGATTTCAGCCACGGCCGCGTCAACGACACTGAAACCAATGTCCTGCTCGGTACCAGCTACATGCGTCTGGTCATGGAAAACCTCGACAACCACCCGGTCCTCGCCTCCGCCGCCTACAACGCCGGTCCCGGCCGGGCCAAGAAATGGCGCGCCGACCGGCCGCTCGAAGGCGCCATCTACGCCGAGACCATTCCGCTCGAAGGCGCCATCTACGCCGAGACCATTCCGTTCAGCGAAACACGCGATTACGTCAAGAAAGTGATGAGCAACGCGGTTTATTATTCTGCCCAGTTCAACGGCAAGCCAGATTCCCTGAAAACTCGCCTCGGCGTGGTTGGTGCCAAAACCGCCGAAGGCATGAAAGACGCAGACCTACCCTAGGAAACCGACATGGCGGTGCAGTCCGACTCATTTCATCTCCTGAGCGACACTCGGGCCCTTTTCCTCAAGCACCTCGGTGCCTTGCTGCAGGATAGCGGCTTGCTCTCAGCCCCGGCCATCCAGGCCATTCAGGACGGCGCTGCCGCCTATTTCGATGAAATGGCCTCGACCAGCCGACGCGGCACCTTCGCCGAAGAAGTCGACGGGCTGACCGCTTCGCGCATCACCCTGGTCGGCGAAGAGGATCTGGAACTGGGCATCCGCCTCGACGACATGAGCGCCCGCCTGTTCGAATCGACCGGCGGCAGCCTATGGCGCACCCATTTGCGTTTCGTCACCTTGCTCAAGCGCCCGGATCTGCCAAAAAGTGCCAATCCGGTCGGACCGAAAGGCATCGCTCAAGGTCTGACCGCCATGTTCGCGGCGGCCGGTGCCTTCGCCATCGACAACAAGCTGGAATTGCTCGACCGCATCGAAGCCAGCCTGCTCGAGGGTCTGCCGGCCCTCTATGCCGAGATCAATGACTTCATGGATCGCAAGGGGATCGACGCCGCCCAGCCGACTATTATCGGCAGCCAGGACAGCCCGACAACACCCGACGCAGGTCCCGGCGTTCGCGAAAACGCGCTCCTTGCCCTGCAGCAATCACTAATCGCCCGAGTACCCGGCCTCGCCGATTCTCCGCAAATGCCTGTGAGTGGCGGTGCAGCGGCTTCGCTGCTCAACCAGGCAACGCTCGAACGCCTCGTTTCGCGTCTGGACGAACTTGATCGCCAGGGCGCCTTCGACCAGAAGTTTGCGCCAACCAGAACGGCGGAGGGCATGATTCCGGCCCTTTTCACCCCTGACGGTGACTTCCCTAGCCAGCCCAAAGTCCTCAAGTCTGCCCAGCTCGGCATTCCGACGACGGCCGGTGAAAGCCTGGCCATCGATACACTGGCCATGATCTTTGAGTCCATTTTCGCCAATCCGGCCCTGCCGGACACCCTGAAAGCAGTGATCTCCAGCCTGCAGATCACGCTGCTCAAGGTGGCGATGAAGGACAGCTCGCTGTTCGCCAATGAGCAACACCCGGCGCGGCTGGTCATCGACCGCATGGGGCAGGCCGTACTCGGCCTGCCGAGTGACGTATCGGCCCGTCACCCGGTGTGCGCCCGCCTGTTTGAAATCGCCACCCGGCTACGCAGCGAAAACACCGGCAACATGGCCGCCTTCGAGAAGGCAGGAGCCCAGCTCGATACGCTGCTGGCCGAACGCGACGCGACGATTGTCGAGGCCGCCAAGCCCTATTTGCCATTGATCGAGCAGCTTGAGCGCAGCGACGACGCAGCCAGCCAAGTGCGACCCACCATCGAAAAATTCATCGCGACCAATCCGCCAAAGGTCATCCGCAACTTTATCGAACAATCCGGCAGACAGTTGCTACAAGCCGTCTGGCTCGATCATGGCGAACAGAGCAGCGAGTGGCAGGAGAAGACAGTTGCTACAAGCCGTCTGGCTCGATCATGGCGAACAGAGCAGCGAGTGGCAGGAGAGCCTTGCCCTGATCGACGATCTGCTGTGGACCATTCAGCCCAAGGCCGACAGTGATGAGCGCAAAACGCTGGCCCGTCGACTGCCCGACATTCTGAAACGCCTGAGGGCAGGGATGAAGCGCGTCGGTCTGTCGCCCGAAGCCGAGTCAGCCTTCCTCGACGAGTGTTTCGAGCTGCAGACCAGGGCGCTGCGGGCGCTCCCCGCAGCCGTCGTCAGTGAAGACCCGGGTGCAGGATTTTTTCCCAGTGGCATTTTCGCGCCAGCCAGTGTACCGATCAGCGGCGAACTGCGTGTTGGCGAAGCGGTTCTGGCGACTTTGGATTTTGCCGAGTTCCAGCCGGCACCTGCGCGTCCTCTGCCCTGCAAAGAAGGGGACTGGCTCGAATTCCTCATGCCCGGTGGCGAAAAACGCGTCGCACGAGTCTGCCATATCAGCCCGACCAGCCAACGTATGCTGTTGATCAATCCCGATTCTGCGCTGGCCATGGCCGTCCATCCGGCCATACTTGACCGCCAGTTGCGGGATGGCGAGGCCCACATCAGTTCGGCCAGCTCCCTGTTTGAAACAGCGGCCAGCGCCGCCTTGCGGCAAACGACGGGCGGCTGAGGACAACCAGTCAGCGGCCATCGGCCACAGGTCTGCCCGGAAAGCGGCAAATTGCCTTAAAATCCGGGTTTTACGTATTCAGCTTTCGGGATTTCAAATGGACATCAAAAAGGTCTTGCTGCTGGGGGGTAGCGGTTTCGTCGGTACCTATATCGTCAACCGTCTGTCGCAGCGCGGTATTGAAGTTACCGTCCCGACACGTCGCCGCGAACGCACCAAGGCGCTGATCATGCAGCCGGGCGTCAGCATGCCGGAAGCCAATATCCACTGCGAAAAAACCCTCGCCGAACTGATGCGTGGCCACGATGCCGTGATCAACCTGGTTGGCATCTTGCACAGCCGCGATGTCGTCCTGCCCTACAGCGCCGATTTCGCCAATGCCCACGTCGAACTGCCGAAGAAAATCATAGCCGCCTGCAAGGCTACCGGTGTCCGCCGCCTGGTGCACATGAGCGCGCTCAACGCCGACCCCAAAGGCCCATCCGAATACCTGCGCTCCAAGGGCGACGGCGAAGCCCTCGTGCTCGCTGCCCAGGGTGAGCTGGACGTCACCGTCTTCCGCCCGTCGGTCATCTTCGGACTCGGCGACTCCTTCCTGTCGATGTTCGCCAGCATTCTGAAGAAAGTCCCGTTTTTCCCGCTCGGTTTCGGTCATGCCCGCTTCCAGCCGGTTTGGGCGGCCGATGTCGCCGATGCCTTCGTCGATAGCCTGAATGATGTCGCCACCTACGGCCAGGTCTACGAGCTGGTTGGCCCGAAGACCTACACACTGCGCGAACTGGTCGACTACACCAAAAAGCTGGCTGGCAGCACTGCCACCATCGTTCCCTTGTCCGAAGGCTGGGCCTACCTGCAGGCTGGCCTGATGTGGCTGGCGCCGAGCCCGATGCTGTCGCCGGACAACCTGCGCTCGATGGAAAAGGACAGCGTGGCCGAAGCTGGCAGCAAGCAGCCCGCCAACTGGAACCCGACGGCGCTGGAAGCCATCGCACCGACCTACATCGCGCTCAACACGCCAAAGGGCAAGCTCGACGGCTTCCGCTATCGCGCCGGTCGCTGAGGGCGCGCCACCGACTGTGCAGATATTCATCGTTGGCGGCGCCGTCCGCGATGAACTGCTCGGCCGGCCCAACGCCGACCGCGATTACGTCGTCGTCGGCGCCACCCCGGAAGCCCTGCTCAAGCAGGGGTTCCGTCCGGTCGGCAAGGATTTCCCGGTTTTCCTCCACCCGAAGACCCAGGAGGAATACGCGCTGGCCCGCACCGAGCGCAAGTCCGGGCATGGCTACCATGGCTTTACTTTCCACGCCGCACCGGATGTTACGCTGGAAGAAGACCTCGCCCGCCGCGACCTGACCATCAATGCCATGGCCAAAGCGGCCGATGGCACGCTGATCGACCCTTTCCACGGTCAACCCGATTTATCGGCCAAAATCCTGAGGCATGTCGGCCCGGCTTTTGCCGAAGATCCGGTGCGTATCCTGCGCATTGCCCGCTTTGCCGCCCGCTTCAGCGATTTTTCGGTAGCCCCGGAAACGTTGGCGCTGATGCGCGACATGGTGGCCAACGGCGAAGTCGATCACCTGGTCGCCGAACGGGTCTGGCAGGAGCTGGCCAAGGGCTTGATGGAAGACAAGCCGTCACGGATGTTCGAAGTTCTGCGCGAGTGTGGCGCCCTGGCGCGTTTGCTGCCCGAGCTCGATGTTCTGTTCGGCGTACCGCAACGCGCCGATTACCATCCTGAAATCGACACCGGCATCCACACCATGATGGTCGTCGACCAGTCGGCAAAACGCGGCTTCGCCTTGCCGGTTCGCTTTGCCGCGCTGACCCACGATCTTGGCAAGGGAACGACGCCGGCCGACATCCTGCCGCGCCATATCGGCCACGAAGAGCGCAGCGTGACCCTGAGCGAAAAACTGTGCGCCCGCCTGCGCGTGCCGAGCGACTGTCGCGACCTCGCGCTACTCATGGCGCGCTATCACGGCAACGTTCATCGCGCCGCCGACCTGAAGGCCAGCACCATCGTCACGCTATTTGAAAAAACCGACGCCTTCCGCCGGCCGGAACGCTTCCAGCAACTGCTCGAGGCCTGCCTGTGCGATTACACCGGCCGACTCGGCTGGGAAAACCGCCCCTACGACAGCCCGCGCTACCTGCTTGCAGCACTCGCTGCGGTCAACGCCGTCGAAGCTGGAAAAATCGCGCAGGCCTGTACGGACAAGGCCAAAATTCCCGAACGCATTTACACCGCACGGGTCAATGCGCTCAAGCTATTGTTAAATGACTCGGGAGAGCAGCCAGAGCAATAACGAAAAAATGATCGTGGTCGCTACCGGAAACGTGTAGCTTCGACCACGAAAGCGGAATGCAAAATCTCCCGGCAATTTGCCGAACCGAATAAAGCGCGCCAGATGCGGGCCGATGATGCCCAGCAAGAAAATCGCCACGACCAGCGTCAGAATCCACTTCAGCATTTGCCTTGTACCGCAGGGTGAAAGCCGCATTAAATCACGCCTCACCCTGAACAGAGCCCCATGCTAAAAACTCAAATCGTTAAAGGCCTCGAAGTCTTCTCCTGCCTGCCTGCCCGCAAGACCACCAAACCGGCGCTACTGTTCGTGCACGGTGCCTTTGCCGGCGGCTGGATGTGGACCGAAACCTTCATGCCTTTTCTCGCCAAGGCCGGCTACCCCTGCTACGCCCTGTCACTGCGTGGCCACGCCGGTAGCGCAGGTGTTGAACATATCAACTGGCATTCGATTGGCGATTACGTCGATGACGTCAAGACCATCGTCGACTGGCTGGGCGAAGCGCCGGTCCTGATCGGTCATTCAATGGGCGGCTTCGTGGTCCAGAAATATCTCGAACATCGCGAAGCCCTGGCCGTCGCCCTGGTCTGTTCGGTGCCACCGCAAGGCCTGATCGCCTCCCAGTTCCACCTGATGTTCAACAAGCCGCAGCTGTTCCAGGAAATCAATCAGATCATGGACGGCAAATACACCGACACCGGAACGTTGCGTGAAGCGTTGTTTGCCGGCGAGGTCGATGAAACGATGCTGGCCGCCTGGCTGAGCCGGATGCAACCGGAATCGCACCGCGCGCTATGGGATATGTCGATGTTCAGCCTGCCCAACCTCTACGCCATGCATCGGCCGCCGATGCTCATCCTCGGCGCCGAAGACGACGTCCTGGTGCCTGCTTTCCTGGTTCAGACCACCGGGCACACCTACGGCGAACACGTCCATATTTTCCGCGACATGGGCCACGCCGTAACCCACGAAAAAGAATGGCCGCTTGTCGCGGCCACCTTGCGTGACTGGCTGGCCGAAATCAAACCTTGACGTCGACCGCGTTGCCCAGGTTCGGCGGGTTGCTCGGCACTTGCGGCAAGGCCTCCAGCAGCTGCGCCGCATTCTGGGCCTGAATGTCCATCGCCTTCTTGAGAACCGCCGTATTGGCGGCGTCCCTGATCTCCACGGGCGACATGGCGGAGGTCAAACTGCCTACAGAAGAAACATCCATCTTGCACTCACTCCAATTCGGACACATTATTGGTCCACTGTAGTCGAACTATTCGCCAATTCAATGAGTAATTCCGAAAAACCCGGACCGCTGTCAGCCATTCTCGAAGCCATCCGCGCCAAACGCGAGCGCAAGACCGGTACGGGCAGGGATATCGCCGAGCTTGAAGCCGCATTGCTGGCCGACATTGAGACTTTCGATCTGGATGCCGCTGAACGGCGTGCACGTCGGGAATATCTGGCCAACTCCGGCGCCGGCATGACTGACCCGACACTCGTTTTCCCGGAGATCGCGCCCGCCAGACCCGCCGCCAAACCACTCGAAGTCAAAGTAGCTGAAGTTGCCGGAGCCAAGACAGCCGAGCCGCCCCCCAAAAAAGAAAACAACCCGGAACCCGGCAGCAGCTTCCTCGACCAGCTACGACAGCGAGCTGAAGTACGACAGCGTGAAATCCATAGCGCCCTGGCCGAACGCACCTCGATCAACGAGGCAATCGACCAGGCGCTGAAACACCTCTTCTTCTATCTGCACGAACTGGTTCAGCAACTCAACATCATCAAGCCGGATGTCCCGCGCGATTACCCGCTGATCGAACAGTTCGAACTGAATCAGCTGAGCTGGCAAGAGGGCTTCGCCGACTACCGGACCCAGTCGCAAAGCGCCGGCGCGCTGGTCGAGCTGGTCACGTTCTCGTATCACCTGAGCGGCAGCACGACGCTCCATGTCGAACGTGACGGGCCGTCCGTAGAGCGATTCCGGGCGATGATTTTTGACTTCGGCTTGCCGTTCACCTACAAGGAATTCAAGAACGAGCGCAGTTATGTCGAACGCGCCGAGTTTGAAATTCGCAGTGAAGTCAGCGTCAGCGCACGCTGGCGGGCCGATTTTTCAAAGGGCGTCATCACCCTCGAAACACGCAACCTCGAACGACTCGGTAGCGCCCTCTACAACGTCCGGCCACAGTTTGTCGACCAGGCGCTGCTGGATGATTTCGGTCGCCTTGTTCTCGGCCAGCCCAATCGTTTCCGCGAGCTGGCCAAGCGTTAATAGCTACAGCTACAAACGACGGCTCTGATCGCCGTTGGCAAAGCCGAGAAGTGGCTCATCCAGTCCACGACCGATGGCGATCACCTTGAACAGCTCGCCCATTTCGTGCGGCATCAGCAACTTGCCGACCGCGCTGGCAGCTCGAATGTAATCCGGCGTGGCGTGAGGAATTGCGGCGAGGCAGTCGAGAATCCCGCAATTGAGCAGGAACTGTCCCTGACTGGCATAGCCAAGCAATTCAAGCCCACTGGCGTGGGCTGCGGCAATAATTGCAGTGAAATCGACGTGGACCGTAACATCCTGCAAACCCGGCAAATAGAACGGGTCGGGGTGCGCATGATGACGGTAATGGCACATCAGGGTTCCGCGCCCACGTTGCTGGTGATAGAACTCGCGGCGCGGGAAACCATAATCGATCAGCAGCAGCGCCCCCCTGTCCAGGCGATGCCCCCATTCTGCCGCCCAGGCCCGCGTGGCGAGACTGATTTCACTCTCGAACCCCGGTGGCAGGCTGCATTGCTCACCGATCTCTTCGGCAGCAGCAAGCAGGGCGCCGCTTGCCGGGCGCTCGTTCCACGTGAAACCACCAGACTCGTCAACGACAACGCCGCGCTCGAGAATTCCATCTTCCCGCCAGGCGACGATGTGGGCAGGCATGGCGTCAAGTAGTTCATTGGCAACGACAGCGCCGGAAAAATGCTCAGGCAAGCGATCCAGCCACTCCACCCGGGGCAAAAGATGGGGCGCCGTCGCTGCGATCGTTTCCTGCTGGCGCTGGCGCAGATCGGCTGACAAATCGAGAATGAAGTAGCGTTCAGGCAGAGCCTCGGCCACCTCCAGAGCAAGCAGAAGGTCGGCCGCCAAACGCCCGGAACCGGCCCCCACTTCAAGCACCACCGGGCACGATGCAGCCATGACCTGAGCTACCTGCCGGGAGAGCGCCTTGCCGAATAATCCAGTCATTTCGGGCGCCGTGACGAAATCACCGGCGGCGCCGAACTTGCGCGCTCCCGCGGCATAGTAACCAAGGCCAGGGGCATAGAGAACCTGCTCCATGAAACGGGCAAAGGAATACCAGCCACCCGCGGCAGCAACCTCGTCGACAAGTGTTTGTTGCAAGCGCTGGCTGTGAGCAAGCGCTTCCGGCGCGGGGATCGGCAGGGTATTCATTATTCATGGCAAGTTCAAAAAGTATCAATTTTAAGGCCGCAACGAGAATTTCACCGCCGCCTATGCTATTTTTGCATTCTGCATCAAAGGAGGAAACACACCTTGCGCATCAAACAAATAATCAATCGCAAGCCGGCGGAACTGGCCTCAGCACTGAGTCGTATCGGAGATGAAACGGCGGACCTCCTGCTGATTTTCGGCAGCGTCGAACACTTGACGTTCCCCGGCTTGCACGAGTCGCTTAGCAACGCTTTTCCTGGCGCCTTGCTGCTTGGCTGTTCGACCGCCGGCGAAATTACCGCCGACGGTGTCGATGATCAAACATGCACCGTCACAGCCATCAAATTCGACCACGCCAGCCTCCATCAGGGTAGTACACGTCTGGCTGGCATGGAGGACTCCTTCGCCGCAGGTGAAAGACTGGGGCGACAGATTGCCGGCGCCGGCCTCAAAGCCGTCCTCGTTTTCGGGCCCGGCGTACAAATCAACGGTAGCGCCCTGGTCAATGGCATCACCAGCGTCATTGGCAGCGCTATCCCGATTACCGGTGGCCTGGCTGGGGATGGCGGTGCGTTCAAGGAGACATTTACCATTGGCCCGGACGGCGTGGCCAACGACAACATCGTTGCCGTTGGCCTGAGTGGCGACGGACTACGCTTCGGCCATGGCTCATTCGGTGGCTGGGAACCTTTCGGCCCGGCTCGCAAGGTAACCAGCTGCGACGGCAATATCCTGCATGAACTGGACGGTGAACCAGCACTCGAAATTTACCGGCGCTATCTGGGCGAACACGCCAAGGGGCTGCCGGCATCAGGTCTGCTTTTTCCCTTCGCCATGCTTGGTGAAGACCATAGCGCAGTCGGCTTGATCCGCACCATTCTCGGCATAGACGAAGCAAGCGGCAGCCTGATTCTGGCTGGTGAAATAGATCCCGATGGCTATTTGCGCCTGATGCACGCCAGTACCGACAAGCTGGTTAGCGGGGCCGAATCGGCGGCAGAAGCAGCGGCGGCAATGTTGCAGGGCAACGGCGAAAGCGTCGCCATTCTGGTCAGCTGCGTTGGACGAAAACTGGTCATGGGCGACCGTGTCGATGAAGAGGTCGAGGCTGTCGGCGAGGTATTTGGCCAGGCCGGCGTGCTGACCGGCTTCTACTCTTATGGCGAAATCAGTCCCTTCGCCCCTGGCGCGTCGTGCAAACTGCACAATCAGACAATGACCATCACTTGCCTGAGCGAGGCCTGACCTAAACCCCATGCAAAAAGCGCTTCTCCGTCAGTTGAAACGCAGCCTCGGGATTGCCAGCGAAGCCGAACTGGCTGCGCTTCTGAACTCGATGAGTCTGGCAGCAACGACGGCAGACCCCGCCTTGCGAACCGCGCTGGATGGTTTCGGCGAATTTCTGAAGCGCGTTGATAGCAGCTACGAACAATACGAGCGCGATCTGGATTTGCGCACCCGCAGCCTCGAAATTTCCTCGTCCGAGCTTTCGGACAGCAACGAGAAACTGCGTCTGTCGCTGGCTGATCGCGAAAATGCACTGCGTTCGTTGCGAAAGACTGTTCGGGATTTGTTGCCAGACGCCGATTCAGGCGGTCTCGCCGATACGTTTGCCGATGAAGATGTCGCCGAGCTATCCAAGCGAATCGCTTCGATGGTCGCTGAAAGTGAGCATGGTCGCCGTGAGCTGGCGACGCAGAAATTCGCCCTCGACCAGCATGCCATCGTCAGTATTACCGACACTGCCGGCACAATCCTTTATGCCAACGACCGTTTTTGCGACATCAGCGGTTATACCCG
>Ga0209211_10004091_pt1 | contig 23106 bp, 16 predicted proteins | sample RifGroA2_FD_183992 | JGI IMG/M metagenome (GOLD analysis project Ga0209211, IMG submission 183992) | Groundwater microbial communities from Rifle, Colorado, USA - Groundwater A2 (SPAdes) (version 2) | ecosystem: Environmental > Aquatic > Deep subsurface > Groundwater | place: Rifle, Colorado...
TCAGGGAAAGCAGAAACGTAGACTCTGCCCGCTGAACATTTCTTGAGAAACTCCTCGAGCTCAACGATCCTCTTTGGAGTGATTGGTCCATGAGACGTCACAGCTTCAACAAGGTAGAGCCAGTCTTTGGTGGGATCGTATATAACGATATCAGGTAACTTACTGTGCTGGTCGATAGGAATCCCCAGTTTCTTAAGCATCTTGGAATCCATCAGCAGATCCTTCTTTGCCGCGTCTCCCAGATAGATGAGCATAGAGCCACTAGCAAATCGAGCCGCGAACTGGTTTACGACTGCTGCCTGAACTTGATTGTGCCTACCGGGGGAGAGACGAATCGTCGTGCCATCTGAGAGCTTCAATGGAATCAAATTGAGGTTTCGGTCCTTGACATATTGTTTTCGGAGCTCGCCAACGCCGGCTTTGAATCTCTCCAAGGCTGTTTGCCATTCTTTGGTTCCGAAGGTTCTGATGACACCCAATACTGGTTCGGAAATTGCGTAATGTGCATTCGGGCTGTTGACGGGTAGGAGCGGATTGTCCGGATTGTAATCAGCAAGTCTAGCTTGGACGAATTGATGGAGTACCTGTCTTCTCACGGTCTCGCGCGTGTTAGGCGCGTATCGCCGGTTGTACTGCTTCGCCATGAAGGCCATGATCCCCTTCGTTACCTTGAGACTCGAGCGTTGAGCCTTCTTCCAACTACCGACTTCTGTAACTCCACACAATGCAAGGAGAGTCAGAGCAGATATCTCGTTTTGCTGAGCTTGGGGCAGGCCAAGGTCCTTCAAGATGATTCGAGCTTCCATTATTTTAGTCATATACTTGGGCGAGTTCCTTTTCTAACTCAAAGAAATGTTCGACAACACCCTCTACATCGGATTTCGAAAAGTTGTTCTTGAGGATAACCGTATTACCAAGTTGCTTGATGGTCTCAAGGGGAGGCAAAGGCATCTCTCGTAATTCTGTCGCACTCACGTTGACGTTTCCGTTGAACGTACGAAAATACGTGTCAAAAAGATTGCTGTTCAGCAAAGCAGCGAGCCCCAGTATCTCATTGCGATCCAAATGCCCGTGTGGCCGATAAATATAATTCAGGTGGTTCTCCACACCGATCAGATCCGCCTTTGCAAAATCTGCAAAGTATGGAGTGGCGATAAGCCGGCTGGCATCATCCTTCGAGCTGAAGCGCCGAAGGAACAGATAGTTCTTATTCGGTATGAGAAGTGAAAGGGATTGATCACAAACTTGGATGTACTCACCTTTGCCAATCTTATTCACTGGCCAGGTCAAGCGCATCTTTGATGTATTGTGTAGCCAAAACAGGGGGGCCAAAGAAAGTCCGGTTCTCGGTTCAGAATAGATGAACCTCTTGGCCCTGAAAGAAACAACGGGGCCGGTTGAAATTTGGATGTTGTACGCGTTCAAGCTACCGCTCCAAGATTTGAAAACGCGCAACACCTTCGCTTGTACGTCAGAGGAAGGCAAATGAAGTATCTTGTGGTACGAATTCATGTCGAGGAGCTCGTCGAGATAGCATTCTCTTATTTGCCGTTGGTGAAGATCCCTCAACCCGCGAGAAAAGGACACGGTAAACATCGGTCGCTGACCATTTGGTTTTTTCTGGCGTGCAGAGATGATGATATTCTCTTGAAGAACATCATCCCGGTGGAATGCCTCCTTCCGTGAATCAAAAAGGTGAACTGCGTCGAGTTGAACGAGTGCGAAGAACCTCTCTCGGAAAAGTCTGAAATAATGACCAGACGCAAAACTGCGAGGTGTAATGAAAAGGAGCTGCCCCTCCTTATACAAGAGTGTGGCAGCCGTGTAGAGGAATATGGAATAGATATTTGGCTGCCCGTGTACGACGGAGTGAGCAGCTTTTACTCTGGCGTCCGACTTTGGCAACTTGAAGTACGGTGGGTTCGAGATTACCAGATCAAAAAGTTCCTGTTCTCGATTTTGGTTCTCCAGTGTGTCCAAGTTAGCGAGAACGAAATCGGATGCCCGCAGAACGAAGGTAAGTCCAATCCCGCGATGCTCAGCCCATGTCTTCAGATAAGAAAGTGACTGTTCTGCAAGCGGAATCAGCTTCTCGTCTGTTTCATATGCAATTACTTCAATGCGAGACAGGTGTCCGTTTGCCTCCGTGAGTTTCTCAACTACGGAGCAACAAAGGATTGCTGTACCGCAACCTGGATCAAGGATGCGAGGATTGGTTTTACGGCAATTAACGAGGCTTGCCATGAAATGAGCAATCTCCGCGGGCGTAAAAAACTGGCCACGTCTCTTTTTATGAATTTCTGAGACTTGTGAAGAGTAGAAGACACCAAGCCTGTCTGCAAATGCGCTTGGCAGCTCATTATCTAAGGCTTGTATTTCCTTCGATTTGTTCATCCGAACATAATTTAGCGAATTGGGAAGTCATCGGAAAGCCTTCACTCAAGTCCCCGACAATCTATCGCCCGCTTCTCAATTGAACGCGAGCCAATCAATTGAAAACATATCCTTCCCTTTTCCAAAAAACTGGAGCCACAACGCGTGCACACCGGCTGCGCGTTCAACATCAAACGTCAGGGTCTGCCACTCTTTCGCGCCCTTTGTCCCGGGGATCGTGATATTGGCGAGCCTCTTGCGCCAGGGCTGGTCGATGGCCACGACGATCCTGCCGCCATTCCCGCCCGGAGCGATCCGCAGTGTGAGGCTCTTCACTCCATCCTTGAAATCCACATACTTGAAAACAGCCTTGTCGGCGTTCCCGATTTCCGCGAGCTCCTCGTTGTCGGGCCCGCATGCCCGGATTCTGACATTGCCATAGAGAAGACACGCGCGTTCGGCATCGATCCTGGATGTCGCCGGCAGCGGATCGCCCGCTCCCTGAGACGTCATTTCCACCTCCGGAATCGAGCCGTCGGAGTTGAATCTGATCGGCTCAATGCAGGCTTTCCTCATTGTATTGCAGCCATGCGTGGAACGATGGTAAAGAACATACCATTTATCCCTGAACTTCACAATCGAGCCATGATTATTCCAGTTTCCCGGGTCGCAGTGGTCATTGTCAACGATGACTCCTCCGTAGGTATAAGGACCAAAAGGCGAAGTACTTGTCGCGTAGCCGATACACGTCGGCATCTCCGACCGGCTGATATCAGCATAAATCAAATAATAAATCCCGTTGCGTTTGGCGAGGAAGGCACCTTCGTGAAAAAAATGCTTCCCTTCGGTCAGGATACTATCCTTGAGAGTCGACAGGTCCAATTCCCGCATGCCGGGTTTCATCTTCGCCATCTTCATCGTGAATTGGCCCCAGAGATAGTACGCCTGACCATCATCATCGACAAAAAGCGACGGATCGATCTGGTTGAATCCGCCCAAATTGAGCGGCTGGCCATCGGTGAACGGGCCTGTCGGACTCAGGGACGTTGCCACTCCTTCGGGCGCCTTTCGGCTCGGCTGGCAGTAGTAGAGATAGAAAGTGTCGTTCTTGACTGCGCAGTCGGGGGCAAAGAGGAGATCGTCATTATACGGAACAGCATCGCCTTCGCCCTTCGACGAGAATGCATCCTGCAACAGTCTCCAGCTCCTCAGGTCCTCGGTCACAAGGACATGGTGTTTCCACGAGCAGTAGTACTGCGGGCTTTCATCCAGTGAGCCATAGATGTACATCTTGCCGTCCGGCCAGACATGCGCAGACGGATCGGCGATATAGATCCCGGCGGGAACGATTGGATTCTGCGAGTAGAGCAATCCACCGATGAGAACAAAAATCGGGAAGAGAATCTTCAGCGATACGAGTCGTAATGTCTTCATCTATTCGTACTCCGGCTATTCTCGGCAAGTGTCCATCGACTACGGATTGCCGAACGACAGAAGCTTTTCATAGATAAATCTTGATACTCGTCTGTAAACCACTGACGACGGAGGTTGCCGTCGGCAGAATCGGGGTTGTCAACTTTATGGAGCATGGTTCTCCTCCATGGACGCGCTAAGGTTGCGAAATTCCAAAGGCAATCACAAGCAGTTCAGAGTGAACCCGCAAATGTCCAGAAAAGCGCGTGGGCGATCGCCGGGGCAACGAGACTGCCGGACGTTCGACGCAGCACTGCAAATACTACTCCAAAAACAAACTTCGCAAGTAACGGAACCGGATTGAACTGGAGATGATAGAATGCAAAGACGGCGGACGTGACAAGGATGGCCGGAACGCTTCCCATCCGTGCCTGAAATGCCCCGAGCAGGTTGCCCCTGAACAATGTCTCTTCCGTGAATGCAGCGTGAAGTCCGATGATGAGAAATATGACACGCCGGGCAGCGCTTGGCGCCAGAAGTGATTCTCCGATGGCAACCAGGCTGTCTCCCATCGCTGCGAGAAGAGCCACCAACACCACAACGCACGCAGCGGCCCCGAGGAGACCGAGGAGTATGCTCTGAATCATGCGAGTTCCCACCCAGCCGACTTCAGCCAGCGTTCTGCGCGGCCTCCGGCAGCTTCCGAAATAGACAATCGCGACCGTCAAAGGCATTATCACCGCAAAAAGAACCGCGAGTCCGGCAGAAGGGGCGAAGGGGTCGCCTGGATTTGGCAAGAGCAGCTGTCCAAGGAGGCCAACTCCAAGCACGAAAAGGACGATTGCCTGGGCAGCGATCAGCGCGAGTGATCGGGACAGACCTGGTGCGACATCTACGGTTTGGGTGTCATTCATAGACCGGCTGTCGTTGCCTTCGTGGGAATTCTAACGCAAGAGTGTTGCACAGACCACGATAAGGAGTCCAAGAACGAGATTCACCGCAGCCAGAAAACTCAGCCGTTTCCCGTACGACAAGAAATCGGCGGAGGGAGCCTCGCCCGGCTTTGGTGCGAGCTTCCGCATAGCTGGGACAATTCCCGCGGCGATCAACAGTCCGACGACAATCGCCAGGAGAACGAGAATATGTTTGAATGCGAGCATACGCCCCAGGTCTGAGGAAACATCAACCATCAACCCCGGAGGAGTCTTCAGATAACCCGTGATGAGCAGGAGAACAATGCAAGTCCAGGCCGTGATCGAGAATCGTTCGGCGACGATTCCCTGGAGCTTACCGCTCTGCTGAGGATCTATCAGTCGCAGCGAAGGAAGCAGGATGAGCTGGACATAGACGGCTCCGCCGATCCAGATGGTGGTTGCCAGAATGTGAATGACATTGATGAGTACGTCCGTCATGAGGTCTCCTCCTCAGCGATGTAGAGGGTTTTATGATTACTGCTGCAAGTAAACGTACGACATGTCAGGAACGAAAGACAATGAGACATCTCACAATGAGGAACCAGGAATGTCCGTAACTGAATGCTCCTCTTGGGAGACGCACCAGTTGCAGCCGTAGAGTGACCGGGGCACTTTACTTCGAGAGCATGACCTGCTGACTGAATCGAATGAGCCTCGATGAACTCCCAACGCTGACGTCGAACTTCCCGGGCTTAACGACCCATTCCTTCCTGCCGACATCATAATAGGCGAACGCCGATTTGTCGAGATCGATCGACACGGTTTTTGATTCACCGGGTTTGAGCCAGACTTTTTCAAATCCTTTCAGTTCCCTCACCGGCCGCGGGACGGCGGGATTCTGCTCTCCGACATAGACCTGGGCAACCTCCGCTCCTCCGCGTCCCCCTGTGTTCACGATTTCGAATGTCACTTTGATCTTAGGATCAGTCGCGCTCGCGGACGGCGTCACCTTCAGATTTCTGTATTGGAACGTCGTGTAGGACAATCCATACCCGAATGGATAGAGCGGATCGACGTTCTTCTTGTCGTAATGCCGGTAGCCCACAAAGACGCCCTCCGTGTAAGCCAGCTTCTTCTCCCTGGCATAGTAGGAGCTGTACGTCGGATTGTCTTCCCATTTCTTTTCAAATGTGGCCGGTAGTTTTCCCGATGGATTGACGTCGCCAAATAGGATCTCGCCGATTGCCGTTCCTCCCTCCTGACCCGGATACCAGGCGTGGAGCAAACCCCCGACATCATCGATCCATCCCGACATCGCAACATTACCGCCGGCGATGAGCACCACGATTGTCTTCTTGTTGACGCTGGCCACCGACTTCAGGAACTCTTCCTGATCTTTCGAGAGCTCAAACGGGCGGTCGAATCCTTCGCCCTCCGTCGTCGGATTGAATCCCACGCAGACAACCGCTACATCAGCCTTTGCCGCCAGGCGTAATGCTTCGGAATCCTTCGACTCCGAAACTCTCCGCCAGCCGAGGGAAATCTCCGCGTCTCCGCTATGCTCGTAGTACTCAAGTCTCAGGTCGACCTGTTCACCTCCGCGTAAGCTCACCTTGGCGCTCTTGAGCGTGGCGCCTTGATCGTGCCATTCATCGATTACGACCTGGTTCCTCAGAGAGAGCCGGAATCCGTCGTCACCTTGTACGTAGAACTCATAGTCGCCGTCGACATCCGCGCGGATCTTGCCTGTCCACCGCGCAGAGAAATTGTCTGTCGGCATACCTGGCGATGCTGATGACTCGCCCCAATTGAATCGGACTTGCTTGTCTGTGCGCGTGAGAGATGGCGCTCCGGTCAAATCAGGATTCGCGAAGAACTCTGCCTTGAGGCCGCGGACTGTTTCGTTCTTTTCGGAAATGAAGTAGAACTGGGACTGACGGAAGAGTGTCTCGAGATCGTAATCGACGCCTGCGCTGTAGAACACCTTGAGCCGATCCCCCGCAGCGGCGATAATTCCCTCAAGCGGACTCACAGAGAGAAACGGTTCGACCTTCGAGCTGCCTCCGGCTCCGGTGACGGCTGGATGAGCGCAGGGGCCTATCACCGCGATCGACGAAACCTTTCCCCGATCGAGGGGGAGAAGAGAACCCTCGTTCTTCAGGAGAACAATCCCTTCCCGGGCGGCCTGCAATGCCACGCGCCTCGATTCCGGGTTGTACAACGGCAGCGACTCATCGAGCTGCGGTCTGTCGAAGAATCCGAACCGGAACATGATTCGCAGCATGCGTTCGATCTTGCCGTCGATGGTCGCGACCGTGAGATTCCCCGCCTTGATCGCCGGCATCAGAGTGTCACGATTCAAGTGCTGGCCGGATGGCATTTCGAGATCAAGTCCGCCGTTCGCCGCCGCCACGCCGTCATACGTCGACGTCCAGTCCGACATCACAAGTCCGTCGAATTTCCAGTCGCCCTTAAGTACTTCGTTGATGAGATGCTGATGCTGCGAGGCGTGCACGCCGTTGATGAGATTGTAGGAGGTCATCAACGCGCCAACGTCCGCCTCCTCGACCGCGGCGCGGAACGCCGGCAGGTAGATCTCACGCAACGTCCGCTCATCGACATCTGAGCTGACGGTGTGGCGGTCGTACTCCTCGTTGTTTGCGGCATAGTGCTTCACCGTGGCGACGACGCCCTGGCTCTGGACACCGCGAATGTATGCGACCGTCATTCTGCTCGCAAGAAAGGGGTCCTCGCCGTAGTATTCGAAATTCCGGCCGCACATCGGAGCCCGATAAATATTGACCCCGGGAGAAAGCATAATATGAACGCCCTTCGAGCGCGCTTCCCTGCCGATCATCTCACCGTAAGTTCTGGTCAGATCTTTGTTCCAGGCCGCAGCAAACGCAATCCCGGCAGGGAACGCTGTCGCCTTGCCGTAGTTTCGCACGCCGAGAGGGCCGTCGGCCATTTTGACCTTCGGTATGCCAAGGCGCTCGTTTGGACGGATGTAGAATGCTTCGAACCCGCCGAGCATGTCGATTTTTTCTTCGAGCGTCATGCGCGACAAGAGGTCTTTCACACGTGTTTCAGCGGGAGCGGATGACTCCTTGTAGAGCGTCCCCTGCGCCGCAAGATCGCCTGCACACACGAAAAGGATGAGCACAAGGAAGCAGAAAGCTGATGCTGATTTCATGGCATTCTTCCTGAGGTTTGAATTCGTGAGTACCGCTAACTCATTTTGACGGTCATCGTTTTTGATCCATGTCGGCTTTCCTCGGCTTTGAAGGCCATCAGGTGGCTCTCCATGGATTCCTGAATCGTGGAGGTCAGGACCGTTGCATCCTTCGTGCTCACTGCGCGGATGAAATCATGAAGTAACCCATAGTCACCTCCGCCGTGACCGGATTGCACCTTCAACGCAGTCCGGGCATCCCACGTCGTTTCCTTGCGTGAGCTGAAGTCGAAAACCGTGAGGATATTTTCATCTCCCACAACGTCGCCCTTTGTGCCCATCACGCGGGTGCGCCTGCCGGCGTAGGAGGTCAACGCCTCCATCGAGAACGCTGCGGTGATCTTTCCTTCGAATTCGAGATTCGTGATCTGGTGATCGACCACATCGTTGTCGCAGTGGAACACGCAGCGACCATATGGGCCTTCTTTCAAGTGCTTCATAATTGCAGGACCCTGATCACCTTCGGCGGGGAGATCCATGTGACTCAGCCACGTACGATTGCGGTAGTAGATCTTGAGCGCGGAGAATGGACAGGTGGCTTCCACCGTGCAACCATCGGTGCAACGCATGGTACTTCCTTCCGGAGCGTGCGCCTTGTTGAAGAAACTCAAAGTGCCGAACGACGACACCTTCGTACATGGCTTGCCGATCATCCAGCGCAAGATATCGAGGTCGTGGCAAGATTTGGCGAGAAGCATAGGATTCGATTCTTTGGTGTTCCTCCAGTTGCCCCGGACAAAAGAATGGGACATATGGATGTGCTCAACCGGCTCTATGTGCTGGATGCTGACAATTTCCCCGATCTGGCCCGAATTCATGATCTCTCTGAGCTTTCTGAAATACGGAGTATAGCGCAGCACGTGGCAGATCGCCACGATCCTTCCCGTCTTCATGGTGAGTTTCATGATATCATTGCATTCCTTCCATGACTGGGAAATCGGCTTCTCGAGCACCATGTCATAGCCCATCTTCAATCCGCCCATCGCCGGACCGTAGTGAAGATGGTCCGGTGTCGTGATGATCAGCGCGTCGGCAAACTTCGGCACCTTCAGTGCATGTTCCCACGTGACCCACTGACAGTTCTCAGGGATCCGGTACTTTGTCGCGAACCGGTTCCTCCTGAATTCATTCGGCTCTGCAACGCCGACAATTATCAGTTCGTCGGGGAACTTCAGGCTGTACCCGGAATACGTGTTGCCTCGATTTCCGGCGCCAAGCACGACAGCCGTCAACGGACGATCCGGTTTCCACGAATCCATATCCTGAGGTATGACCAACACCTCCGGCTCGGATGCGTCTGCGGTCCCGGCGCGCAGAAACGGAGCTCCCAACGCGAGGAGTGTTCCCTTTTTCAGCAAGTCTCTTCTACTGATTCGATGTTCTTTCATACAGCCTCCTTTGAACGATTGCCACAAACATAGTTTACCGGATACTCATTGGTCATAATCCATTGGCTAGGGAAGCTTGAAGACTCTCTCCATAAGCAGCCATTTCTCACCCTGCTTTGCGTCGGGGAGCGGCTGCTGAAATGTGGCCACAAACGCTTCCCATTCTTTCTGCCGCGGTAAGGTGCCGAGCTTTTTCATGGCCGCGTCGAAATCGACGTGATCCCCGGCCTCGACAATCATGAACATTCTGGTGCCGCGCAGGTAGATCTGCATGTCCTCGAGTCCAACCTCCCTGATACCTCGCGTAATCTCGGGCCAGATATTCCTGTCCTCATGCCAGTGCTTATATTGACGGATCAGCTCAGGGTCGTTTTTCAGGTCGAGTGTCATGCAATAGCGTTTTGACATGGCGGATCCTCTTGAAAGGTATTCGCCACGAAGTCACCAAGGCACGAAGGAAGGCGTTAAGGATCTTTCCCCTTTTCAACACCTTCGTGTCTTTGTGGCTTTTGCCGCTTCACGGCATCCCGCCCTCGAGAAAACATGATTGATGCGGGAGTGGCAATTCTTTTTACCAGTTGACTAGCGTCGGATGTGAATACGTATGGTGTTTTCGATTTCGTCCTCCGCAATGAGAATCAGATACCCGCCGCCGCCTGCGCCGGAGAGTTTCCAGCCTGCGGCGCGTGAGCGATACTGTTCGATGACGGAGCGAATATTCTGATCTGCCATATGGGGGAACATGGAAACCTGGGCTTCAAACGAATCAGTGAAGGAGCGTCCAAATTCCAGAAGATCTTTGGCCAGAACCGCGTTCCAGCAATCCTCCGCAGCCTCCGCCAGTCTCTTCGCCCCGGTCCTGTCGATTCTAGTACCCTCGAGTACCGAGAAGGTGCTCTCCCGCGGCTCGAGGGTCACGAGAAAAAGGTGTTTTTCCACAAACGAGAGCACCGATTCGTCGAGAACAGAATCGATCTTGTGCGGCCAGTAGGACGCGTTGTAGGCCAGTCTGTTCATCCCGGGAAGCACAATGCCGAGTGCATCCTGAGAACCCGAGATAATTTCCGTGCCAGGGGGATTCTCGTAGCTGAAGAGCGTCCTTGCGAGCTTTTCCCTGTCTCCCGAAGGAATATCCGTGCTCCAGAGCTCAATGGCTTTGCGCCGGGTGCTCGATGCCATTCCGCTCCGGTCATTGAATTCGATCGTCGGTTCTATAGAAATCGTTATGACCGGGCCCGGGAAAAACTTCGAAACAAACGGCTGATCGAGCCAGCCTCCGGCGAGATCGATGCGAAACGGGATGTTGCATTCCGTCCGGAGCGTCGTCGTCGACCGCGTGGGCAGGTTCGCGTGGGGAATTCTCCTGCTGATAAGATACAGGAGCTCATGCCTGCGACAGTATTCCTCCTTGTCGGGACTGTGCCCGTCCTCGTTAACAAAGAGGATGTCCGCGTTCAAGGCATCTTCGTTTCCGGCAAAATCCATGATGCCCGATCCGCTGTTGATGGTGCAACGCGTGACACACCGCAGCGACTCGAGCATATACTTCCGTTCATCCTGATTGTTGATCGGATAGCGTCCTTTCAGACGGTATACCGTTTCATCTGATCCGATCCCGACGTACACATCGCCGTGAGTCGAAGCTTCCGTGAGAAAAGCGACGTGACCGCTGTGGAGCATATCGAAACAACCTGTGACGAAGACTCGTTTGCGACTCATGGGGGCGGAATAGTGAAATTGGTGAAGCGGTCGATTGATGAATCAGTTAGTTGGAGCATCGGCATCAGATGTTGGCGCTCGATCACTTTGATTACTCAATTCTACCGGAGAACAGCCACGGCACGAATCCACGGATATGCCCTCTCGCGCAATAACTCCCAGTCGAGTGACTAACTCCAGCGCCGAAGATCATTGCCACCGGGTCCGGCGTTGCCGCTTTCCGATGAAGTATCCGGCAGCGAGTATGGAGGTGGAATCAATACACCGTCGCGCTGCCAGATGAGAGCGCCGAGCATGCCGTTGCCCAAATTGAATTCGTGCGGTCATGAAATTCACCGAACGCATGGTGATCCGGTACTACCTCTGGAAGAAAAGCATCGACTCGGGAACCGGCTTTTTCTGATCATCGGGCTGCTGAATGAGCACTTTCAGATCACGGTTGCCGCCCTTCTGGAAATACTGAACTCGGAGAGGATGAAAGCCAGCCGCCAACGGAATCATCCCTTTCACCTCTCTTGTTCCATGTCGGCCATCGTTGTCCACGACCATTTTGTCTCCGACGAAGAGCCTGCTCCCGTCATCAGAGTCTGTGAAGAATCCATAAACTCCGTCTTGCGGCACCTTGATGAAACCATGGTACTCGATTCCAAAGTACTCTGGCACATTCCTCGGCGAAAGGTCGAAGGTGGAGAGTGTGCCTTCTTTCACGGGTTTCAGTTTTGTGAAATCCGGCAGCGCATCCCAATCCCCTTCATAGTAGGAGAAACGAACTCCGGGGAGCGGAGCACTGAGCGACCGGCCGGGGATCGGAGCGACTTTCGTGAACTTCGCCGACACGGGGCCGCTGACTGCTTTTCCGTTGCGGTAACAACGCGCGGTGATCGTCGTCGTAGTTGTGATTTTGATCGGACCGGTGACGACGCTGGAGCCGGTCGTCGGACTGCTCCCATCAGGCGTGTACTTCAAATCAACTTTCTCCCGATCGGTTTTCACGAGGACGTCGAGCGCATCGATAAAAATGCCGGCACCTGCAGTGATCTCCGGCGGACTTGTGACGTCCACGTTTCCACGAATGTCCACGACAACAACGCTGTTGATCGGATCCTGCGGTTTCGAGGGAAGATCGATGACGAGGGCATCATCCTGACGGCGGACGAGGAGATGGAGCTGCTCTTTGTCAGCGAGAAGATATGCTCGTTTCGGCTCATTGAGGATCCCCGGAACGATCAATTTGCCGTTCTTCGGCCAGTCGAACACATGCAAATAGAGTCTGAAACCGCCCTCAATCGGCTTCTGCGTGCAGCGACCCCAGTCGAGGGACTTGAACGGGCTGGCTTTCGTGTCGTAGATCGATTCTCCGTTGACCGCCATCCACGCCCCCATTTGGCCCAGCCGCTCGATCGCCTGCTGCGGGAAAAGACCCTCGGCGGTGGGACCGATATTCAACAGGAAATTTCCACCCTTCGATGCGATATCTGCCAGTTTGCGAATCAGATCCTCGGTGGACTTCCAGTTCTGGTCGTGCTTGTTGAACCCCCAATGGTCATTCATCGTCATGCAGGTTTCCCATGAAACTCCCGGCAATCCTGTTGCAGGTATTTCTTGTTCAGGTGTCCCAAAGTCACCCGCAAATTCGCCTGACTTGGTAAATCCCTCCATGCCTGAGCGCCCCGCCCCGACACGATTATTGATGATGATATTCGGCTGAAGGCTTCGCACATAATTATAGAGATCAGTGCCGTACATCGTGTTCCATGTAGATTCCCATTCACCATCGAACCAAAGGACGCCGATCTCCCCATAGTTGGAGAGGAGCTCCTTCAACTGGCTTTTCATGTGTTCGATATAGCGATCGAAATCCGCGCCCGTCGTCGGACGAACCGTTTCCCATTCGCGGCGCGGGAGGTAATCGGGATGATGCCAGTCCATGATCGAATGGTACCAGCAGATCTTGAGGCCTTCCTTGTGACACGCATCGGCAAGTTCCCTCATGATGTCGCGCTTGAACGGTGTCGACATCACGTCAAAGTCGGTGTTTTGGGAATCGAACAAACAGAAACCGTCGTGGTGCTTCGAAGTAATCACGATGTACTTCATGCCGGCGCTTTTTGCCATCCTCACAAATTCAGCCGCGTTGAACTTCACGGGATTGAATTGATCGACAAACTTGTCATACTCCTGCAACGGTATGCGGGCCGTTGTTCGTATCCACTCGGCGTGATCCGTGCTCCCCTTCCATTCTCCCGCCGGAATCGAATAAAGGCCCCAATGGATGAACATCCCGAACCGGGCCTCGGTCCACCACTTCATACGTTGCTCTTGCCGGACCTTTGACTCGTTGAGGAAGTCCCTTGGCGCGATATCTTGCGGCCTGGCCATACAGGCGACGGTGAGGAGAAGCGTGAGCAGGAACCTCATGGGAAGATTTCCTTTCTCCGGCTGAATCGGCTCGGGTGAATTCGCATGTACAGTGAAGCGACAAAAATCCGGGCCGGTTCCGTGACGGTGACTGAGTAAGTGCGAAGTTGAGCCGACAGTCAGCTCTGAAATGCGGATTGATGGACCGCCTGATACAGCCGAAATCTCTTGTGAGAAGCGAGTTGTGGCGCTATATTAGCCAAGAAAACGGAGTTAGTCAACAAACCACTTTGACCATGATTTCGAGAGATCCCAAAGTCTGCCTGATCACCGGAGCCACTTCCGGCATTGGGAAAGCGGCCGCCATCTCCCTAGCACGACAGGGGTTTAAGCTGGTGCTGGTGGGCCGGGCGCAGGAAAAGAGCGAGAAAGTCCGGCAAGGAATCAAGGAGGTCTTACCGAATTCGACACCCGAGGTCTACATCGGCGACCTCTCCTCGCGCCAATCCATCGGTGCACTCGCGAAGGATATTCGGTCAGCCCATCCCCGAATCGACGTACTGATCAATAATGCGGGCGGCATATTTGGAAGCCGGGTATTGACCGCCGAGGGAATCGAATATACATTTGCCCTCAATCACCTTGGTTACTTCTCGCTCACGAACCTGCTCCTCGACACGTTACAGGCTGCCGGGGATGCCCGGATCGTCAACGTGGGCTCGCAGGTTCATAAGTTCAGCAAGATCGATCTCGGCGATCTCAGTTCCAGCGGCGGCTACAATGCGATGAAAGCGTACGCTCAGTCGAAGCTCGCGAACTTGCTCTTCACGTACGAGCTTTCGCGCCGGCTCGCCGGCACGAAGATTACAGTCAATGCTCTCCATCCGGGCGGCGTTCGGACCAATTTCGGTCGCGAACTTCCCGGCCTCGCAGGGATCTTCTTCCGTCATTTCGGCCTTTTCCTCCGATCACCGGAGAAAGGGGCAGAGACGCTGATCTGGCTTGCATCATCGGACCAGGTTGCAGGTGTCACCGGCAAGTACTTCCTCGATAAGCGTGAGATTCGGTCCTCCAACATCTCGTACGATCTTGCTCTCGCCAAACAACTTTGGGACGTCAGCAGCAAGCTGACCGCGCTGGATTGACATGGAGACGATCGCGCAGACTTCCGCCGAACAATTTGCAGGCAAGACATACTCGTTGCGGCCGGATGGATCTGGTCCCGACGGGTACTACCGGTTGATCGAACAGGTTGCGGATTCATTGCTGCCGGGTGGAACTTCGCTCTCCGACCTGCTTGACACCGTCCGTTGGCTTGGAGCAGGCAAGCGAAACATCCGCCGGCTGCTCAAGTCAAATCGATCCACGCCCGACACCCGCCTGCTCGAGACTCTTCGTTCGACCCTTTCTCCTTACACAACGTCAACGTCAGGTCACCTCAAGCACCTGAGAGCGTTCGACAGGCTTGACCGAACTCTGACGACCACAGAGGAGCAGCACCACCTTTTCATGCTGGAGATTGAACTCGGCAACAGGCTTCATGCCGAACAGTTCCGCAGTGCGGACCTGAAAATTGCGATGCTCCCTCATTGCCTTCGGGATCTCGCTGCCGAGTGCCGCGCGGCCGAACGGGATATCGACTACGTGTGCAAAGGGTGCACGGACGCCTGCAACGTCAACCTCGCGAGCAGAGTGCTCCGCCTTCACAAGGTAAAACCATACATCTGGATGGAAGCAGATCTGAAGTCGCTCTTTCGGAAGATCAGGAAGAACGGAGAGACAGTTGGAGTTCTGGGGATAGCTTGCGTTCCTGAGCTTGCGAAGGGGATGAGGTTGTGTCACAAGTACGGGGTTCCGGCGGTCGGCGTACCTCTCGATGCCAATCGATGCGCCAGGTGGTGGGGAACGTTTTATCCGAACACGGTGAATCTGGAGAAATTGGAGAGTCTGCTAAGCTAGGAAGGTGCCACGCACCTCGACGGGGACTCTCCTAGGGTGCGTGGCACCTCGCTGAGAATCAACTCCCGTTCGAGCAAAGATGCGTTTTCTAGTCGAGGTAGATCTTCCGCAGCTTTTTTACCAGCTCATCCGGAGGTTCGTACTCAAGGACAAAACGTGAGTACTCAGCAGGCGAGGGAACGTATGTATTCCAGATAATCTCCGAACCAAACCCTCTCTTCCGCTTCCCGATCCATTCCAGGTAGTCAGAGAATCTCCAATCTTCCAAAGCACTAACTAAGCGAGCTTCGAGCGGATTCCGGTGGACATAGCGACAGAGGTAGATCAGGTACTCTTCACTATCAATTACCTTCGCTTTGAATCGTTCCTCAAATAGTGTCCCTCTTCTGTGGTACAATTCGTTGAAGGCTTTCACATAGCGATTGAAAATCTGCTGCATGTCAACGCTCAGAGGGCGTTCCGTCTCTTGACGTATCACAAAATGAAAGTGATTCGGCATCAGGCAGTACGCGATCATCGCGATACGATTTGATGCCAACGTACCGGCCACCAAATTCAACAAGAACTTGTAGTTTCGTTCTTCCTTGAAAATGTCCTGACGGTCACACCCACGATTGTAAACGTGATAGTATTTGCCCTGAATAAACTCTGCGTCCGTTCTTGCCACAATCGATGACTCCCAGATCGTTCAAGTCCGATTTCCTTCGTGTGAAGATGCCACGCACTTCAACGCGAACCCTCATGAAAGTGCGTGGCATCTCATCGGGCTATTGCGGTTCAAGAACCAGATACGCCGATCCATACCGCCCGACTCCGATCTTTCCCGGCACCTGATTCCCACGGCCGCCATCCACGTCGCTCATGAAGACCCTCATTGCCTTTCCCCTCCACTTCAGCTCCACGGCTTGCGGTTTAGCCGTCGGATTGTAAAGAGTGACGTGCAGTGCAGAGCTTGACTCCAACGGTTTCGTGGAGAGAGAAAGCACCTCTGATGATCCCAGGTCGAACGAGAGGGTCTGCGCTGTCGCAGCCGAATCGGGAAATGATACGATCAAAGGCTGACGTTGCTCCACACCAAACCTCACAGCTGAAGCGGGATCGAACCTGCCGTGAGGACGAACAGCGAAACGAAAAGCAGCCGGGCCCTCCTGATCGGCTTTGTAATTCGTATGCCAGTAGTTGTTCATCAGATACGAATAGAAATTCTGAGCAGGCCCTATTTCCGACATCCAGGGTTTCTCGGCATTGATGCTGCCGATTTCTATGAGCGGGGCGTCGGGAGTAGCCCAGATCACACCGCGCTCGGCGTTCGAGACATCCACCCAGCTTTGAACCGAAAAGAAGTTCTTGCATGAACCTGGTATTTGCTCCAACTCCGGCCGGACGATTCCCCACGCAACGTCATACCGCAGTTCTCCTCCCGGCACGTCGAACGGAAACGCAAGATGAACAGCTTCCTTCGTCCGTATCGCTTTCTTGTCGAATCTGTTGATGATGTCCACCCGGTCCAGATCTTCAACGAGACGAACTTCGTACGAGTAGGCGCTGCATCCCGGCGCCTCGGCTTCGACGACGAGTGAGGAGATAAGTCCTCCTTTTTCACCCAGACGGATCTTCACCTTCTGGAGATGTTGGGAATCCTGAGGATCCTTCCCGGGCACATACACATACTCGTTCAGTCCGTTTCCCTTCCCCACATCGACGAGATTGATTCCATTTTTTCTCAACATCATCGATTCGAGCGCTCCGCTCCCTGGATTGATGGAAACGCGAATCGTCCTATTCTCAAGCGTGTTGCCAACAATCTGCACGGAACCCGGATCGAGCGCCTTGCCCTTCCTGATACGATATTGTTTCGATGAGAACGCTGGAAGATCCTTGATCAACACGGCCAATTCCCCAGTCGAAAGGCGTTGAGACGGCACCACATTCCCGAGTTGATCGACGACCATGTCGCCGGCGGAACTCTGCTCAGCCGGCAACATGACCAGATCGGTCCGCGGCCATGAATGAGTATTGATCACGATGAAACTGGAATCGATGCGAGTGGTCCCGCGATGGCCAAGCGCCCTCGCGAGAAGTGATCTGGACAAGCTATCGGCATCCGTTGCAAAGCGACGTTTGATTTCCCATTGCCCCCTGACAAACGGCAAATCGGGTTCAGAAACGCTGTTGTGAGCCCCCCAGGTGTGTTCGTCGTAGAGCACCACGTTTCTCCACGCCCAGGAAAAGTCCGCCGCAGGATACGAACGCGGATCGCGCATCGCCCAGACCGCACCGGCCTGAATGAGCCGATCGGCCGCCTGCCTGTTCAACATCGTCTCATACGCCGATGAAGCGGCTCCGTCTTCCCAGTACGGCGTGAAATCGCCCGAATAAACCGGCAAGGACGCTCCATAGCGGAGCTCGAACTCGTGGAACATCTCGGCGTGCGTGGCAATGAGTAGCTTGGGGCTTTCGTACGTTTCGTTCCACCTCTTTACGAAGTCTGAAAGCCTTGGATCAGGCGGCCCATTGTCTCCTCCGATGGTGTACGGAAGCTGGACAATTTCGTACGGATAGTTCGACTCATCAAGCTTGCGCAGAAGTTTGAAGATCTTGTCATCACCGAGTTTTGTAAGATCCCCTTCATGGAAACTGGCATAGCTGGCGGCAGCGACCCAGGTAAGGATCCGCTCCTGTCCCGATTGCGAAACCCAGTAGAACGGTTTATCACCCAGTGTTTCGATCGTGGAGCCGATTCGATCTCCTGGATTGGGTGAAATGGAAAAGTATTTCACGCCGCTGTGCGCCAATGCCGGTACAATTCCCCAAGTGAACCCGGGGACATCGGAAACGAGAGCTGATGTGATTTCGAACTGATATTTCGATTTCAGGCTGCGTGCAAACTCCGTGAAATGGTTCATCTCCTCCGTGCCCGCCAATCCCGTGAGAACATTGGCGTAAAGCCCGTTCAATCCGATTCTCCCGCTTCGAATCGCTTCGATGACGGCCCGGCGGTCTTCCTCGGGCCGTTCCCGGAGATATCCGTCGAGCGCCCAGAGAACTTCCATGTTCCACTTGAAGCGGGCCTCCGGGGGATAGTCTTTTGTTTGTGCGATGATCTGCAGAGCCTCGTCCAAGTTGCGCCATTGCTTCCTTTCGATGTTGGGCTGAAGGTCGGTGTAGCCAATATCGTTATGCGAATAGGAAAGCAAATAAATATCTCGCCTTTTTACGGGTTTGGCAGTCACAGTCCTCATGGCAACCTGCACGCCATTCAGCGTGAGGGAAAGCGCAATCTTCCTCTCGGCCTTCACCGCCTGCAAAGGGATCAAGAACACATTCGAGCCGATCTCAAGCGGTTTCGACGTCACCACTCTGCTTCCGTACGAGATTTGGATCATCCTTCCCGGCTGTAGGTTGTCGAGGCTCAGGCGCAGCAATTGCGTTGCACCCAGCGGCCCACGGCGCAGGACGGGCTCCGTTCGCACGCGCGGTTCGGACGAAAAGGTGTACTGAAACGTCATGAACCAATCGGCGCTTTCTGCATCCTCACCGATCACTTCAAGCTTCAGCGGTTTTCCGGATGGAATCACCGCGCGTGGGATCTCAAGCAACATCGTCCCAAACAAGTCACCGACTCTGTCAACCACTGCAGCATCGAATGAAAGGATCGATCCGTTGGGAGCCTTCACAGACCAGTGTCTGGCTGTGCTGTCTTTTCGGTTTTGGAATGTGAACCAGCGCTCCCCGTTGACCAGCATGGTAAAGGAGTGAACCTCGCCCTGATTCTGGAAGCCTTCCCGCTCAAGCCCTGCAAGCCAGAGGAACCGGTAGAATTCTCCCGCATATCTTCGTGGAACAGAATCGGTTTCCCAGGCGATGCTCCTGACATCCTTCCGGGCTCGCGCCAATAACGCGATCTCGGCATCCGGATGCGACGACCGGTATTGAATCAGCTGGCCCGACAGCGTCCGCCGATAGCCGTTCAGATACGTCAAGGGCGGGGTGCCGCTCCTGGAGCCGGCGGCCTCGGAGATGTTCACGCGGATTTGATTGCCGGCCTGCCGCGCGAGAAGCGGCCCGACGAACATCACCGGGAAAAGTGCTGCAAGAAGGAATCGACGAATGGGCATAGCCATGCTCCAATGGTGGGCGGACTGAATCGGCGTTTGTGAGTTCACAGGGAATGGAGCATGAGCATACTGCAAGTACCAATCAACGAATCTCGGAGCGATCGAGAAAAGGGAGGGCGGGAAGATCGAAATCGTTCATCACTTCATTGCAGCGTCCCCGGAACCGACTATCGCCGGCGCGTAACGCGGAACACTTCCTCGATCGATGTGATGCCGGCAAGCGCCTTTTGGATTCCATCAAAGTACATATCGCGATATCCTCCGGCATCGGCTAGAGTTGTCAGTTTGCTGGTCGAGATCTCCGTTGCAATAAGATCGCGCATTTCATCAGTAACAACGAGGACTTCATGGATGGAGATTCTCCCCTTGTAGCCAAACCCGTTGCATGCATTACAGCCACGGGGCTTGAACAGAGTAATGCCGGGCGGCAGGTGCGCCAATCCCGCCGACTCCAGCAACGCCGAGTCAGGTTCGTACTCCTCATTACAGCGGGTGCACAGACGGCGCACCAGGCGTTGGGCCAAAACACCGACAACAGCGGAAGCCACGTAGAACGGCTCGATACCAAGGTTGATCATTCTCGGGATTGCCCCGATGGCATCGTTTGTATGAAGCGTACTCAGAACAAGGTGTCCGGTCAACGCGGCTTCAGTGGCAATCGTGCCCGTTTCCGCATCGCGGATCTCTCCGATGAGCACTACGTTGGGATCCTGGCGGAGAATAGAGCGAAGCGCTGTCGCAAACGTCAGTCCACGCTCAGCCATCACCTGCACCTGATTGACGAGGTCAAGCTTATACTCAACCGGGTTCTCCACGGTCGTGATGTTGCGACTGATGTTCTTTATTTCGTTGAGGCCGGCATAGAGCGTTGTCGTCTTGCCGCTGCCGGTAGGTCCAGTGACGAGAACGATTCCATTGGGATGGGAAAGAAGCGAGCGGAACTTGGTGACGTTCTCCTGAGAAAAGCCAAGGTTATCGAGGCTGTACATCATCGCGTTTTTGCCCAACAGACGGAGAACCATTTTTTCTCCGTGGAGGAGCGGCAGCGTGCTGACGCGGACGTCGAACACGCGGTCCGCAAACGTAAGGGAAATACGTCCGTCCTGTGGGATGGCGCGCTCGAACATGTCCATGGATGCGCGCGACTTTAGTACAGCGATGATTCCCTGGTGTGCATTCATGGGCAGGGAGACGATGCGCTGCAGGACTCCGTCCACACGGAATCGTACCATCATCTCACGTTCGCCTGGCTCGATGTGAATGTCGCTGGTGCCGGATTTCGCGGCACGAAGCAGCAACTCATCCACAATCTTCGACATCGTCGTTTCGCTGTCAGAGTCGATCTCGCGGACAGTTCCCTCGCCATCCCGATTCCGAACATCATACCTGGAAAGGTCGATCGCTGAGCCGATACGTCCGAGTTTATCGAGCGCCCCGCCGTATTTCTGAAGCGCGGCCTCGAAATCAGAGATGGAGGTAACAACAGGCAGAACGCGGGAACGGACGATCTTCTGAAGTTCTGCGCGCTGGGTCTGAGACGGCGGGTCGATGAACGCGATCGTCAGTTCGAGGCCAATCAGGAAGACGGGAAGTGCACGGTAACGGAGGATTTCATCTTCTGTCAATATATTCGATGGTGCGGCGTCCATCTCCGTCGCGATCTTCATCCGCGCGACGCCGGTCGCCTTCACGATGGCGTTGACCACGTCCTCTTCCGAAATTCCAAGGATCTCGACGAGGCTCCGCGCTATCCCCTTCTGCCGCGCCACATCTTCGATCATGGCGCGCTTGGAGTTCAACTGGTCGGATTGAACGATGCGGTCGGCCGAGAGAACTTCCAGGAGCTGCTGTTGCTCGCGGGTCAGTGCCATGGATTACCCAAACAGTTTATCGACGTCATCCTGCCGGAACGTCTTGATGATCGTTTCCTCTTTCTTGAGCGTCCTCCGGAGCGCGAGCAGAATCTCGATTTCCTGAGGTGTGTACTGCTTCATTGCAGCGGAAGATGGGGGGCCGGCGAGGGCGGGCGGTTCATCTTGAAGCGAGAGCGCCAGCGGAGAGCCGCATGATCCGCAGTAGCGATCATCCGGACGGCATGGGACATTGCATTCCGGACAGGCAGTACCAAGCGACGCCCCGCACGAACGGCAGTACCGGCCGTCGTCCGGATTCTCTGCATTGCATCGGCCGCAGATCATCATTCCACCTTCTGTCGGGTTGCGAGGAGGTTGAGGACTTTTTGTACCATTTCCTGAAGCTTGGATTCCTCAAATGGCTTCATCAGATAGTAATCCGCACCGCTTTCTTTGAACTGAAGAACTTTGTCACGTTCAGAGAGCGATGACGTAATGATGACGATGGTATTCACGTTGCGCTTTTTCACTTCGCGCAGGACGGAGAGTCCATCCATTTCGGGCATGATCCCGTCTAGAAAGATTGCGTCAGGCTTGAATGAATCGCATTTCTCCAGGCCGACTTTGCCGTTTTCTGCTGTCTCCACGCCCTCAAAGCCAAACCGCTTCAACAGTTTCGCCATGAGAATCCGGACGTGCGGAGAATCATCGATTGCGAGTGCACGGTAGCTAGTGGACATAGTCATATTCCTGGGGAATGTTCATTGCGATATTAAGTATTTTCTCCTCAGAATGCCACAAGTTTTTGAAAACTAACGCCCAAGCTCCTCCGCAACCGGTGATGCGTCGCACCTTGCCATGTGCTGGATTTACTTATTTTGATGCGGCCTTGCTATCGCAGGCACTACTCAGTATCCTAAAGCGCCCTTCCCATCCCTGGCATCGCCCGGCCGGGGAATTCCATTGAAGCGATTCAGAGAATCGCAACAACGGGAAGTTCGAGAACGAGGGGGCAGCATCGTCCCCACGTTGTGATGTGAAGCGCCCGGCAGTACAGCGAGGCGCTCAGAGGAAGGACTCACGAATATGAGCTTGCCAGGAAATACTGCAGAAAAAACCGCCGAGCAAAAAGAATCGCAGGCTCTCCGGCTTATTTCGCGTGCTCCTGAAAGACTCCCGACCGAGTTTGCGCCGGCAGAACGAGCCTCCAGGGAAGAAATTCTGGCTCAGGCCCGGAAGCTGCCTCAGATCCCCCTGCTTCATAGTTTCATCAGTTCCGTCTTCGATATCGTTCTGGTGCTCAACAAGGAACGACAGATTGTCCTCGCGAACGACAAGTTCCTGAAATTCGTTGGAGCGCGCGATTCAGGCGCGGCGCTCGGACAGCGGTTTGGCGAAGCGCTGAATTGCATTCACGCGAACGAAAGCCTCGGCGGGTGCGGGACGTCCGAGTTCTGCCGGGCGTGTGGAGGAATCGGAGCCATCCTCTCAAGCCAGCTCGGGAATGTCTCCGCGCAAGAGTGGCACCTTTCGATGAAAGATGTCGTGGAACCTCTTGAACTCAGGGTGTACGCCTCCCCGCTCAAAGAGAACGACTATCAGTTTACCATCTTTGCCGTCTCGGATGTGAGCCATGAAAAACGACGACGCGCGCTCGAGCGGATTTTCTTCCACGACGTTCTGAATACGGCGGGCGGCCTTCGTGGATTCGTCGAACTCTTGAAGCACTCCGATACATCAGAAGCCGAAGAACTCAAAGCTCCTCTCCTTGAACTCGCG
>Ga0209211_10004092_pt1 | contig 23105 bp, 24 predicted proteins | sample RifGroA2_FD_183992 | JGI IMG/M metagenome (GOLD analysis project Ga0209211, IMG submission 183992) | Groundwater microbial communities from Rifle, Colorado, USA - Groundwater A2 (SPAdes) (version 2) | ecosystem: Environmental > Aquatic > Deep subsurface > Groundwater | place: Rifle, Colorado...
CCACGGGCCAGCCGCTCCAGCGCACCCATTTCGGGATGTGTCCGCCGCGCCCGTGGCGGCTGGCGAACTCGGTCAGCGCGCCCTCGGGGCAGAGCACGCCGCACCAGACGCGGCCCATGAGCATCACCGAGAGGATCACGAAGGGCCACCAGACGCCCCAGAACAGGTACTGGGCGAGCAGCACCAGGCGGTCGCGCCATTGCGCGATGTGAGGCGTCTTGTCTTGGGGCGGAGCGGCGGCGCCATCGGTGGTGCAGAATTCGGGGTCGATGAAACTCGATGCGCCCAAATCCGAGGAGAACAGCCGCGCTTCCGGATGCGGATGCGGCAAGAAGGCGGGCACGGCCACCAGCGCCAGGTAGAAGATGACGATGACCCACTGCGCGGCGAGGATGGCGCGGCGATGGCGCGCCATCCAGTCGCCGAGAAGGGCCAGGTGGCCGCGCCGCAGCGACGGGACAAAGTTGAGGATGTGCGCCTGCGCCATGGGCTCAAGTCGCCGCTTTGGCGGTGCGACCGAGGCGCCAGGCCACGAACGACCAGAATGCGGCGGCAGCCAGGAGCAGGCTGGCCGAAGGGCGCGCGCGGTAGCCGGCGAAATCGGCCAGCAGGCGACCGGCGGTGCTGCCGTCGTCGAGCAGCGCCGAACTGTCCCACACCGGGTCGAGCAGCGGCGGCAGCCAGTCGAGGCCGATCATGCGGTCGACGCCGGCGGTCAGCAGCGAACTGGCGATCACCAGCAGCAGGATTTCGCTGGCGGCGAACAGCGCGCGGAAACTGAGAAAGCGTGCGCCGCGCGCCACCAGCCAGCCCGTGGCGGCCGCCAGGGCGAAGCCGGCGAGGCCGGCGGCGAGCAGCGCGACGCGGTCGCCGCCGCTCTCCAGTCCCAGACCGTAGAGGAAGATCACGGTTTCGGCGCCCTCGCGCGCCACCGCCAGCGCCGCCACGGCGCCGATGCCCAGCGCGCCGACGGCGCGACCGGCCTGGGCTTCCAGCTCCTGCTTCATGTGGCGACCGTGACGATGCATCCAGAACACCATCTGCACGATCAGACCTGAGGCAAACAGCACCATGCCCACCTGGAACTTCTCCAGCGCCTCGCCCGCCAGTTGGCTCTGCGCGGCGAAGGTGGCGAAGCCCAGCGCCAGCGCCAGCCCGATTCCGGCCGCGACCCCGAGCCACAGCCCGCGTTTCAGGGCGGTCGGCTCGGGCTGGCGGCCGATCCAGGCCAGCAGCACGCCGATCACCAGCATGGCTTCGAGGCTTTCGCGAAAGACGACGATCAGGGCATTCAGCATTTCAGATCCTTATTTGGCAATCAGCAGCATTTCGGATGTGGTCGGGTGAAACTCGTCGATGAAGCGGTAGGTGCCCGGCTTGAGCGGATGGATCACGAGGAAGGACGAGGCGCCCGGCGCCAGCACCTTTTCGACGCGCAGGCTGAGGTTCTCGAATTCGCTGGGGCCGGGCCCCTCGTTCTTGACCGCGAGCTTGATCTTGCGCCCGGCCGGCACTTCCAGCCGGGCCGGCGCGATGCGCCCGTCCTTGATCACGATCGAGAACACCAGCGGCTCCGCCGAGGCGGCCTGGGCAGCCGCCTCCACTGCCCAGCCCAGGCCCAGCCAGAGCGCCATGACAAAGGCCGCATGTACGAAAGATGCGCGCGGCATGGTCAGAACCCCAGCTTGGCGCGCAAGCCAAACACCTTCACCGTCGGCGCTGCGGCGTTGCCGCCGGGGTTGCGTATCCACTGGAAGTTGGGCGACAACTCGACGTGGCTGTTCAGCTTGAAGCGGTAGTACAGCTCGGTCTGCTTCTCGCTGCCGCCGGCCTGGTAGCCGAAGTCCGGCGTCGCGTCGCCATCGGCATCGACGGTGAGCGAGTCGTTACGGAAGTCGCTGCTGGTGCGCAGGCTGCCGAAGGCGAGACCGATCGAGTCGGCGGAACGTCCCCAGGCCGTGCCTTCCAGTTCGCTGCCCAGCGTCAGCGCCTGGTCGAAGCGCACCGCGCCTGCGGTATGGCGGCCATAGCGCCCGAACAGCGTCAGGTCTTCCAGCACCTTCTGGTCGATGGATGCGCCCCAGCCGGTATTGCGCCGCTGAATGCCGTCGTAATTCTGCGCCCGGCTGTTGCTCCAGGCATAGGCGCGCACGGTGCCCGGCAGGAAGGCAAAGCGCGTATTCATCTCCGCCTGGCCGATCACGAACGAGGCCCGGTTCGATCCGGAGAAGTTGGCGCCGGTGTCGGAGGAGAAGGCGCCGAGCGACAGCGCCCATTCGCCGCCCTTTTCGTGGCTGTTCTCGTACTTGACGATCGCGCCCGGCTGGAAGCCGTAGGCGTCGGCGCCGATGTCGCCGCCCGAGTCGAGCAGCGGGTTATGCACGAAGGCGTTGTTCATGAACTTGGCCGATTCGTCGTCCGCCGCCGCGTTCTGGTCGAAGAAGACGAAAGGATCGATCTTGCCGACCGTCAGGGTGAGATGGTCGCGCGCATTCTCCTTGCGGGCGTCGTAGTTGAGCGGCATCTTGAGCTGATACCAGGCCTGGGCGAGGATGGCGAAGGAATCGTCGGCAGGGGTGGGCGCGGCGGTAGTTCCGGCGACCTGGAAGGCGGTGGTGTTCGGCGTGCTGGTATAGGTGGACCGCAAGCCGACGCCGTTGCCCTGGCCGAAGCGCAAGTGCGTGAAAAACTTGCCCTCGTTGTCGCCCATGGAGCCGAGCGGCATGCTGACCGTCAGGTCGCCGCGATAGTTGGTGCGCGACTCGTCGAATCCGCTTTCCGTGCTGCGCGCGCCTGCATTCTGGCCAACGGCGACGATGCTGCCCTCGACCGCGATGCCGTCGAGCGCCTCGCCGAGCTTGGCGGCCGGTCCCTTGATGGTGTCGAGCTGCGTTTCGACGTACTTGACGCGGGTGGCGAGCTCGGGATCCTTCTCCGAGATGCGCTCGCTGGCCAGCGCCTTCTCCAAGTCCTTGTTCTGCCGTTCGAGCGCCTCGATGCGGGTGGCCAGGCGCTTCAGTTCGGTCAGCACGGCATCGTCGGCGGCCAGCGCGGGCGCGCCGAACCCTGCCGCCAGCAAGGCGGCAATCAACGTTCTACGCATGATCAATATCCGCCCTTCTTGCCGACGCCGGCGTAGGTGAACTCCCACTCGGTTTCGACCGCCTTGAACCAGGGGCGCACGCCGGTGGCGCGGTCGGTGTGGCGACCGAACATGTTGCCGGCGGGATTTTCCTTGGCGCTCGGCGGATAGACGATGAACTTGACCTTGTACTTGCCGGCGCCCTTGAGCTTGACGTTGTCGCCGTAGTGCGGGCCGTCGCTGGCCACCATCGGCATCATGTTGCCCTTGATGACTTCGCCGGAAGGCAGCTTGGTCAGCTCGTACTTGACCAGCAGGTGGGGAATCCACATGCCTTCGGCAAAGCCGTTGGCATTATTGGCCAGCGCGTGGATGTCGGCTTCGAGGTGGATGTCCGACTCCGATGCCTTGCGCATATGGCCTTCGGGCTCCATTTCGACGGCTTGCAGATAGACCGCGGCGACTTCCATGCCGGCGACGTTTTGCGGCGCGCCGATGGGATATTCGAGGGCGGCGGCGGAAAGGGATGTCGCGGCAAGCGCGGCGAAAGCGAGGGGGCGAAACGGGAACGACATGGCAAACCTCCAAAGGAAACGAAAAAACAAACTTTGGCTGGCTTGCCGCCATTCGGAATGGCTGGGCTGGCTGGCTGGAAAAATGCGGCGCCCGCAAGAGCGCGGGCGCCGCCGGGTGGGGTGCTAGGAGCCGGGCGACTCTCCCATTGCCGACTGCAGGTAGTTCTGCACGCCGACCTTCTCGATCAGTTCGAGCTGGGTTTCGAGGTAGTCGATGTGCTCCTCGGTATCGTCGAGAATATGGTCCAGAATTTCGCGCGAGACATAGTCGCCGATGCTTTCGCAGTAGGTGACGGCGGCCTTGGTGTCGGCGTGTGCGCCCAGTTCCAGCTTGAGGTCGCCGGCCAGGCATTCGGGCACGTTCTCGCCGATGATGAGTTTGTTCAGCGCTTGCAGGTTGGGCAGGCCTTCGAGGAACAGCACGCGCTCGATCAAGTGGTCGGCGTGGTGCATTTCCTCCAGCGACTCCTGGTACTCGTGCTTGCCCATGGCGTGGAAGCCCCAGTTCTTGTACATGCGGGCATGCAGGAAGTACTGGTTGACGGCGGTCAGCTCATTGACCAGGCACTTGTTGAGGAGCTGGATGACTTTCTTGTCGCCTTTCATGGGGAGCCTCTCTTTCTTCAGGCCGCCGCCAGTTGTCCGGCGGCGGTGGGTCGATGGGGCGTGTGGGCGTGCAGGGAGTCATGCAGCACGTCGCGCGCGCAACCCGCGCAGCGACCGCAGCAGGCGCCGACGCCGAGCTGCTCGCGCAGTTGGCGCAGACTGCAGCAGCCTTCGGCAACGGCACTGCCGATATCGCGCTCCGTAACCGCATTGCAGACGCAGACGTACATGGCGTGGCGGCTCCTGGACTATTTGGTGAGGATCAGCTTGCCCTGCCGGGTGCGGCGCAGGCGGTAGATTTCGCCTTGGTGGACGATCTCGACCTCGCCGCGACTGCCGAGCAGGGCGGAGCTGTCCAGCGGGCGCGGTGCCGCGGGCTTGGCTGTCGATGGCTGGGACTTCGTTTCCATGGCGGGTCGCTTTTCAATGCAATTCACAATAAGAATGATTCTCATTGATATATGTTGCTTTGTCAATAGGGGATAGCGAATTTTTCGGACCGAAGTGTGGCGACATGCAAGCGTCGCTTTGTCGGGAAGGCGAAAATCTTCGCGGCGCTATAATTTGGCTTCGGTAAATGGTGTTGGCCGTGGGCCTTGATCGCTGCATGTCCGCCGCCATGCACCACCCCGGCAATTGCGGCTATATCCCCGTCCCTTTGGGCCGGGACGGTATCCCAGGATAGGTCCATGAAACGTCTTCGCGTCGCCATCGCCCAGTTCAACGCCCATGTCGGCGATCTTGCCGGCAATGCCGGGCGCATCCTGGAGTTCGCCGCCCGCGCCCGCGACGGCGGGGCGGATGTGCTGTTGACGCCGGAACTGGCGCTGTGCGGCTACCCGCCCGAAGACCTTCTGATGCGACCGGATTTCTACCGCGCCTGCGCCGCGCAAGTCGAAGCCCTGGCCCGCGCCGCGCCGCTGCCGATAGTGCTGGGTTATGCTGAGGAGTCGCAGGGCGAGCGCTACAACGCCGCTTCCCTGCTGGCCGATGGCCGGGTGGCGGCGACTTACCGCAAGCTGCGCCTGCCCAATTACGAGGTGTTCGACGAGGAGCGCTACTTCGCGGCGGGGACCGAGCCCTGCGTCATCGAGCTCAACGGCGTGCGTTGCGGGCTGGCGATCTGCGCCGATGTCTGGGAATCGGGCGCCGCCGAGGAAGCGGTGCACGCCGGGGCGGAACTGCTGCTGACGCTCAACGCTTCGCCCTTTCACATGAACAAGCAGGCGCGACGCTACGAGGTGCTGCGCGAACGCGTGACGGCCACCGCCAAGCCCGTCATCTATGCCAATCTGGTGGGCGGCCAGGACGAACTGGTGTTCGACGGCGCGTCGTTTGCGATGGATGGCCAGGGCCGGCTCACGCACCAGTTGCCGGCCTTTGTCGAAGCGCTGGAATTCATCGATTACGCCGATGGCCAACTGCTGCCGGGCCCGATGGTCGAACCGCCGTCGCGCGAGGCCGAAGTCTACGCCGCGCTGAAGCTGGGCGTCGCCGACTACCTCGGCAAGAACGGCTTTCCCGGCGCCATCATCGGTCTTTCCGGCGGCATCGATTCGGCGCTGACGCTGGCGATTGCCGTCGATGCGCTGGGCGCCGACCAGGTGCGCTGCGTGATGATGCCCTCGCCCTGGACCGCGCAGATGAGTCTCGACGACTCGCGCGAAATGGTGCGGCGGCTCGGCGTGCAGTACGACGAGATTCCGATTGCCGCCGCGATGGATCAATTCGCCGCCTTGCTGGCGCCGACTTTTGCAAAACTTGGACCAAAGCCGGCCTGGGACACCACCGACGAGAATTTGCAGGCGCGCATCCGCGGCATGCTGCTGATGGCGCTTTCCAACCGCACCGGACGCATCGTCCTCACCACCGGCAACAAAAGCGAAATGGCGGTCGGCTACGCCACGCTCTACGGCGACATGGCCGGCGGTTTTGCGGTCATCAAGGACGTGGCCAAGACCTTCGTCTATCGCTTGGCCGAATGGCGCAACGCGGTCTCCGACGTGATCCCGCAAAACATCATCACGCGCCCGCCCTCGGCCGAACTCAAGCCCGGCCAGACCGACCAGGACACGCTGCCGCCCTACGCGGTACTCGACGCCATCATCGAAGCCTACATGGAGCACGACGAAAGCCCGCGCCAGATCATTGCCCGTGGTTACAGCGAAGTCGATGTGCGCAAGGTGGTGGGCATGCTGAAGAAGAACGAGTACAAGCGCCGCCAGTCGCCGGTCGGCATCCGCGTCACGCAACGCGGGTTCGGCAAGGATTGGCGCTATCCGATAACATCGGCTTACGCCGAAGAATGGTGAGCCATCCCCCCGCCCCCTTCCAGGGGAAGGGGGTGACTCGGGTTCAGCCGCCTGCGCGGCTTCAGAAAATTGATATTGAGGGATTAGCTAAATGAAGAAGATCGAAGCCATCATCAAGCCGTTCAAACTCGACGAAGTTCGCGAGGCGCTTTCGGAGGTAGGGGTGACGGGTCTGACCGTTACCGAGGTCAAGGGTTTCGGTCGGCAGAAGGGCCATACCGAGCTGTATCGCGGCGCCGAGTACGTGGTCGATTTCCTGCCCAAGATCAAGCTCGAAATCGTTGTCGCCGAAGCCACCGTGGAGATCGCCATCGAGGCCATCATCAAGGCGGCGCGCACCGGCAAGATCGGCGACGGCAAGATTTTCGTCTCCGCCGTGGAACAGGTGGTGCGCATCCGCACCGGCGAAGCCAACGAAGCAGCGATCTGACCGGCCTGGGGGCCGACTAGCCTGATGCAGGCGGAGTCGGCGCCGGACGCGAGGCCATCTCCAGAACCGTTTCATGGTTCCGTTCGCCCAATGTTTTCAGTATCTCGTCCAGCCACGCGGTGGCTTCGCCACGGCCCCTCCGGGTGTCGCCGATCAGCCCCAGATTGCGCGTCGTGGTTTCCGGCTCCCAGGGCTCGCGCACATGGGCCAGCGCCTCGGCTAGCGCCGCCTCGGCGCCCGCCTGGTCGCGCGCCAGCACGGCGAGTTCCAGGCGTGTTGCATGGTCCCAGTAGTCTGCCTGGCCGGCGGTCGCTCTTTTTGTTGGTTCGGCGGAATACTCATCCAATTGCCTCGACCGCGCAATATGAAAATGGCGAAATCCAGGAGAAGTCGATGTGCTACGAGCACCGGAAGCACGATGGCTCCCGCCCCATCGTAGGCGTCAATATCTTCCTCGATCCCCATGGCTCGGGTGTCGCCAGCGAAATCGGGCTGGCGCGTTCGGTCGAGGAGGAAATGTTTCGACGCCGAACGCCGGTTGCGGACAAGTTTGGTAAGATGCACTGACTTACCACGTCGAGGCGCTTATGCAAACCGTTAGACTTTCCACCAAGGGGCAGTTCGTCATCCCCAATGAAATTCGCAAAAGCCATCACCTTGCGGCTGGGACGGAGTTTGCGATTTCTTTTGTGGGCGTTGAGATTCGTTTGACACCCTTGCCGATGGTCCCCGTCGTTACGGTGGATGACGCGGCGGGGTTGTTGGCCAATCGCGGCGCGAGAAAGCCCGACGAAAACAAGACTCGGGCAAAGATCGCAGCGGCGATAAAAGCGCGTGACGCGGCTACACGTGGATGATCGCGCTCGACACCAATCTACTGGCGCGTTTCCTGCTCAAGGACGATGCGGCGCAATTCAGGCTGGCGCGCGAATTGTTGAGTCGCCCGGATGTTTACACCGCACCGCCGACCGTCATTCTTGAATTGGTGTGGGTGCTGGAATCCTGCGACTGCACTCGTGCCGATGTTTTGCAAGGTTTGCGCGCGCTGCTGGGTTTGCCCAACTTCAAACCCAAGTCGTTCGAGGCCTTGTGTCGTGCGATCAAGTGGTACGAGGCGGGTATGGATTTTGGCGATGCCCTGCATTTGGCGTTGAGCGAGGGCGACGAGGTTTTTATCTCGTTCGACAAGACATTTGGAAAAATAGCGGCCCGGCATGGCACTTCACCGGCGGTGCAAGTGCCACGCACTTCGGCAAGGCGATAATTGACGGAGGGGTGGCTCGTTTTTTCACGGCGGCGGAGATAAAGTCGGCGCTGGCGGAGCGGCGATTTACGCGGATGCGGTCATGCCGTTGTGCCGCAGCAAGGCGTCGGGGCGCGGCTCGCGGCCACGAAACGCCTTGAAGGATTCCAGCGCCGGGCGCGAACCGCCGACCGACAGGATTTCGCGCCAGTAGCGTTCGCCGGTCGCCGCGTCGAGCGTGCTGCCGCTGGTTTGCGCGGCCTCCTCGAAGGCCTCGTAGGCGTCGGCGGACAGCACTTCGGCCCACTTGTAGCTGTAATAGCCGGCCGCGTAGCCGCCGCCGAAAATGTGCGAAAAGCTGTGCGGGAAACGATTCCATTCCGGCGGCGTCAGCACCGCCACTTCGCGGCGCACTTCGGCCAGCAGGCCCATGAAGCTCTTGCCGGCGCCGGGCACGAACTCGCTGTGCAGCAGCAGATCGAACAGGCCGAATTCGATCTGGCGCAGGGTCTGCAAGCCGCTCTGGAAATTCTTCGCCGCGATCATCTTGTCGTAGAGCGCGCGCGGCAGCGGCGCCCCGGTGGTCGCGTGCGCCGTCATGCCGGAGAGCACGTCCCATTCCCAGCAGAAATTCTCCATGAACTGGCTCGGCAGTTCCACCGCGTCCCATTCGACGCCGTGAATGCCCGACACCGGCAGCTCGTCCACCTGCGTCAGCAGATGGTGCAGGCCGTGGCCGCATTCGTGGAACAGCGTGATGACATCGTCGTGGCTGAAGGTGGCCGGTCGCATTTGCGCACCCTCGCCGACGGGAGCCGGGAAATTGCAGTTGAGGTAGGCCACCGGCGTCTGCACGCCATCGACGATGCGGCGGCGGGTGATCGCTTCGTCCATCCAGGCGCCGCCGCGCTTGGTTTCGCGCGCATACGGGTCGAGGTAGAACTGGCCGATGAGCCGGCCTTCACGTTCGATGCGGAAGAAGCGCACGGCGGGATGCCACACCGGCGCGGTGTCGGGCGCGAGCTTGACGCCGAACAGCGCTTCGATGACGCGGAACAGCCCGGCCAGCACTTTCGGTTCGGGAAAATACTGCTTCACTTCGTCGTCCGAAAAAGCGTAGCGCGCCTGCTTGAGTTTTTCCGAGGCCCAGGCGAGATCCCAGCTTTCCAGCGTGTCCATGCCAAGTTCCGTGCGGGCAAAGTCGCGCAATTCGGCGATGTCGCGTTCGGCAAAGGGGCGCGCCTTGGCCGCCATGTCGCGCTGGAAGGCCGCGACCTGGGCGGGGGTGTCGGCCATCTTGGCCGCCAGCGATACTTCGGCGAAGTTGGCGTAGCCGAGCATTACCGCTTCTTCATGGCGCAGGGCCAGCAGGCGCTCGATCAGCGGGCCGTTGTCCCAGCCCTCCGGGCCGAACTCCGAGGCGCGGGTGGCCGAGGCGCGGTACATGCGCGCGCGCAACTCGCGGTTGTCGCAGAATTGCAGCACGGGAATGTAGGACGGCGCATGCAGGGTGAATTTCCAGCCCTGCTTGCCATCCTTCTCCGCCGCCGCTCTTGCCGCGGCTTTCACGTCGGCGGGCAAGCCCGCGAGATCGGCTTCGTTTTCGATCCATTCGGCATGGGCGTTGGTGGCGTCGAGCACGTTCTCGGAAAACTTCGACCCCAGCGCCGACAGCTCTTCCTGGATTTCCTTGAAGCGCGGCTTGCGCTCTTCGGGCAGTTCCGCGCCGGACAGGCGGAAATCGCGCAACTCGTTGTCGATGATGCGGCGCCGCGCCGGCGACAGCGCGGGGTATTCCGCGCCGGCGGCGAGCGCCTTGTACCTGGCGAACAGCGCGAGGTTTTGCCCAAGATCGGCATAAAAGCTGGAAACCTCGGGCAGCATGGCGTTGTAGGCCTCGCGCCAGGGCGGCACGTCATTGACCGAATGCAGGTGGCCGACGATGCCCCAGGCACGCGACAACCGCTCGCCGGCATCGACCATCGGCTGCACGAAGTCATCCCATGTCGCGGCGGTTTCCGGCGCGATCAGGCGCGCGATGACGGCGCGGTTTTCATCGAGCAACTGGCGGATGGCGGGCGTGACGTGTTCGGGCTGAATGGCGTCGAAGCGGGGCAGCCCGCTGAAATCGAGTAATGGGTTCATGGTTTCGAGGTGGGGGTGAATAGGCGGACTGCAAGGCCTCGCCGTTGGTTGAACGGGGCCGGAAAGCGCCTGGGCGGATCGGAAAGTCGGCGCTGGCGGGACGGCGATTGAACCGCTTGCCGGCAGCGAAGCGCGGCTGGATCAGAGCGTCAGTGGACCCGCCAGGCGAAACAGCGCCTCGCGATAGTTGGCGGCGGTCTTGTCGATGATGTCCTGCGGCAGCTTCGGCCCCGGCGCTTTCTTGTTCCAGTCCAGGGTTTCCAGGTAGTCGCGGACGAACTGCTTGTCAAAGCTGGGCGGGCTGATGCCGACCTGGTATTTGTCGGCCGGCCAGAAACGCGAGGAATCGGGCGTCAGCACCTCGTCGATCAGGTACAGCCGTCCTTCCTCGTCCTGGCCGAACTCGAACTTGGTGTCGGCGATGATGATGCCGACCACGCGGGCATAAGCGGCCGCCTCGCGATACAGGCGCAGGCTGATGTCCTTGACCGTCTTCGCCAGGCTCGGGCCGATCATCTTTTCGACGGTGGCGTAGTCGATGTTCTCGTCGTGGTCGCCCATCTCGGCCTTGGTCGCCGGGGTGAATATCGGCGCCGGCAGTTGCTGCGCCATCTTCAGGCCGGGCGGCAGCGCGATGCCGCATACGGCGCCGGTCGCCTGATAATCCTTCCAGCCCGATCCGATCAGGTAGCCGCGCGCCACCGCTTCTATCGGCAGCGGTTTCAGGCGCTTGACCACCAGCGCGCGACCGCGCACCTGGGCTTTTTCCTCGGCCCCCGTCACCACGGTCTCGGGATCGATGCCGGTCAGTTGGCTGGGCACCACATGGGCCAGCTTGCCGAACCAGAAATCGGCCACGGCGGTGAGAACCGCGCCCTTGCCCGGAATCGGGTCGGGCAGGATCACGTCGAAGGCCGACAGGCGATCCGTGGTGACGATCAGCAGCTTGTCCTCGCCGACGGCGTAGATGTCGCGCACCTTGCCGCGACCGAGCAGCGGCAAGCTCTTGATGCTGGATTCGAACAGGGGAGCGGAGGGAATGGGCATGAGGATGATCTGAGAAGACGACCCGACGGCGCGGGCCGACAATTTACCGTAAAACGGCGCTTTGGAGGCGGCTAAATCCCGATCATTTGATGATGGGGTTTAGTTCGCCCTTCTTGTAGCGTTCCGCCATCTTTTCCATTGAAACCGGCTTGATCCTGCCGGCCTGGCCGGCGCAGCCGAAGGCCTGGTAGCGGGCGACGCAGATTTCCTTCATGGCCTTGCGCGCGGCGGCGAGATATTTGCGCGGATCGAAATCCTTGCTGTTCTCCGCCATGTACTTGCGGATCGCGCCGGTCGAGGCCATGCGCAGGTCGGTGTCGATATTGATCTTGCGTACGCCGTGCTTGATGCCTTCGACGATTTCGGCCACCGGCACGCCATAGGTTTCGCCCATGGTGCCGCCGTACTGGTTGATGATCTTCAGCCATTCCTGCGGCACCGAGGAAGAGCCGTGCATCACCAGGTGGGTATTGGGAATGCGGGCGTGGATTTCCTTGATGCGGTCGATGCGCAGCACCGCGCCGGTGGGCGGCCGGGTGAATTTGTAGGCGCCGTGCGAGGTGCCGATGGCGATGGCCAGCGCGTCGACGCCGGTGGCCTTGACGAATTCGGCGGCTTCATTGGGGTCGGTCAGCAACTGGTCCTGCGAGAGCTTGCCTTCGGCGCCGTGACCGTCTTCCTTTTCGCCCATGCCGGATTCGAGCGAGCCCAGGCAGCCCAGTTCGCCTTCCACCGAAACGCCGATGGCATGCGCGATGTCGACCACATGCTTGCTGACCTGGACGTTGTAGTCGAAGCTCGAAGGCGTCTTGGCGTCTTCCTTCAGCGAGCCGTCCATCATCACGCTGGAAAAGCCGGAGCGCATCGACTGGATGCAGACGGACGGGCTGGCGCCGTGATCCTGGTGCATGACGATGGGGAGGTCGGGATGGGTCTCGATGGCGGCCTCGATCAGGTGGCGCAGGTAGGGCTCGCCGGCATATTTGCGGGCGCCGGCCGAGCCTTGCATGATGACCGGGCTGTTGGTTTCGGCGGCGGCTTCCATGATGGCCTGGATCTGCTCCAGGTTATTGACGTTGAACGCCGGCAGACCGTAGCCGTTTTCGGCGGCGTGATCGAGCAATTGACGCATGGATACGAGGGGCATGGCACTCTCCTTGGTTTATCGTGCTGGTGATTTGGGCGGGCGATGCTCGCCGACTTTAACGAGTTTCATGGTGTTGGTGCCGCCGGCCTGGCCGATCGGCTCGCCGATGGTGATAACGATCAGATCGCCTTCCTCCACCGCGCCGGCTGCAATCAGGATTTCCTCTGCTTGCCATAATAGTTCATCGCGGTCGGTGGCGATATATTCGGTCAGCAGCGGATAAACGTCGCGGTAAATGCTGACGCGGTAGCGGGTGCGGATGCGCGGCGTCAGGGCGTAAATGGGCACGCCGGAATTGAGCCGGCTCATCCACAGCGGGGTCGAACCCGACTCGGTCAGCGTGGCGATGGCCTTCACCTTGAGGTGGAAGGCGGTGAATATCGCCGCCATCGAGATCGACTGGTCGATGCGCGTAAATACCTGGTCGAGGAAGTGCGTATCGAGGGTCACGGTCTGCGAATTTTCCGCCGCGATGCAGACCCGCGCCATGGCTTCCACCGCCTGCACCGGATAGGCGCCGGCGGCGGTTTCGGCCGACAGCATCACGGCATCGGTGCCATCGAGCACGGCGTTGGCCACGTCGGACACCTCGGCGCGGGTCGGCACCGGACTGGTAATCATCGACTCCATCATTTGCGTGGCGGTGATGGCAAAGCGGTTGTGCTCGCGGGCCATGCGAATCATGCGTTTTTGCAGGGCCGGCACCGCTGCGTCGCCGACTTCGACCGCCAGGTCGCCGCGCGCCACCATGATGCCGTCGGTGGCATGCAGGATGTCCTCCAGATTATCCACGGCCTCGACCCGCTCGATCTTGGCGATGACCAGCGCGTCGGAACCGGCGTCGCGCAGCAACCGGCGCGCCTGGCGCATGTCGCCGCCCGATTTGGGAAAGGAGACGGCGACGAAATCGACATTCAGCGCCGCCGCGGTCTTGATGTCCGCGATGTCCTTGGGCGTCAGCGCCGGCGCGGAAAGCCCGCCGCCCTGCTTGTTGATGCCCTTGTTGTTGGAAAGTTCGCCGTCGTGCCGGTTGCGGCAGTGGATTTCACTGCCTTCGATGCGCAGCACATCGAACACCGTGCGCCCGTCGTCGAGCAGCAGCACATCGCCGGCGGCGACATCCTCGATCAGTTCGGGATAGTCGAGGCCGACCCGGCCTTCATCGCCCAGCGCGCACGCCGCATCGAGGATGAAGCTCTGTCCGGCCTTGAGGGCCACCGGACCGTCGGCAAACTTGCCGATGCGGATCTTCGGCCCTTGCAGATCGGCCATCACACCGACCGTGCGACCGCCCTTGTGGGCCGTTTCACGCAGCATGTCGATGCGCTTCTTGTGGTCTTCCGCCGTGCCGTGCGAGAAATTCAGTCGCACCACGTCGACCCCTGCCGCCACCAGTTCGGCGAGCCGTTCCGCGGTGCTGGAAGAGGGCCCCAGGGTGGCGACAATCTTGGTCGAGCGCTTGTCGGTCATGGCCTGATCGAATCGCCTCAGTTTGTGGCGCGCTGCTCCAGAATATCCACGGCGGGCAGCTTCTTGCCTTCGAGGAATTCGAGGAAGGCGCCTCCGGCGGTGGACATGTAGCTGACCCTGGCGCCGAACTTGTTGATGGCGGCGATGGTGTCGCCGCCGCCCGCCAGCGAGAAGGCCTTCGATTCGCTGATGGCTTTGGCCAAAGCCCTGGTGCCGCCGGCAAAGGCGTCGAACTCGAAAACGCCGACCGGGCCGTTCCAGACAATGGTGCCGGCATTCCTGACGATTTCCGCCAGCACCTTGGCGGATTCAGGGCCGATATCGAGGATCAGGTCATCGGCGGCGACCTCGTCGATGTTCTTCACGGTTGCCACGGCGGTGGCGGAGAACTCCTTGGCGCAGACCACATCGGTGGGCAGCGGCACGGCTACCTTGGCCATCACCCGTTTCGCCTGGTCCACCAGATCGGGTTCCGCCAGCGATTTGCCGATGGGCTTGCCGGTCGCCAGCAGGAAGGTGTTGGCAATGCCACCGCCGACGATCAACTGGTCGACCTTGTCGGCCAGCGCTTCCAGCACGGTGAGCTTGGTGGACACCTTGGAGCCGGCGACGATGGCCGCCATCGGTCGCGCCGGTTTTGCCAGCGCCAGGGTCAGGGCTTCGAGTTCATTGGCGACGCAGGGGCCGGCGCAGGCCACCGGCGCGTACTTGCCCATGCCGTAGGTGGTGGCCTCGGCGCGGTGCGCGGTGCCGAAGGCGTCATGCACCCAGATGTCGCACAGTTTGGCGAGCTTTTGCGACAGCGCATCGTCGCATTTCTTCTCGCCCTTGTTCATGCGGCAGTTTTCCAGCATCACCACTTCGCCGGCCTTGAGTTCGACACCGTCGACCCAGTTCTGCACCAGGCGCACGGGTTTGCCGAGCAGTTCGGCCATGCGCTTGGCAATAGGGGCCAGCGAGTCCGCCGCCTTGAATTCGCCTTCGGTCGGTCGACCCAGATGCGAGGTGACCATCACGGCGGCGCCGCCGTCGAGCGCGTAGCGAATCCCCGGCAGCGCGGCGCGGATGCGCGTGTCATCGGTGATGGCGCCGCTGTCGTCCTGCGGCACGTTGAGATCGGCGCGGATGAAAACCCGCTTGCCGCTGACATCGAGATCGGTGAGCTTCTTGAAATTCATATGAGAACCCTTTTAACCACGGCGACACGGCGACACGGCGAAAAGCAAGGCAATGCTTTTTGCTTCTCGCGCTTTTTCGCCGTGTCGCCGTGGTAAATGGATTTATTACTTGGAAATAACGCGAACCATTTCCAGCACCTTGCTCGAATAGCCCCACTCGTTGTCGTACCAGGAGACGACCTTGACGAAGGTGCTGTCGAGCGCGATGCCGGCTTCGGCGTCGAACACCGAGGTGCAGGACTCGCCGCGGAAATCGGTGGCGACGACCTTGTCCGTGGTGTAGCCGAGCACGCCCTTCATCGGGCCTTCCGAAGCGGCCTTCATCGCCGCGCAGATTTCCGCGTAGCTGGCGGGCTTGTTGAGTTCCACGGTGAGATCGACCACCGAAACGTCGGAGGTCGGCACGCGGAAGGACATGCCGGTGAGCTTCTTGTTGAGTTCCGGGATCACCACGCCGACGGCCTTGGCGGCGCCAGTCGAGGAGGGAATGATGTTTTCGAGGATGCCGCGGCCGCCGCGCCAGTCCTTGTTGGACGGGCCATCGACGGTCTTCTGCGTCGCCGTGGCGGCGTGCACGGTGGTCATCAGGCCGCGCTTGATGCCCCAGGTGTCGTTGAGCACCTTGGCCACGGGAGCCAGGCAGTTGGTGGTGCACGAAGCGTTGGAAATGATCGCCTGGCCGGCGTAGGTCTTGTCATTGACGCCGAAGACGAACATCGGCGTGTCGTCCTTCGACGGCGCCGACATGATGACTTTCTTGGCGCCGGCGGCGATGTGCTTGGCGGCGGTTTCCTTGGTCAGGAACAGGCCGGTGGATTCGATGACGACATCGGCGCCGACTTCGTTCCACTTCAGTTCGGCGGGATCCTTGATCGCCGTCAGACGAATCTTCTTGCCATTGACCACCAGGGTCGTGCCATCGACCGAGACCTCGCCCTTGAAGCGGCCATGCACCGAATCGTACTTCAGCATGTAGGCTAGGTAATCCGGTTCGAGCAGGTCGTTGATGCCGACGATCTCGATGTCGGAAAAATCTTTCGTCGCGGCGCGCATCACCATTCGTCCGATGCGGCCAAACCCGTTGATGCCAATTTTGATCGTCATGCCAAAACTCCCGAAAAAAGAACTAGATAATTCCCTTCACCGTCGCCACCACATGCTCGACGGTAAAGCCGAATTCCTTGAACAAGGCCCCGGCCGGGGCCGACTCACCGAAGCGGTCGAGGCCGACGACGGCCCCTTCCAGTCCGACATACTTGTACCAGCCATCGCTGACGCCGGCCTCGACCGCGACCCGCGCCACGCCCTTGGGCAGCACGCTGGCGCGATACGCCGCGTCCTGCCGGTCGAAAACATTGGTGCAGGGCATGGAGACCACGCGCACGGCGATGCCTTCTTCAGCCAGCTTGGCCTGCGCCTTGCGCGCCAGATCGACTTCGGAACCGGTGGCGATGATGATGGCCCTCGGATTGGCGGCGTCGGAAATGACGTAGCCGCCGCGCCGGATGTTGGCGATGCCCGCCTCGTCGCGCGCAACAAAGGGCAGATTCTGGCGCGACAGGCACAGCGAACTCGGGCCGCCGAGCTTTTCCACGGCCGCCGTCCAGGCCACCATGGTTTCCACCGTGTCGCAGGGGCGCCAGACATCCATATTGGGAATCATGCGCAGCGTGGCGGTCTGCTCCACCGGCTGGTGGGTCGGGCCGTCCTCGCCGAGGCCGATCGAGTCGTGGGTGAACACGTAGATCACCCGCTGCTTCATCAGCGCCGCCATGCGCAAGGCATTGCGGGCGTATTCCGAGAACATCAGGAAGGTGCCGCCGAAAGGCAGCACGCCGCCGTGCAGCGCCATGCCGTTCATGATGGCCGCCATGCCGAACTCGCGCACGCCGTAGGAAATGTAGTTGCCCGTCGATTTGCCGGACACCGGCTTGCAGCCCGCCCAGTTAGTCAGGTTGGAGCCGGTGAGGTCGGCCGAGCCGCCGAGAAATTCGGGCAGCGCCGGGGCCAGGGCATTGATGGCGATCTGCGAAGCCTTGCGCGTGGCGACCGTCTCCGCCCTGGCATTCACCTCGGCGATGACTTTCCTGGCGTGCTCCGCCCAGTTGGCCGGCAGCTCGCTGGCCATGCGCCGCTTGAACTCGGCGGCTTCGGCGGGAAAGGCCTTGGCATAATTCTCGAAGCTCTGGTTCCAAGCGGCTTCCCAGTCGGCGCCCTTCTGCCTGGCGTCCCAGACAGCGTAGACGTCCTGGGGAATCTCGAAGGGAGCAAAGTGCCAGCCGATATGCGGTCGCACCAGGGCGATCTCGATGTCGCCCAGCGGCGCGCCATGCACGTCATGGGTGCCCTGCTTGTTCGGCGAGCCGGCGCCGATCACGGTCTTGCAGCAGATCAGCGAGGGTTTGTCGGTGACTGCCCTTGCGGCATTGATGGCGGCATGCAGCGCCTCCGGGTTGTGGCCGTCGACGTCCGGCACCACGTGCCAGCCATAGGCCTCGAAGCGCCTGGGCGTGTCGTCGGTGAACCAGCCCTCGACGTGACCGTCGATGGAAATGCCGTTGTCGTCCCAGAACGCCGTCAGCTTGCCCAGGCCCCAGGTGCCGGCCAGCGCACAGGCCTCGTGCGAGATGCCTTCCATCAGGCAACCGTCGCCGAGGAAGGTGTAGGTGCGGTGATCGACGATCTCGTGGCCCGGCTTGTTGAATTCGGCGGCCAGCAGCTTCTCCGCCATGGCCATGCCGACGGCATTGGTGATGCCCTGGCCGAGCGGGCCGGTGGTGGTCTCGACGCCCGCCGTGTAGCCGTATTCCGGATGCCCAGGGGTCTTGCTGTGCAACTGGCGGAAGCTCTTCAGGTCGTCGATCGACAAATCGTAGCCGGTCAGGTGCAGCAAGGCGTAGATCAGCATGGAGCCGTGACCGTTGGAGAGCACGAAGCGGTCGCGGTTGGCCCACTTCGGGTTGCCGGGGTTGTGGCGCAGGTGGTGGTTCCACAGCACTTCGGCAATTTCAGCCATGCCCATGGGCGCGCCCGGATGGCCGGAATTGGCTTTCTGCACGGCGTCCATGGCCAGGGCGCGGATGGCGCTGGTCAGGTTGTTGAAAACGGGCGGATCGAAGTCGCTGAACGTACTCATTGATTCCCTCATCAGTCGGTGGGATCGGTAGAACCCGGTATTATCGGCGAAACCGGGTGGATCGCGCTAGTGGTGGCAAACGCAGGCAAACGCAGGTGATTGATTCGTTGTTGCTTCGGTGTTGCTTGGTTGTCACTTAGGCCCGCTTGCGATTCTCCATCATGCGCAGAATCAGGGGCGTGAAGATCAGTTGCATGGCCAGTTCCATCTTGCCGCCGGGCACCACGATGATGTTCGGTCGCGACATGAAGGAGTTGTGGATCATCGACAGCAGGTATTGAAAGTCGATGCCCTTCGGATTGGCGAAGCGGATGACGACAAAGCTTTCATCGGCCGTCGGAATATCGCGGGCGATGAAGGGGTTCGAGGTGTCGACCGTCGGCACCCGCTGGAAGTTGACATGGGTGCGCGAGAACTGCGGCGTAATGTAGTTGATGTAGTCCGGCATGCGCCGCAGGATGGTGTCCACCACGGCCTCGGTCGAATAGCCGCGCTGACTCTTGTCGCGGTGCAGCTTCTGGATCCATTCGAGGTTCACCGTCGGCACCACGCCGACCAGCAGATCGGCATGCTGCGCGACATTGGCCTTGTCGGTCACCGCCGCGCCGTGCAGACCTTCGTAGAACATCACATCGGTGTCGCCGGGGATGTCTTCCCAGGGCGTGAATTCGCCCGATTGCTGGTTGTAGGGCGCGGCTTCCTCGGGGTTGTGCAAGTACTTCCTCACCTTGCCGCGACCGGTTTCGCCGTAGGTCTTGAACAGATCGGCCAGTTCTTCGAGCAGATTGGCTTCCGGACCGAAATGGCTGAAATGGTCGTTGCCCTGCAGTCGCGCTTCTTCCATCGCCACTTTCATGGCCTTGCGGTCATAGCGATGAAAGGAGTCGCCCTCGACGATGGCGGCCCTGATTTTTTCGCGGCGAAAGACCAGATCGAAAGACTTGGTGACCGTGGACGTGCCGGCGCCGGACGATCCGGTAATGGCGACGATGGGATGCTTGACCGACATGCGAGCCTCCTGAATTGGGGTTCTACTGAGTCCTGAACAGCGAGCGCGTTGAAAACAACGGCGAGTTGAAGGTGTCCGGATCCTTGCCCTTGGCATATTCTTCATGATAGCCGGAAAGGCGTTCGACTTCGTTCTTCGAGCCGAAGATCAGCGGCACGCGCTGGTGCAGTTCCGCCGGAGGAATTTCCATCACCCGTTCGCGCCCGGTGGTCGAAGCGCCGCCGGCCTGCTCGATGATAAAGGAGATCGGATTGGCTTCGTACATCAATCGCAAACGACTCGGTCTGGCGGGATCCTTGCTGTCTCTGGGGTACATGAAAATGCCGCCGCGCGTCAGGATGCGGAAAGTTTCCGCCACCAGCGAGGCGATCCAGCGCATGTTGAAATCCTTGCCGCGACTCCCCGTCTTGCCGGCCAGGCACTCTTCCACATAGCGCTTCACCGGAGGTTCCCAGAAGCGTTCGTTGGAGGCGTTGATGGCGAACTCCTGCGTCTCATCCGGAATGCGCATTTGCGGATGGGTGAGGATGAAGGCGCCGATGTCGCGGTCCAGCGTGAAGCCATCGACGCCATGGCCGGTGGTGAGCACCAGCATGGTCGACGGTCCATACAGCGCAAAGCCGGCGCAAACCTGTTCGGTGCCGGGTTGCAGAAAATCTTCGAGGCGGGCGTCATTGCCCGGACTCGGCGTGCGCAGGATGGAAAAAATGGTTCCCACCGTCAGGTTGACGTCGATGTTGGAACTGCCATCGAGCGGATCGAAGACCAGCAGGTACTTGCCGCGCTTGCAGTGGTCGGGAATGGCATACACCTCCTCCATTTCCTCGGAAGCCATGCCGGCGAGGTGGCCGGACCACTCGTTTTCCTGGAGCATCACCTCGTTGCTGATGACGTCGAGCTTCTTCTGCACCTCGCCCTGGATGTTGACCGATGCTTCGCCGGCGCCGGCATTGCCCAGCGCGCCGACCAGCGCGCCCTTGTTCACCTGGTTGGAAATGATCTTGATGGCGGTGGCCAGCGAGTTGAGCAGCCCGGAGAACTCGCCCGAGGCGCCTGGATGCTTGTGCTCCTCTTCAATCGTGTAACGCGTCAGTGTCTTGTGCCCTTCAAGCATGTTCGCTGCCTCCATGATCCTGCAACATCCGCGAAAAAGTTCCGACCCCGTTGTCTGCAACAGGGAGCGGGAATGGCTTATCCCTTGATGCCGAGTTTCGCACGCCAGCCGGGGAAAATACTATCCGCATCGTGCGGGAAAGACTCGAAGGCGCGGGCGAATTCCTTGTGCTCCTTCGCGTACTGGATCGGATCGGCGCCGGCCTTCCAGCACTCGTAGGCCTGGCGCAGCGACTTGGCGCCGGCGGCGGGACTGTCGATGTGGCCGTAGGAACCGCCGCCGGCCGTGTTGATGATGTTGCCGTGGCCGAGGTTCTCGAAGAAGCCGGGCAGGCGCAGCGCATTCATGCCGCCGGAAATGATCGGCGTGGTGGCCTTGATGCCGTCCCATTTCTGGAAGTAGATAGGGCCCTGGCACTCGTCGCGCTCGATCATGTAGGCGATGATCCTGTCGTCGCCTTCGCCCTCCATCTTGCCGTAGCCCATGGTACCGACGTGGATGCCGGAGGCGCCCTGCAGGCGCGACATCTTGGCCAGCACGAAGGCGGTGTAGCCGCGCTTGGCGGAGGGCGAGGTGACCATGCCGTGGCCGGCGCGGTGGTAATGCAGGAACTGGGCCGGATACTGGCGACGGGCGGTGGTGACCATGCCGGGGCCGCCGACGAAGCCATCGACCAGGAAGGCCAGCTTGTTGGCGTCGGTGCCGAAGGTTTCCAGCGCGAAATCGGCTCGGGCGCACATTTCGTAGTGGTCGTCGGCGGTGATGTTCATCGAGAACAGCTTGGCCTCGCCGGTTTCGTCCATGGCGCGCTTCATGGCGTCATAGACCAGCGGCAAGGTCTTCTTGATCGGGGCGAACACCTGGTTGCCCTGCGGTTCGTCGTTCTTGATGAAGTCGCCGCCCAGCCAGAACTGGTAGGCCGCCGCCGCAAAGGGCTCAGGACGCAGGCCCAGCTTGGGCTTGATGATGGTGCCGGAAATGTAGCCGCCATCCTTTACCGGACGACCGAGGATGCGCCACAGCTCCTCGATGTTGGTGGCTGGGCCGTCGAACTGGCGGACGACTTCGGGCGGCATGTAGAAGTCGATCATCTTGGCGTGGGCGATGTCGCCCATGCCCTGGTTGTTGCCGATGGTCAGCGTCAGGAAGGAGACCAGCATGAAGCGACCGTCGATGACGTTGCGGTCGAACAGTTCCAGCGGATAGGCGATGCGCATGTCCTCGGTCGCCTCGTCGATGTGATAGACCAGCGCATCGACGCCCTTGGTGAAGTCGTCGGTGGTGGACACCTCGACGTTGGTGCCGGTGGAGGACTCGGCGGCGAAGTGGGCGGCGGCCTCCAGGTAGCCGGTGCCGGCCTTGGGCTTCATCTTGTAGGCGCACAGAATGTGCCGGCCACCCTTGATCAGGTCCTCTTCCTTGAGGTCCAGCGCGGCGTAGCGGTTTGATTGGTCCATTTGGTTCTCCTCATTCTCAACGTGGTGAAGTATGGCATTCGGGAGCAGCTTTGATAGCCATCTTAGTTAGCGGTAACTATAAATACAAGTCACGTTTAGTTATCGTTACTATCAGCTTTAGCTTATAGCGTCACGGTGCCAGATTCTCAGCAGATCGAGGTCGACAAAGGTCTTGCCGTGCAGGGTGCCATCCCGCGCGACACAGGGCTGGCGCGGCTCGCCGAGGTCGGAGAGCACCGCGACGGCGCCGGCAAAGTCGTGATCGCGCGTGGTTTCGTTCGCCGTGATCAGCGTCGGCAATCCGGCGGCGAGACTGGCCGCAAGCCCGTTGGCGGAATCTTCGATGGCAAGGCAGGCGGTCGGCGGCAGGCCCAGCCTTGCCAGAACCCACAGGTAAATGTCCGGGGCCGGCTTCTTCTTCGCCGCCGCGTCGCCAGCGCCGACTATCTCAAACAGCGCCAACAGGTCGGCGGGCAACAGTGCCGCGATATTCTCCGCCGTGGTGGTGGTGGCGATGGCCAGCCGCAGCCCGGCGGCGCTCGCTTCGCGCAACAGCCTCTCGACGCCGGGGCGAAGGGGAATGCCTCGCGCGCAGAGCGCGACATAGTGCCGCGTCTTGGCGGCATGCAAGTCCTTGATGCGCGCTTCGGCATCCCGTTGGCGCAGAAATTCCGGCGCATGCCGTTCGCAGAAGAAGCGTATCCGTTCCTTGCCGCCGGCAACCGCCAGTAGTTCGCCGTAAAGCGCCTCGTCCCAGCGCCAGGCCAGGCCGGCCTCGGCGAATGCCGCATTGAAGGCGGGGCGATGGCCGTCGCGCTCGGTATCGGCCAGCGTGCCATCGACATCGAAGATCAGGGCTTGAAGCATGAGAAGCAGCATAGCCTCCACCACCCATAGGGTGCAATTGAAAGTGTTGGTCGCCCAGGCCTGTGTCGCCACTCTCTCCCGTTCGAGGGCCGAAATTTCTCCCTCCCCTTCAAGGCCTAACGTATCCACACATCTCAGTGCTCCATGACGCTGAGCGTCTTCCGCGACGCATGAAACGTGGGACTGACGCCTGCGCGCGCCAAGGACGGCGGGTATCCGACTCCCTCCATGTCCTCCCGGCCGAAAATGCACCGGCCGTCCTCCTTTACTTCCGGGAGTCGGATACC
>Ga0209211_10004096_pt1 | contig 23098 bp, 15 predicted proteins | sample RifGroA2_FD_183992 | JGI IMG/M metagenome (GOLD analysis project Ga0209211, IMG submission 183992) | Groundwater microbial communities from Rifle, Colorado, USA - Groundwater A2 (SPAdes) (version 2) | ecosystem: Environmental > Aquatic > Deep subsurface > Groundwater | place: Rifle, Colorado...
CTCTCCTTCTTCAGTGATGGTAACATTGCTCAAGCGCATTGCAATCGTGTCTTTGATCAGTTCAGCATCGCTTGCTTCTTCTTCAACAACCACAACTATTTCATTCGTTTGGATTTTGGTTGTTCCCACATCAGGACTCTTGCTGACTATGCGTGGGCCGACGGTATCCACAATAATTTGTGCAGGCTGGATCGGTGTTGGTGGTCCTGTAAATTCAGCCAAGCCCCCCTCAAATTCAATTGTGCTCCCTATAGCCTTTGCATAGAACCGGTTGCATCCATTCTGCAAACTCAAATTCTGTCCAAACCAGAAGTCATCTGCATCATCTTGATTTCCTCGATTCGGAGGTCGTACAAAAGCTTTGATGCTTGCGACCGGATTTCCGTCTGCATCAACACCTTCCAACGGAGCTTCAAGCGGCGCCGTCAATCTGAGTTTGATTCTTCCCCGCTGTGGGCCGTCTTGGATGGTTTCTTGTTCTCCTATTTTGTAGAACTGGTGGTAATTTCCATAGGATATTCTCGGATCAACATTTTCAAAGCGCAGAAAGTTTCCAGCAAAATTGCCTTCGCTTAACGTGATCAGTTCGGTTGCTCCCTGCGGTGCAGGAAGCACTTCAATTTCATCTTCTCCTCCTTGTTCAGCGACAGGAGTTACTACAAAATCTTGTGCTTGTTTTTTCAATGCTCCCCCTTGATCTCCTACGATGCACGGTCCTGTGTAAAACTCAATCCGTTTCGTCAAGTCAGGAGCAAGGACTCTTCCGGTTGCAAAGAGTTTGGGTTGATTCGTATAATAGACTCCTTCTTCAAAGTGCACCGGATATTGAAAGATTTGATTCTCAAGCAATTCAAGAATTCCCGGCGATCGTCCTGGCCCGAAAATCGGTTCAAAGTCAACACCGGGTTCGCGGTTGAATAAGACGAACGTCTTTCCTTCTAGTGATATTTCCTGTTCTTGCACTTCAAATTCGCCGGGGAAGCATTGCGGTCCTGTTTGTTTTACTGTTGCTGTGACCGTCAACACTACATTAAAGGTTGTCAATCCTGCTGCTTCTCCTTGTTGAGCAACACCACGAAGATCAAGCGTACATTCATACTCATTTAATTCTCCTTCACAATTCACGAGTTGGGTTTGTGCACTAAAGGTTGGATCATCCTCACTACTAACCTCAATAAGGCTGGTTAATGCAGGAACTCCTGCTTCTTTTTTGATCACCCCATTCGATCGAATTTTAACACGATACCGTTGTGGCCCCAAAATAAGAGTCGTTCCTTCTGTTGAGAGCACCGTGCCAAAATCATCAGTGATTGCAAGATCGAGTGTTGGTGTTGGTGCAAGTCCTACTGTAAGATCTTTATTTCCTGTGTTGTGTCCGTCAGTACCTGTTACACTCACATGTTCACTATTTGTTGGATTTGGTTTTACTAAAATCGGTCCTGCAATTTCTAATCCTGAATTTTCAAATCTAAACGTTCCTGTTGTGCCTGCTTCCTGCAGTCTAAAACTCACTTCTTCGCACCCAAGTCCCAAATGCCGGAGGTTATAGCGTCGATAGATGCTGTCATCATGGCATCCGACAAACAAGGGCTGGATGCTACCATACTGTTCGGTGTCATCAAAGAAGATTTCGCCGTCAATGGAATTGTACATTTCCAATCGAGGCGGTTCTTGGTCAAAGACCACGATGGCGCGGTTTGCAGAATTTGCTTGTCCTCCTTCGTTGCCTTCAAGGCCTGAACAGGCAACTTGAATCACATTGAGTCCAGGCTGCAAGCTTACGGCCGCTTGTTGTTCTTGCGGCGAAACTCCAGCTTGGAGACTTCCATCCATCTGATCCATGCTTGTCGGGCTAAACTGAAGCGTGTCTCCCTGATTCGTAAATTTACACTGTTGATTTCCTTCAACCTGCACCGCGAGTGTATATTGATTGTTATCTTGCACATGATACTGCGGCGAAGTAATTTTCACGCCGTCAAAACTGATGCTATGCGCCTCTCCACCTTTAGCCACGTTTCCAAATTTATCTTCGCACTCATATGTAAAAATATACAATCCATCTTTCAAATTATAGAACTTCCTCTCAAAGACCATTCCCTTTTTCTTTTGTATTGCATTCGACTGCAGGCGTGCTTCGGGTGTGTCATCTGCTTTGATTTCCCGCCCATTAAGATCAGTTACTCTTGCATCGCAGGTTACTTCTTCCTCAAAGCCAAGGTTCATGGTGAGAATCCGATTCGTTGAGCTAAGTAAAGGGGTATCAGGATTTGTTCGCACCGGAGCACTCGTATCAATGATGAGGGGGATGGTATGGTCAGGACTGATGACCTCAAGATTTTTATGAATATCTTTTGAAAAGAAGCGCAGTTCTTTGGGCTCTTTGTTGAACTCCTGCTGGAGAAGCTCCTGCATTTTACAAATTGCAACGTCATCTTCGCCAGGATAACAGCCTCCTGCAGGATTGCCGATGCAGAAAAAGGTTGTTGCTTGTTCATCCACACTCACCGGAATGCTCAGCTTTTTCCCAACCAGCAATCTTCCGTTTTCAAAGTTTTTTTCTTCGGTTGAGATTGCGGTAACAGGAGGTTTGTTGTCTTGGATGCATATGGCATCATCACTTCCGCAGTCTGGCAAACCATCTCCATCTGCTTCTTTGAAACACAATTCAGGTCCCGCGCCTACATCACCAAATTTGCACGTACCATAATTAAAACGATCATTGCTTCGGGGATTGATGCGGTTGCCCTGTCCTTGTCCGATATGCACCACTGCGGCTTGTTCTGCTCCAGGAGGACCGATGCAGCTTGCTTTGTCGCTTCCATAATTATTGCAGCCAAGTTCGGTTGATGCTTGACAGCTTCCCCCTTCACCCGGTCCTGCTTGGTGTCCTCGTGTTGCAAAGTAGCACTGATTTTCAGGGCTTTCTCCACCGCCAAAGCTTGCGCAGATGTTGGCGTTGCATCCTGCAAAGACTTGATTCACTTTTTGATTGCCAGGCTGGTCTCCAAACAATTCGGGATTATTACATAATTCACATTTGGAAAACGTACGTTCTTTGGGGGTGCAGACACCGATGCCGAGTTCAGGGATGGTGTCAAACCAAGAACATCCGCCGCCTGCATTTCCACCCAGTCCTACTTTACAATGATTTTGGTCATTTTCACACGCATATTTTGATTTGTAATCGTAGCAATTTCTGATTTCACTGCATTGCTGAAACTGATCAACGCTTGTTTTCGTGTAATCATAGGTACAGCTGGTTAATCGTTCGCAAACAGCTCGTTGTGCACCTTCAGTAAAGGGTCTATTCACCAGCAAGGCGCCGTAAATCCTAAACAATCCATTGCAAACTTCGCAGGGATCTTGATCTTTACATTCCGCTAGTCTGGGGGTCGATTGACTGCAGTATTGGTTTGCTCCACATGTTCCTGACAGCTGGAAACTGTTTTCTCTGCACGTGAAAATTTCTCGAGCATTGTCAGGCGAGCAAAACGTATTTCCTTCTTTTCCTGCACAAAAGGGATCTGCAGTTTTCAAGCACTGCCAGGTGTCGTCGTCTGTTGGTTCAATAAGGGTAGAGCCTTGAAGCACTGCTCCTACTTTGTAGCAATATTCCCGCTTTTCTTCGCCTTGGTCTTCAACAACAATGGGATCGCCGCGCTGGAGTTGAAGAAGCACACTGTCCACTGGTAAGTATTTGATTTGATGCTGGATCAATCGTTCAGGAGGAATGTTGCATCCTTCTGTCGGCGAACCTGCGGTATTGTCGCATCGGTAAATCTGGAATCCCTGCAATCCGCAGGATAAAGGATTGTCGCCTCGTGCATAACTGAAACGAAGCTGCACACGATCTCCTCGATTCGGGTCAAGGGTGGGTGGAAGCACATTGAGGGTTCCTGGATCTCGTTCACAAGCGTAGACACATTGGCAGTCATTGCACGAAGCTCCTGCACCGCAAGCTTGTACAAGATCAGCAGGACTCAACGATTCTTCACATTGTTCAATCACATACTCTTGATTCGGTGCATCAACATTTCCATCTCCACATCGTCCTGTTGGGCTTTCTCTTCGTGCTTCAGGAGGTGTAAAGGTGCAACTTCGTGTGCTCACTTTACACGATGCATCGCAGGTTAATTGCCCTCCACTATATGCTGCGCGTCGCCCGCGATAGTCTGTTTGAAAATCTTGGCATCGTTTTGCAGGATCTGCAAAAATAACTCCTGTTGGTCCTGTATCACATTCTTCACCAGAGTCAATCACACCATCGCGATCACAGACTAAAACAATTTCCTGACAGGCTCCATCTTTACACTCAAATCCTGGAGTGCAATCAGTATTTTGTTCGCAGGTTTTTCCCTCGGGGCAGGGTGCACAGCCTGAGTCTGGAGGCCCGCAATCAATATCTGTTTCTTTTTCATCCTTTATCCCATTGGAACAGATATTCGGCGCCGGTGCTCGTGGTTCAGCACAAATTCCCATGAGTGGATTGCATCGTGTTCCTGCTGGGCATTCTGCATCAGTTCTACATGCTGCACCTGCTTCTGCAGGACAGAGATTTGCTGTTCCGGGAGAACCCATGACTGCAAAGGGCTTTTCTGTTCCTTGAATAAATTGTCCGCTTCCTGCCCCACATTCTACTTTGTATTTGGCATCTTTTCGTGCGCCAATTAAACAACAACCGATACTACATTGATTTGCGAGGCTAGCATCAGAACAGGCTTTTCCTGATTCAAACCTTGTTCCTGGCTGGGTTGCATCACATTCTGATGCATCGAAAACCGTTTCACAACCGCCGCGATCTTTAATACAACATCCTTGAACTGCAGTTACGGGTTCTGAACTTACTGAAAGGAAAGCAAAGACAAAAACCGAGAGCAAAAGAGTGAAGAAAATGGAACGTAAAAATAGTCCCGACACCATCCGCGATCTAAAGTTGGCAGGTGGTGTCGAGATTATTGAACATGCAACACCCCTTCTCCATTCATCCGCCAATTTAAGTACGCGACATTTTGGGGGCGTTGCATGTAAGAGAATACTCTTTGCAGCTACCCCTTTTTTCAACATGAACCCACCTGTTGGTATATCCCTCATTCTATGAGGATACTCGTATCATGACAACTCAACCATCTGCTCTGTGCCTTGTTTGTGCTTTATTCTTTAAAAAGGTTTTGCAGTAACATCCTTCCTTTTCTGCTTATACAACAATGAGAAACTATTTAAATAAAAAGAACGTTCAAACCCCCATGGCAAAAAAAGAGAACATCGTCAAAGGCATTGTTACGATTCGTAAATCATATCCGAGTGTCCAAGCGAAACAGCACAGTTACCGCTTTGGCGGTCAAGTCAAAATCCAAGACACGCTTGGCCGTGGCAGAAAGTTAAACTTTGTTTCCAACACTGATCTTGCGCAAAGTGATATCATTGAATTGGTTGATAACAATAGCGGGCCTTTGGTGTTCAAGCGAAAGATAGGTCATCTCAATCGATAAACCGTGAGCGATCTCACTCTGGGAATTATTCTTCTCAATCTTTTCTTCATAATCTTTATAAATTACTCTTGGGTAAAAAAACCTATGAAAAAAATGCACCGCACTTCCCATCACTCCACCCATCACGTTCATCACGCTGAGCATCACAAGCCCACTCTTTGGGTCCGCTGGCTCCACTTCTGGAAAAAGGCAAAACGGGTTCTGAGCTACGCAGTTCCCTACAAAAGAATTGTGATCATCTTGCTGTTCATCACTGCCATTCTCTCGTTGCTTTCTCTTGCCGGTCCTTATCTTGTTAAAATTCTTCTTGATGTCATTATCCCCCAAAAAAATCTTCCGCTTTTGATCCAACTGATGTCTCTTTTCATTCTCATCTTTGTTATTAAAACACTGGTGGGAATTTGGCACTCCTACCAAACAACAAAGCTGGTCGAAAATATGATTCTCGACGTAAAAACCGAACTTTTTAATCACTTAGAAAACCTTGATCTCAGTTTTTATCACACCAACAAAGTAGGAGACATCCTCTATCGTCTTGATGAAGATGTGTACAGTATTGACTCCTTTATCGACATTCTTGTCGATGACTTTCTTCTGAACCTCATGACTGCAGTTTTTATTCTGATTATCTGCCTCAAGTTAAACTGGAGAGTCACGCTGGTTTCTTTAACTTTTTTTCCCTTTTATATTGTCGCCCAGCAGTACTTTGGTAATATCCTCCAGAAGCACAAAAAACGGCTGGTTGAGAAAGTTGCCGATCTTCTCAGTTTCCTTGAAGAGAATATCTCCGGCATTAAGGCCATTAAATCCTTTGCTCTTGAAACCAAAAAATTGAATGAATATACTTCGCGAACAAAGCTTCTCATTGTCCGCAATCTGAAAATGGATCTCTTAGAAAGCTTTTCTTCTGCAGTGGTGGGAGTCATCACCTTTATTCCCCTCCTGGTGATTCTCTGGTACGGGGGCTATAAGGTTATTGTGGGGGCGCTTTCGGTTGGTTCCTTGATCGCCATTTACACCTATATCGGGAAACTATTTGGTCCTGTTTCTTCTTTGGGAAGTTTGAATGTCGCGATTAAAATGACGATGGTTTCTGTCAATCGTGTTTTTGAATTTATGGACGTCAAATCCAAGCTTATTGAAAAAAAGAATGCACTACCTCTGACCAACGTGAAAGGGGAGATTACCTTCAAGGAAGTTTCTTTCCACTATTATAAAGATGAACCCCTTTTACAGAAGATTTCCTTCCATATCCAACCCGGTCAAATGTATGGCCTTGTCGGACCGAGCGGGTCAGGAAAAAGTACGGTCGGAAATCTGGTCTTCCGTTTTTTTGACCCTCACGAAGGAACGGTTTCCATCGACGGAAAAAATTTAAAAGACGTAACGCTCAAATCGATTCGTCAGCATATCGGCATCGTAAGCCAGGAAGCAATCCTTTTTAATATGTCCATTAAAGATAACATTAAATTTGGTAATCCGAACGCAAGCGACCCTGATGTGGTTCGCGCTGCCATGCTTGCGAATATTCATGATCTTATTATGACGCTTCCTCACGGGTATAATACGGTTGTGGGCGAGCGCGGAGAAACGTTGTCAGGCGGTGAAAAACAACGTATTTCCATTGCGAGAGTGATCCTTAAAGATCCGCCTATTATTGTTCTTGATGAAGCAACGTCTTCGTTGGATTCTGAATCAGAACAAAAGATCCAGGCAGCCCTGCAACACATCACCCAAGGAAGAACAACCTTGGTTATTGCGCATCGGCTTTCAACGGTTCGCAATGCTGATCAAATTCTTGTCTTGCGCAATAAACACATTGCTGAGCGTGGAAACTTTGAAAGTCTGATGAAAAAGAAAGGTTTTTTCTATCATCTCTATACAACCCAGTTTGGAGAATCACAGCGTGCGAGAGCAACACAGCAACTTTAGAAAAACTTTATATACTCTCTTCCTTTTAGCATTGCTAACTTAAACTTACTTATCATGCAGGAGAGGTGAAACCATGCCATTGAGATTTAAAGTCAATTCAGTCAAACGTATTCGACCTGGTTCAGACAAAGTTGTTGGAGAAGGTGTCATTCTTGAAGGAAATCGAAACGTACGACGAGGCGATCGCATCACCTGGAGTGCTCGTGATGGAACCCTCCCTTTGATCAAAACAGGGGAGACCTTAACAGGGACCATGAAAAGCCTCGATACGCACATCTCTGAATCCCACCGTCCACAGGGAATTAAATTCCGTTCCCAGTCGCGACGAGCATAAATCTCTCCATTCCCTCACATTTTTTCATTTCCTTTTCTTTTCCTCTTCGATAATCTCTTCGATACCCTGGGAGGTTTTATGGTGCAGCCTGAACATTTAGGAACGGTCATCAAACTCTATCCCCCCTATCGTCCCGGTTCAAAAACCAGAACCGGCCTTGTTCGCATCGACAAAACCGGGGAAGTGATCCCTTTTTCAGGAACGGCTGATCTTACCGAACGCGATCTTGCTAAAAAAATTAAAGTTTTTGGAAGGCTTAAAAAAGGAAGAAATCGTGACGAACATGAACTTACCAATATCAAACGCTGGTAACCATAGCGGTTTGGGCGGTGGAGTATGACCATTAAGGAGAGCCCAAGCTCCAACCACGGAACGATTGTCCAACTTTTTCCTAAACGGAACATCAAAAGCAGACGTTTGCACGGTCTTGTTCAGCTTGACCAAGATGGTGAAGTGATCGAATTTAGCGGTTATTTTAAAGGGGAAGAAGAGCAGGCAGTGATGGTTGGAACACATATTAAAGGCACCCGAATCCACTCACGCGGTCGTTATGTTCTGCGCAATGCTGAACGTAAGTGGTAATTCTCCTTGTATTCTCTATGCGCTTCATCATGTAGTCTACTTCATCAAAATCTTTATATAGTTTTTTTCTTCTCTCCAGGATATGGGAACCTGTCGCGACCATTCGAAGTATGGCATTGGCACCTGTCAATGGTGTGGAAAACCCGTTTGCTACGGCTGTATTGGGAAGAAATTAGGCGAGAAAAAGGTCTTCTGCAGAAACTGCGCAGGAGGCGAGATTGGGAGCATGATTGAACAGCGCCAGCGCGAGCAGATCTATCAGGAACGGCAGATGCAACCGCAGGGTCCTAAACGGCCAAAGTCCCAGATGCAGACCTATTTTTAGCTCTTTCTGGCCATGGTTCCTCACTTTAAGAAACTCATTGCGGGAATACTCATTGTTGCCTTAGTTCTCAACCTGTTCCTCTTTGGTTCAGGTCGTGTTTCAGGAACCCTTTTCTGGATTCTGATCGGAGCTACTTTTCTTGTATCCTATTTCTGTTACAGAAAAACGGACTAGAACAGTATACTAAAAAGAAAAAACAAAAAGCTCCTTCTTACTTATTTTTTTCCAAGTCGTCGATATCCTGTTTTACTTGCGCGTGGTAGATTTGCTTTGAGATATTTTGCATGCAAACGAAATCCTTCACGATCGGCACCGGGAAGCTTGACTAAGGTTCCTTCTACTACTTGTCCATGTTTAAGATTTCCTTGCCAAAAGCGGACATCATCTACAATCGGTGCACGCTGGCTTCTGCCTTGAATCGCTACTGTTTGTTTTCCCTTTTCTACTTTTCCTAAGACCATAGGCTCACCTCATCTCTACCTTACCTCGATGTTATTGGATTTATAAATCTTGTTTCATTTAGCCGATCTTTCAGTCGATCTTTCCAACCTTACCAAACGGATACAACTCTTTATCAACAACAATAACCTCGCACTTTTTCACGTTGTCTTTGAGGAAGGGACTCAACAGTTTTTCTTTGCTCACGTCTGTTCCGATGGTTACCTGGTTAAACGAAGGAAGCACGATCAGATTCCATTTCTTGAGCCATGAACGAAACATTCCGATGAGAAAACATTTGTATGTTTCTCTTCGTATCGTGTCTCCGATGCTGATTGCCGGATGTTCATTGCCGATGATCAAGGTATGCACGTTCAGTTGTTTGAGATCATCAGGAATTTTATCTCCGTGCATTACGAGGTAGCCGTCAAACTCATATCTAGGAACCAGTTCTATGCTCCGTTTTCGTGCAATCGGTCCGAGTTTGACGTCGTGATTGCCTTTGATGAGGACGATCTTCTTTGCATACTGATCAATGAGATCAATCAGTTGGAGAATGTCTCTCCATTCCTGATCCATAATCAATCCAAATTCGTGCTTGAGATCGCCATTGATGATTACCGTTTCTGGTTTTGTTGTTTCGAGAATAGGCTTGAGCCGAGTGATCGTATCTTTGAACTGGAACCGCGGGATCAGCACCCCTTTTCTATTGAGGGCTTCTTCATAACCAAGGTGAAGGTCTGAAATAATCAAGATTTTCTTCTTCGGGAAGAAGAGGGCGAGGTCGATGAGCTGGATTTCGCTGTTCAATTGATACCGTTTCGGATACGACTTCATCCTTTCCCCTCCTTCAACGCCACCTTGGCCTTCACATGCTGATGCATCCGCTTTAAAAACTCGTGCCTGTCCTCAATCTTCAACACATCCAGTCTTCCCTGTAAAATAATACTAAACGCAAAGGGGCTGGGAACGGTGGTGCTGATCTCCTTCACATGAAGCGCCTGATTCTGGCACCAGCGCAGGACCCGTTCTGTATTTTCAATATCCATCAAATCCTCCAAGACTTCTCGCCGTGCTTCTTTCAAAATAAAAAAGTTTTCTCCCAGCCTCTTCACCGCGCTCATCAAAATCATGGAACTCACCTGCTGTCTTCCAACGCGTTTGGTGTGTCCTTTATAATTCCGCAGAATCATCAGGGCCCGTGCAGCACAATGCCGGAACCTTCGTTTCAGAACTTCTGTTTTATCAATCGCTAATTCCATCAGTTTTCGAAGCTCCTCCGGTTTCAAAAGCTTCCAAGCCCGCAACGGCTGAACTTTCTTGCTGAAGCCGAGATAAAATCCGTTGTCATTGACACCTATCTCAACATCACGATGCTGGGTTCTGGCAATAGCAAATGCCATCGCCCGCGAAAGGCAGTCGTTCACTCTTCTTCCAAACAAGCTGTGAAAAATCACAAAGGGATTGTCATGCTCGTCGCGGTAATGTTCAATAAGCAGCAGCTTGTCGTGCGGAATAACTCCCACATAGGTATGCTGTTCTTCAAAATAATGATAAATCGCCTGTGCAGCATTCGGGTCTACATACAGATACTCATTAACAAATTTGATAATTTCCCCTCTACTTTTTTTTGTAGCAAACTGCTCTGCCATTAATCTCCTAAACTTTCCAATTTCCAACGCCAGATCAAAGCTGAGCGGGAGCATTTCTGAAAACCATGAAGGAACCGTCGGCGTTTTTGCAATCGCATCTTCCACTTGTGCAACCATACCGCGTGAAAACTTAAATTGGTAGGTATTTCCTCCCAGTACAAAAATATCATTCGGTTTTAATTTTTCTAAGAAGGCTTCTTCAATAATCCCCAGCTTTTTCTCGCCAAGCTTCACAATCACCCCGCTTTCTTCAGGAATCGTTCCGATATTCGTCATGTGCATCACGCGTGAAAGCTTGCCTCGTTTTCCGATCATGCTGGTTGCTTCATCATGCCAAATCTTTGCGTAGATGTGCCGGTCTTCCAGCGAGATATATTTTCCTGTTAGGTAATCAAGAACTTGTGTAAAATCCTGTTTCGTCAAATTTACAAAGCAGAAGGATTGCGTGATCAACTGATACATGGCATCTTTATGGATCGGATCTCCTTCCAATGCCATGCCATGGATATGCTGAACCAGAACATCGAGGCAGTTCGTTGGAATATGGATGCTGTCAATCTTCTTTTCAATAGCCGCCTTGAGCAGCACACCACACTCCACAAGATCATCACGATTTAAGACAATAATTCTTCCTTTCGTTACTGCATGGAGCTGGTGTCCGCTTCTTCCAATTCTTTGCAAAGCACGTGCAACACTCTTAGGGCTTCCGAGCAATAACACCAGATCAATATACCCAATATCAATGCCAAGCTCAAGCGATGTACTGCACACCACTGCTTTCAACTTTCCTTTTCGTAAATTTTCTTCTAAATCAAAACGGTGGTCGCGTGAAAGACTTCCATGATGGGCTCCAATATTTTCGTCGTTGTAAGCATGGGGAAATCGTTCTTTTAAGAGATGCACCACACGCTCAGTTGCAGATCGGGTATTGGTAAAAATAAGCGTAGTTTTGTGTTCCTGAATCAGTTTATGGATCAAGTTGTACAATGCAAGATGCATATTTTTGTGGTCCGTGTCAATCAAATCAGGAACAGGACTGATGACTTCAAGATCCAACTGCTTGAGAAATTGCAGATCCACAATCATACAGCTTCTCGGTTGGGAATTTTCCATCGTGTCGCGTTCAGAGCCGGCTAAAAACTTTGCAATTTCCTCTAAAGGTGAAATCGTTGCCGATAACCCCACTCGGGTAAGCCCTGGGGAAATTTTTTGAAGCCGTTCAAGACTAACAGAAAGATGCACGCCCCGCTTATTTTCAGCGAGCGCATGGATTTCATCCACCACAAGCCATTGCACATTCGTCAGATGCTCCCGAAATTTGAGCGATGCAAGATTAATGGCAAGACTTTCCGGAGTGGTGATAAAAATATGGGGCGGGTGTTCCAGCATTTTCTGTTTTTCATAAGCAGTGGTGTCTCCGGTTCTTACTGCAACACGAATTCCCAGCGATTTCCCGGCAAGCTTCTCTATTTCTTGGAGGGGTTCAATCAGATTTTTTTTAATGTCATTATTCAATGCCTTGAGCGGCGAGATGTAGACGCAGTACACCCTGTTTTCCAGAATGCCTTTTTCAGCAGAATCTACAAGTTCATTGAGGATGGAAAGAAATGCAGTCAGGGTTTTGGTTGCTCCAGTTGGTGCAGAAACCAGGATATTCTTTCGTGCATGAATCTCATTGACTGCATACAGCTGAGGGAGAGAAAACGATTTGAATCTCTTAAAAAACCATTGCTTGACCAGCGGATGGAGGAGGTGGAGAATGACCTCTTCCTGTTCGGGTTCTGTTTTTCTTGTGATCGTCATGACCCAGAATGGTCTCTTGTCGTGCTTTAAAAGCCTTGCGGTCTGTCGGGTTTTCGTCGTCTCTTTCTTTCTCATTTCTTTTCATCTTTCAGCTATCCTATCGATCATAACAATCTTTAAAAACCAACCAAGCTTCCTGCAAACTACCATGAAATGTCCGTATTGTTCTCACACTGAAACAAGAGTGATTGACAAGCGGGATTCTCAAAGCCAGGATACAACGAGAAGACGGCGCGAGTGTCTGCAGGAAACCTGCAGCAAGCGTTTTACAACCTATGAACATGTTGAAATGGCTGACTTGTATGTGATTAAGAAGAACGGAGAACGTGAAAAGTTTGATCCTGAAAAATTAAGGCGGGGCATTGAGCGGGCCTGTGAAAAACGCCCTGTCAATGCTGAACAAGTGAACGAGCTGGTTGAACAAGTGCATGCGCATCTCCTCAAAGCAAGTTTGACAGAAATCAAAAGTACCGTGATCGGGGAATTGGTCATGCGTTTGCTTGAGAAAACAGACAAAGTTGCCTACATTCGTTTTGCTTCGGTGTACCGCGATTTTGCTGACATCACTTCATTTAAAGAAGAACTGGACAAGCTGCTGCACAAAGGTTCTGAACAAGGCATCTCCACATTGCAAGGGGGCAGGAAAGAATGATCATTGGTTTGACAGGAACGAATGGCTCAGGAAAAGGAACCGTTGCAGAGTTTTTGAAACAAGAAGGTTTTCGATACTATTCACTCTCTGATGAACTGCGGGGGGTTCTGCATCAACAACAGGTTGAGATTACCTTGCCCAACCTCATTGTGTGGGGCAACAAGATCAGAAAAACCCAAGGATCTGATTATCTTGCAAAGCGCGTTATTGAAAAGATCAAAAAAGACAAAGCGTTCGCACAAAAAGAAATCGTTATTGACAGCATCCGCAATCCCTTTGAGTTGGCTGCTTTAAAGACGCTTCCTGGCTTTATCCTTATTGCTGTTGATGCTCCCATAGAACTCCGCTATCAGCGTGTGCAACAACGAAAACGTGAAGATGACAAGCAAAGCTTTGAAGCATTTAAGCATAATGAAGATGTCCAGCGCGCAGGAAAAAACGAGAGCGACCAGCAACTGAACGAGCTGATCAAACAAGCAGACATTCGCTTGTGGAATGATAAAACGGTTGATGATTTGAGAAAACAATTGTTCACTCAACTCAAACTCCCCTTGAAAACAAAAAAATAAAGACAAAAAAGGTTAACCATGGTTGTTCAATCACACGAATCAGGAGTACTTTCGTACCAGCGCTTAAAGCAGATGATTGCTCAAGGCTATGTTTCAACCGAGCAACCTATTCGTGAAGATCAGATTCAGCCTTCCAGTATTGATCTGAGGCTTGGGAAGTATGGGTATCGTGTTCCTGCAAGTTTTCTGCTGAGCAACGGCGGAAAAGTGGCAGAGAGGCTTGCTGAACATGAACAGCATTACTATAAATTTAGTATTGAAAAAGAAGCCTTCCTTGAAGCAAAGAAAACCTATGTCTTTGAACTGCAGGAATCCCTTGCGCTCCCTTCTTTTTTGAAAGGCCGTGCAAATCCCAAAAGTTCAACAGGAAGAGTTGACACGTTTACCAGACTCATTACTGACCGATGCCAAAACTTTGACACGGTTGCTCCGGGATATCATGGAAAATTGTATCTGATTGTCTTTCCGATGTCCTTTGATCTGAAAGTGAAAGAAGGCTTATGCTTAAATCAGCTTCGTTTTACAACGACTGATCGTAAATTTAGGCTGACCAATGACGAGCTGCATGATCTTCATCGTCAAACTCCTTTGTTGTTTGATTACCAAGGAAACCCTCTTTCTTCATCCTCCTTCATTTTTGAAGACGGCATCTTTTTAAGTCTTGATCTCAGCGGGGAAACCATTGGTTTTCGTTCAAAGAAAAATGCAAAGCCGATTGATCTGACAAAAATTGCAGGTCATCCTGCAGATGAATATTGGGAGCCGATCAAAAAGCCAACCTCAGGAAAGCTCATTCTTGATCCTGATTTCTTTTACATTCTGCGGTCAAAAGAACGTGTTGCTATCCCCACAGCCTTTGCCTGTGAAATGGTTGATTTTCATTCGGGTATTGGAGAATTCAGAAGCCATTATGCTGGCTTTTTTGATCCAGGTTTTGGCTTTGGAAAAAAGGGAGAGATCAAAGGAACTCCTGCAGTGCTTGAAGTGAGAATGAGAGACATGCCCATGGAAGTCGAAGACGGACAGCTGTTTGTCAAGATGGTCTTTGAACGCATGCTGGAGATTCCTGAGATTGCATACGGTGTTGAGAAGCCGTCACATTACCAGTCCCAAGGTTTGAAGCTGGCGAAGTATTTTGTGTAAGGTTGTTTAATATTTATCCAACTATTTATGCAGTTTTTGCAACATCCTGTAATCCAGCAAAGTAATGCACTGCTGCTTTAATTGCTTTGCGCGCATGATCAAGATGGAAATGTTCTTGTTCTTGATGATATCCATCATCATCTCTGCTCAGTGCAAAAAGGACGAAGGGAAGCTCTTTACCAAATGCTTTTTGGAGGATCGTCATGGCGCCAATGGTTCCTCCATCCAAAACTCTCACAGGTTCTTTTTCAAAGCCTGCTTTTCTGTAGGCCTCATGTGCAAGGCGGTGATACGGTGTATCATATCCTGTTTTGAATGCTCCGATTTTATGACCCACTTCAACTTCAATCGTGCACGGTTTGCCTGGGAAAATAAGGCGTTTGTATTTGGGGTCATGAGGATCAATGCTTCGTTGTGCACGTTCAACACCACCATACAATTGGGGTACTTTTTCTTCTCTCGTATATCTTGCGAATCCTTCATTAAGATCTTGCATAAATTCTCTCACTGCTTGCTCGGGATCTTGACCTTCGACAAGCCGCATACTTACCGATGCTTCTGCCGATGCAGGGACGCCTGTACCTTCAACTCCACCCGCTATATTGTGGAGCGTGAGGGTGGGGTGCAGTCCTACTTTTTTAAGTGCAGTCAATACATCGTTCGTTCGCAGTGCATAGGCTCCTGCAGCATTTCTTAGTCCTTCTGCTGTGAGATATTGCGCCGCTTCCCGGAGTGTTGCGACATCCGTACGATCCTCTTCAAGGTCTTGTGCGTTTCCGACATACGATTGCCCTGTCCAGACATTTTTCAAATGAAGAATCAGCGTTGGTAAAATTTCAAGCGGATTCGGAACAATATCTCCATAAATTCCAGAATGGATAGTTCCTGATGCATAACTTAAACCCAGATGGAGGGTGACAATACCTCGCAATGATACAGTATCGTTAGGATGTCCTTCTTTAAACTCCGTATCACTCACAAAAACATGGCTTGGATTTCTAATAATTTTTCGATCACGTGCTTCTTGTACAACAGCTTCAATACCAGGACTTCCGCTTTCTTCACCGGTTTCATACATTAAGGTAATTCTATTCTTGAGTGCATCTCGTTGGATCAAAAATTTTAATGCATACAACACAGCAAGCAAAGGACCTTTGTCATCCGTTGCGCCTCTTCCTTTAATCACATTATATCCGTGTGCTCCTGAGAACGGCGCTTCACCCTTCCACTTCGCAAGATCCATCTCGGGTTGTACATCTGCGTGATTATACGCTACTACCTCTTCTGCACCAGGTTCTCCTTCAAAAGTTGCAAAGAGTACAGGATATCTTCGACCCCCATCTCTTGCTTGGAGCATGGTGGTTTCAAAACCTTGTAATCCCACTCTTACTTTTGCGCCAATCTTATCAAGAACCGCATCAAGATTCACAATTTGTGAAGGATCTTGACTTATACTTTTGATTCTAATAAGTTCGGAAAGATCCTCCGCATACTTCCCCATCTCTTTGTCAAGAAATGCTTCTAATTCTGCTTCAGTGAAACCTTGCATGATACACCCCCGATGGTTATTGGATACTTAGTTATCGAATATGTATTGGATAGGGAAGAAACCGCTTCCTTATAAATCTTTATTCTTGGTCATCAGCGCCAGAAAAGAACCTTTAAATAACCTCTCCCTTTCACCCCCTTCATGCCCTTTACCGAAGTCAAAAAGCGGGATGGAAACATTGTTCCCTTCAGCAAAGAGAAGGTTGTCAATGCTATTTTTAAAGCTGCTGAATCGGTTGGCGGAAAAGATAAAGAACGTGCAGAACAGCTTGCAGACCTGGTCGTTCAAAGCCTTGAAAAAAAGCTGGAAAAGGCCAATACTCCTGTTCCTGGAGTTGAAGATGTGCAAGACACGGTAGAAATTGTTTTGATTGAACAAGGCCACGCTACCACTGCAAAAGCATTCATCTTATACCGGCAAAAACGGAGAGAAGAACGAGATACTAAGTCAGCAATTATCGGAGGAAAAATTGACAACACTGATATTGATGTGAACGGACTCAAACTACTTGAAAAACGCTATCTTGCAAAAGATGAAGCAGGTAAAGTTCTGGAAACACCCTCCGATATGTTTCAGCGTGTTGCAAAAGCGATCGCGTCGGTTGACAAAAAATATGGAAAAACGCCTGAGCAGGTCAAGCAAATCCAAGACGCATTTTACGAACTCATGCGCAATCTTGAATTTATTCCCAGCAGTCCTATTCTGATGAATGCAGGAACCAAACAGCAGCAGCTTTACTCTTGTTTTGTCTTGGGCATTGAAGATTCGATGGAAGGAATTTTTGAGCCGCTCAAAACTGCGGCATTAATCCACCACACGGGAGGCGGGACAGGATTTAACTTTACTCATCTCAGACCTAAAGGAGATTCCATTCTTTCTTCAACAGGAGCAACCACCGGTCCTCTTTCGTTTATGAAAATCTTTGATGCAGCAACGGATGCCATCAAACAAGGAGGAAAACGACGCGGTGCAAACATGGGCATCATGCGGATTGATCATCCTGATATTCTTGAATTTATCAATGTAAAAGCAGACGGCAAGACCATGAACAACTTTAACCTCTCAGTGGGATTAACCAACAAGTTCATGCGTGCAGTCAAATCCGACTGGGATATCGAACTCATTAATCCGAGAACCAATCAGCCTGTCAAAAAGGTTTCTTCCAAATCCTTGTTTGACAGTATTGCAACGCTTGCCTGGAAGCGTGGCGATCCTGGTGTTATTTTCATTGACCGACTTCAAGAACAAAATCCAACACCTCATCTTGGCCAACTGGACAGCACGAGTCCGTGCGCTGAACAGCCTCTGCATGCCAATGAGGGTTGTGTGCTTGGCTCCCTGAATCTCACTCGAATATTCACACCGGTGCCTTCTGACAAAATTTACGATAAAGTTGAAGACAAAATCAACTGGCCGAAGCTTCAGAAAATGGTGCACACTGCTGTGCATTTCTTAGACAATGCGATTGATGCCAACCAATTTTTGAATCCCAAGCTTAAGGAAGCAACGTTGCAGACACGCAAGATCGGCTTGGGCATTATGGGATTTGCTGACTTGCTCTTTATGCTTGAAGTTTCGTATAACAGCGATGAGGCTGTTGCGCTGGGAGAAAAGATCATCAGGTTTATTCAAACTGAAGCAAGGTCTGCGTCTGCTCAACTTGCCGAGGAACGGGGCGTCTTTCCTGCTTGGGAAGGAAGCATCTATAATCCAGGAAAGGATGGCCAAGAAAAAGAAAAGATCAAGCTTCGGAATGCAACGCTGACCTGCGTAAGCCCAACCGGTTCTATCAGTATTATTGCAGGCGTCAGTGCTTCACTTGAACCCAATTTTGCCTTATGCTACAGCATGAAAGTCCTGGGAAGTGAATTAGTCCGTTTGAATCCGGTGCTTGAACAAAAACTCAAAGATGAGAAACTCCATACCCCTTTGCTGATGAATGAAATCGCCAAAAAAGGTCTTGGCGGTGTGGACTTGCCCCGCAAATTCAAGAAAGTCTTTGTCACAACCAATGAAATTGATCCTGAGTATCACATCAAAATGCAGGCCGCATTCCAGAAGCATGTGGACGGCGCTGTTTCAAAGACGATCAATTTCCCTCATGGCTGTTCGGTTGAAGACGTTGCGCAAGCATATTTACTGGCATGGGAGCTTGGATGCAAAGGCATTACGATTTACCGAGATAACAGTTTAGATCAGCAGGTTATTGAGAAGGCGATGTGATGGGTGGTAGGTTGCCTGAGGTCGGAGGCGGGTTGGTCGAAGCTCTATATTCTAAAAAGGTGTTTGGATTATATACTTTGATCAGCGAAGGGATGCCCAGTTGTTCAAGAACTCCCAGGACTTCAGTTCGCGTATAAAATCGTATCCCTGCCTCCCGTCCTCTTTGATATGCTTCGCGGAGTGATGCTCGTGTTTCCTGCCCGAACATAGACCCAGCTGTCAGGATGTATGGGGGTGTTTAAGAGGGTTGTTTCCACTAAAAGACTCTCAGCTTGTACCATCCTTGAGGGGATTCCTGTGTGCTATTTAAGCTTTGCCCCCTCTGAGTCACGAATAACAACCCGAATAACCATCTTTGTTAATCCTCTTTTAATCATATATTCCATACGCTAAATCTTTTTATAGGATAATCTTATTGAACGCTCTGAGAGGTGGGTAGATTCGTGGTCACCAAGATTGTGAAGCCTATTGCAGTACAAGGTGAACAAGGCAGGGAAAAGCTTGGACTTGTGCATCTGGTTACAGGAGACGGCAAAGGAAAGACAACATCTTCTCTTGGCTTAGCTTTGCGCGCCATCGGCACCGGATATAAAGTGTATATGATTCAGTTTCTGAAAAGTGGGGGAACCGGAGAGCTGTATGCAGCAAAATACCTTCCTGATTTTGTCATTGAACAATTTGGCGTTGATGCACTGCGTGAAAAGCAGAAAAAACAAACGTCGCTGGGCTTCTTTGATGAAGAAACAACCGACACCACAGGAAAGTTTATTTTTCAGCCGGACCTTGAAGAAAAAGATGCCGCACTTCTTGGTCTTGCCCATGCACAGAGAATCTTAGAAAATGCAGCGTATGATGTTCTGATTCTGGACGAAATCAACTGCGTACTCGATAAAGGCCTTATTCCACTGGGCGAGATCCTTGCGCTGATCCGCAATCGCGGGAATACTGAATTGATTTTAACCGGACGTGACGCTCCCAAAGAACTGTATGAGCATGTTGATTATATTTCTCAGGTAGAACGGATTAAGCACCCCTGGCAGAAGGGCATTAAGGCGAGACGGGGGATTGAGTATTAGAGTGAGTATTGCGTGTTCTGATCCCATTAACTATTTAAATGGCTGTTATTCCTTGCTTTCTTCATTGGGACCATCGTATAACCAGGCTATTATTGCCGGCTCCAGTACTGGAGCGATGAGACGCAAGTCGATGACCAAGCCTGTTGTATCGTTTTCCTGAAGAAACCGGTAGATTGGGGTTCAAATCCCCATGGTCCCATTTTTTAGTTCTGTTTCCGAGCGAAGCGAAGGAAACCTCTGGTAGGAGATGATAAGAACCTGGGTTCTTATGTGGTAATCCCCATGGTCCCATATTCTTTTTTGATTTTCTAAGAAATCTCGAACTCTATCTTAATGTTAATCGGCCACTCTTCTTCTGCTCAGCCTTCGTCTTCTCAGTCCCATGCGTCACATGCTGTTTTGATTCAAGTGCCATCTCTTTCAAAGCTTCTTTCTGCGGTCCGGGTCTTTGTTTCTGGAAGTACAACAAAACTAAGGTAATTGCAGCCAAGAGGCCAATCAAAGCAAGCACCATCACTGCTTTCACCTTGCCTGAAGGTTTCCAAGGTTCTGGTGCTTCCTGCCTTTTCAAAGGAACGCGTTCAACTTTTTCTTTCGGCGTGATAAATACTTTTACTTCTCCTTTTTCACCCGGCAGGATATTGACACTTTGGTTTTCAAGCGTAACTTCATAGAGTGTATCTTCGTTGACATTCTCAATAATGACCGGAAGCAGGGTTTTTCCATCGATGTCAATCTTCATGCGGTCTGCTTTTGCTTCGGGAACTTTTGCAGGCTGTTCAAGATTTACTGCAGGAACGCTGATTTCATACTTTGTTGAAAGACCGTAGATTCCTGCAACAAACAATCCAAGGATAACAAACAATAATACATAAATAAGCGCTTTTTTCCAAAATTTTGGGAACTCCTTCTTAATCTTTAGTTCTGGTTTTTCTTCTTTCTTCTCTTCTTTTTTCTTTTTGTCTTCAGCAGTTGCTAAGGCTTTTCTTCCTGCTGTGATAAAGGCTCGTGCTTCGGTTTCCGTTGCTCCTGCAAGTCCTTTGCGTTTTCGCCATGAGACAATTAACGCAATAATAAAAATGAGCAATACAAGTATCCATAACGCTCCCACAACAATCAGTGCAGAGATATAGTACTTATACGAAGGCCAAGTTGTGTAAATCTCAATAATAATGGTTTCCTGTCTGATATTTCCTTCGTCCTCTTTAATATCGACGATAAATCGGTACTTGCCAGTCTCTGCATCTTGTGATCGAACGGTAAAGGCTTCCTGCTGGACAGCTCCAGGAGCAAGTTCAACAAGGCTGTTGCTGACCGTCAACCACGGCAGATCAAAGTCTAATCCCACACTAATCGGTTGCTGGCCTTTATTGCGCAAGATGAGCGGAACCATTACTGGATCAGGCTGTTGTTTGATGTACACCAAGTTGTCTGAACCTTCTAAGTTGGTGGTATCAATATATACAGTGCGTGTTGCTTCATCAACACGGGGTTTTTGTGTGAAGTATAAACCGGCGATCATTCCTTCAGTCAACAAGAGAAGAATCAAGAGCACCACAAAGATCCATTTCCAGGTGTTCTTTGCCTCATCTCCCGGAGGAAGTTGTATTTCAGCAGCTTTCTTGTCGTCTTTTACTTCTTTTTTCGTTTCTATCGTTCGCGGTGCTTGTGCTTTCTTCTTTTTGTAATAGATGACTCCTAAAACAACTAAAATAATCAGTAAGATGACTAAGATTGCTAATGCACGGATCATTGCCATGCCTGGTTCTTCGATGATCTCCTCTTCAGGCAGTTGTTCAGTTTCTTCAACAGGCTGTTCGGGCTGCTCCTGTTCAACTTCCACACTTTCTGCTCCTTCTTCAGGCAGTTCGAGTTCTTGCTGGGGTAGATAGACTTGATAATAATACACTGCACCTAACAGCACCGCTAAGAGTAAAATCACAACGATCAATAACCCCATTAAATAGGGTTTTCTCGGGTCTTCCAATCCTTCCTGCTGAGAAGCTAAGAGCGGTTCAAGATGTTTAGATTTTCTTTTTACGTCAACTTCTTTTGCCCCTTCTATACCTTCTGCTGGTGCAGGTTCTTCCCCTTTTCTTCGTGCAAGCACCACACCTGCTCCGACGATAATCAAAAGCATAATCAGTGCAACACCACCTAAGACCCAGAGCCACGTTGTATCTTGTGGCCAGTCTTCAGGAGGAAGCGGAACTCCATTTTCATCGCAATAGACAACCTGCACAGGAATCTGTATTTGCTGAGCAAGGTCGCCCAGCTGGCTTTCTGCAGTCACGACCAATGTCTGTTCTCCTGTTGGTGCATTGCCTTCCACAATCAAATTTACAGGAAGTGCTGATCGTGATCCTGCACTCACCGGATCATAATATTGTGTTTTTCCGCCGGTGATCTGTGCACTGAGATCGTAGGTATTGGTAAAATCTGCAAGATTGGTAAGCACGGTTGGAACCTCAGTTCCAAAGTCTTTACAGATCGGCATGTCTTTCAAGGAAAGCGGTGCACTGAAACCATACGCATAGTGCTGTGCAATGGTTAATGTGAAGGGAATCTCAACAGCAAAACCTGAGTTTTTGGTTTTTATGCCCAGAGAAAAGTCATACTGTCCATACTCTCCGCAAGGAAGATGCATGATCAAGTTGAGTGTTTCTGTTTTTCCTGGAGCAACAACCAGTTCTTGTTTTGAAAGAATCGCAGCATTTCTCAGTTCTTCTTCAGCAAGCATACGAGGTCCTGCAATCTGCAGAACTTCAAATTGATAGACTTCAAAAAATCCACTTGGATTTCGTACGGTAAACTCAAAGGGTGCAGGAGTGCACGGTGGTGTTACAGATTGTGCTTTTTTGAGCTGTACTTGGAGGTTTTCACATGCTTTTGCATGGACTTGGGTTGAGAGGGTTGCAGATTGATCAAAGACACTGCTGATGGTGGTATTGACGGTAAAGCTTCCTTCTTTTTTACAAGGAACCGTAACAAATTGTGTGATCTCGTGGCGTTCTCCTGGCTTTAAGCTGAAACGTCCATCGGTGTAATCGGTATACGGAGCGCCTGCTCCTGATTCAGTCGTAACAAATCTGCTTGCAGTGTCTCCGGTGTTTTCAATAAAAATTCTATTTTTTGCAGTTGCGCAGGAGCAGACATTGAGTTGTTCATATTCAGGATAGACTTGAAATTGTTCTTGGACTGCTTGTGCAGGTGCAAGAAGCGGTGTAAAGAGGAAACTGATCAAGAAGAGTGCAAGAAAGAGCTTCATGATCTGTTGTATTTTAGGCATTTTGGCCGTAAACTGAGCCTTCATAACCATGTCAAGCAGTCC
>Ga0209211_10004097_pt1 | contig 23091 bp, 4 predicted proteins | sample RifGroA2_FD_183992 | JGI IMG/M metagenome (GOLD analysis project Ga0209211, IMG submission 183992) | Groundwater microbial communities from Rifle, Colorado, USA - Groundwater A2 (SPAdes) (version 2) | ecosystem: Environmental > Aquatic > Deep subsurface > Groundwater | place: Rifle, Colorado...
CAATTAAAAATATAATAGAAAACGTTTTGGATCAAACCAAACCACTAGCTGAGAGAGTGAAATCTATTACACAAGCAAAAAAGTTGATTTCTGATCACGAGATGGCAAACGTAGTTATTAATTCATCTGCTGATGCCATGGCAGAAACGGCCGAAGCTGAATATGCTATTGAGGCCATGATCAAATCACCCGGATATGGACAAGAGCTGACTCTTCGATCTATTGATGAATTAGGTCAGGCTCTGTTTGCGATCGTAGATGCTATTGCCGCCATAGGAAAACATAATAATGTCGATCAAACGGACATTGCAAAAAAAGAACTTGACGATCTCTCTACCGCATTATACAGTCTTCATTACAAATTATTACAGGCTAGAGAAACACTACAGAAAGATGTTAGTAAATTACAGGTTCAACCAAAATCAGTTTTCGATCCGGTCAGACGAGATGAAATTTATTCTCAGTTATCTCCCAAGCAGCAAGTGGTTTTTATACTTCTTGAAAGATTATCACTCTATGAACAAGAAGGCTTCCAGGATAATTCTGTTAAGACTGATTGGGATTATGGGCAGACAACAACAAATATGCTTAAAACTGTTTTTGATTCCGGTGCATACGCCGGGGAAGCATTGCCAATAACTTCTGCCACTGATTATCCAACACTAAGTGTATGGCTTACGTCTAAAACCAGAACAATTACTATTCCCGAACCAAACGAGACGCAACCGGTTACTATGGGGTCAAGAGACATTCGAATGTATGATACCGGAAAAACAATAAAATTTTTCGCTAATCAGGGAATTCTTGCAGGAACAGAAGGGTTATGGGAAGAAATATTTTTAAAGGTTGCCTATCCTGTTGAGGTAGAAGATAGGCACGGATTTCGGTATGAAAATGACGCATATAAAAAGCTCTTTGCAAAACCGCAAACAGGAGCACAACCGCAAGTGCTGCAACCAGAACCACAAGCTGTTCAAGCGGAAAAAACACCTTCTTTTACAAATTCCGAATGGAAATTCTGGATTTCCAATGTACAGGGACGGACCAGAAACGGTCAAGTCATAGTCGTGTTGCCCAAAGCGGTTGATAAAGTCGCTCTTGCAAAAGAAATCGCGGAGGAGAAGGGTATGGTACAGATTGATGTGTCGGATCTATTGGATGGGACAATTAATGATTTACCGGAAAACACCAAAGGAGTCATACTCACAGGGTACAATAGTTCATTTGCGGAGGAGTCGTTACGTCAGGGAGTCGATCGCGGAAGAAATACAGACAGGGAAAATACAATCGAAGCGTATCTGCGTTCACGGAGCAATAATTATGGTGGAAATATGGGTAATTTCCCAATCATAATTCTTTCTGACGATGAACCACTGCCTGATATTTTCGAAAATGCCGAATTCTGGTGGTACAACGGTCCGTTTAATCCCGATACTGCGGTATGGAAACTGGATGTTTCCGAGACAGGAGAGGAAATTGTTTTGACCCGGTTAATCCCGCAGGGGGGATTTTTGTCAGAAGCGAGTTGGAAAAAAGAACACGTAGCTTCGGTTCCGGTTTCTGAAAAGAATAGGATAACTGTTGTTACGGAAACAAGAGAGTCTCAACCATCTCAAGAACAACCTCCGCAATCCCAGCCAGATCTTCCGGCGGTTATTGATAAAGCCCTCTTAGATCAACCTAACCTTATTGAAGAGGGAAATGCGGAGGGATTAGTGGATTTCATCCTCAAAACTGAGGAGTATCAGAAGCTACTGGCCGGACGCAGTCCCACTGTTGATGATTATGTTGCAATCCTCACACTTCTCCAACCAACACTTCAGGAACAAGGGAAACCCCTCACAAACGCTCAAACCCTTCGACTTCGCTCAGGACAGGCCATAACAATCAGTAACAAAACATATATTATCTCCATTAAAAATGATGGTTCGATTGCGCTAGTTCCCCAGATTGTAGGAGGGAGCGGAGGGACAGAAATGAGCGAGCAGCAACAGTCGCAAGATCAACAGTCCACGCAGTCGCAGACGCTTTCATTTATAGATCGTGTGAGGTGGTGGTTCAGCAATGCTGTAAAACAGATAAGACGCTGGATTATACAATCATCTCCTGTTCAATACGTATTATTTATGAGGTTAAATCGCCGGGTAGCTATTCAAAAGGAATATGAATCATTCGTTAAAGAAAGTATCAAATTAGGTGTTGTTGATGATTATGGATTCGGATCCTTTTTAAATAGCATTGAAAAAACTCCTGTAGAGTTGCGCTTCCGGTATTTGGATACGTATTGTTTCTCCTGGATACGGTCAGGCATAAGAAGTTGGGCTGAATTAGGCTCAATTATTAATTATTTAAACGAAGCACAGGATACGGCTATTAAAATTGCTCCGTACATTTCTTCATGGATTGAAAATGGGAAAGACGCATATGAGAGTGAAAATTTTATCAGGAATCTAAATCAGGTACCGGAGATCGCGGACATAGTTGCTTCACAAATAGGACCATGGAGCAAGGCTGGTTTAGATACGAATGATATAAAAGACCTATTGGTATTGTTTCGTGAAAACACAATAACTGCTAAAGTAATAGCGCCGTATATAACACAGTGGCTTAATGCTGGCATAGATAAAATATATTTGGTGTGGGTAGTAAGAGCAATGAATTCTGATTCCGATACAGCATCGATACTTGCCCCCTATATCTATTCTTGGTTAGAGTCCGGTATTGATGCGTATGATTTATCTACCGTGCACATTCCCATCATGCAGCAGTTTCCGGAGATTGCGCCTCAGGTAGCCCCTTATTTTTCGTATTGGATAAAAGCAGGTATAGACAAATGGCCAACTGACGATGGAAAAAAATACATATCGAGCATTTTTGACAGTTTATCTTTCGTTTCTCCGGATCAAACTTCTTTCTATTCTCACACTTTTATTCCAGCAATGATTGCATCGGGTTTGTCATGGGAGATTCCGGATTTAAAATTACAGGTGTCATTGCTTTTTTAGAAAATGTTCCGGACGATGAACGCCTTCCGTTAACGAGACGTTTGGAAAGATGGTTGGATATCGGCATAACTGATGAGGGGTATTTGGTTGATCTTCTAACATTTGAACACGAAAACTACGCTGTTCGTTCGGTGTTGACTGATAGTCAAATATTATCGTTGTATCTATCTGAAAGAGTTAATTACCAAGATGGAAATGACATTATTATGGCATCACGTATACTTCTTGAGATACCTGACGATATACTCGATACTCTTTCACCAGAGCAGGGATCGTACTGGAAAGCGTATAAAGAGTATCCTAAACTCCAACATCGGCTTTACCAAAATGATGGTTATTCCTTTTTCCAAAATCAGCTCAAAGGGAAAGACGCTGCTGGCATGTATGCAGCTGTGTTGGAGAATTATCTGACTCAAACACATTTTGAAACACATTTTGAGACAGACTATGTTTTTAAGTTACTTTCAGAAATGACCGATGAAGTACTCACGCACCTTTCTCCTAAAGCCCGGAAATTCTGGAAATTATATATATCTGAAGGTAGTGCGGATATTCGTGGTTTTTTGTTTATACATAGAGATGATATCGATCTCTACGTTGACACCGATGACAAACCGACCAAAAAATTCGATAGCGACCTCTTGAATGAAAAACCGGAAGCGTTTGTCCGCTATGCTGGAAAAAATGCTTGGAAGTTAATTTTTGGAGATAAGCTCATATCAGAGTTTCTTAATGTTCTGCCAAAAGGACAGGCAAATGAAGCGCGAAACGCTTTTACCCATAATGAGTATGACCGGACATCCCAATTTTTGGAATATTTAGTATCGAGTGGCATCGCTCTTACACCGGAGGAATTCTCCGTCATTACTCCATTTGTTAAGGAGTTTGGATTGTCAAAAACAGCAATACTGTATCAGTACTACAAAAACTTACTCCTTTACGAGCAAAAGAAATTATCAGACCTTCCTCTAGATATCCAAGAGTCCGGTATCACAACGATTGCTGACTTGAAAAACCGTTTTATGGAAGTCCAGCAAAAAGCATTTTCATCAGATCCATTTGTTGATTTTACAAACATAAGCTCATTTGAAAAAGAAATTTTAAGTCTGGTTACCAAACACAGTATTCACCGGTGGACGGTACATCCGGTTGATGAGATTATCAGGAATTATACGCAGGGCAATCAAGACGGCCGTCTGTCTGATCTTCCACAAGGATATACGTCTGGGGTAGCAGAGGTTTCATTGGTATCTCTCACCTCAGATATTACGAAACTTCAGGAACCTTACAATATCCTTAAAAATGATATTCTCAAGGCAGGAGAGGGAGAGGCGGCTGATATTTCCAGCATAAAAAAAACACTTGAGGAATTTATAATCGCCAAAAAACAGGATCTTCTTGAACGAAAAACCAGGGGAAGCATCAATGATGAGATTTACACGAAACAAATAACTCTGCTTGATCAGCTTGCACGAAGCCTCCCTGCAGTAACAACACTTGATGATATGATGAAATTGCTTGTGGTCATCCCTCTTAAAGAGTATTCGGAATTCAAACCGACGATTGTTTCTTTTATCCGACAACTAGTATTTCGAAAAGTATTTGTATTTCACGACCGGAGCGGCTATCGGGAAGAGATTCTTAATCAACTGACGGGCCCCATGACACTGTCCTCAGTAAACGCAGTGATGGATTTGGTGCAAAATTATGCCAAAGACCATGTAGTAAACATTCAAAGAAACAATGATGAAAAGTATTGGAGTGACGAAACGTTTGGTTTCATTCGTGATAATCGAAAAATAAATGATGTGCTGGATCATTTGCTTGCACCACTTAATAATATGAAAAATTTGTATAACGAATTAACATTTGCTGAACAAAAAGGAAAACGTACAGTACAGATGATTCCGGATCGTGGCCTTATCGGAGAGATGGCAGGATATTTGGGTGGCGTCTGTTATACCAAGGAGTTCCCATTGCTTTCAAGCTATCCCAACGTCGTTCCGTACAAGTTCGTTATTAAAAACGAACAGACCGGAGAGTATGATCTCATCGGTTCAGTTCTCGTATTTGAAGTACCGGATGCTGATGGCAATCCCATCATGGTAGTTCGAGCTTTTGATGTCCGCGATGAATCGACAATTAATATCGAATCACTATTTGAGCAGTTTATCGATACGTTGGAAAATGTTGCGCAGAAGCGTGGTATTAAGAAAATTGTTGTAGCCGGAACGTCCGGGACGATTTCTAACTTTCCGATAGTTATAAACTACATTCTGTCGAAATATGTTCGAGAGAAAGTGAATGTACCGCTTCAAAACACATTTAATTTTAATGGATATGATATTACGAAAAGCATGTATTTGATTCGCGAGGTCACAAAACCGTTCGGACTTGAAAAATATGCAAAAACAATTATTGAACAATTGGAAGACCCGTGCAATGGCGTGGCGTTCCGGTTTCTGTCCCGCGTGTATGCCCAAAATGGCGGAGACTTGAATACCTGTTCAGCTGCGCAAAGTATCTATCAAAAGAAACTTCCTATTGTAATACGGAAATGGATACAACATCATGGATGGAAAATGCCGGTCCGGTATATATTTGAATTGCTGAAAAGAATAGTTAATCAACCAAAATTAGCACCAGCTATCTCTGAGCAAGTAGAGCAGGGCGAGCCAGTTCAACAGCAAGTGACAGAGAAAGCTGAATTTCAGCAACCAGCGCCCCAGCCAGCTGTCACCAAAAAATCCCCTTTCGGGGACTTGGTAAGCCTAATTGGTTCGCTTAAAGACTGGTTTGTCAACCTTGTGAGTAGAATACTCCAAACGAAACTGTTTGTCAAGATAGCAGATTTGTTGGGCGTGGACTTGCCGGGAGTTGAACCCGGTAAACTTGGGTTGACAAACCAGTCTAGCGAACCTGCCAAGCCCGCGCCACATTCCAGTATAGCACAAGATCTTCCGGCGGTTATTGATAAAGCCCTCTCGGATCAACCTAACCTTATTGAAGAGGGGAATATTGGGGGATTAGTGGATTTCATCCTGAAAACAGAAGAATATAAGACATTGATGGCCGGCCTGTCTCCGCCGGAGGCTTCCACCTTCGCTCCGGCTTCGGCGGACAAGTCGGACGGGCAAGGCCCGACGGTTAAGGACTACTCCGCAATCCTCACCATCCTCCGATCCTTCGACTTCGCTCAGGACAAGCTCACAGACGCTCAAACCCTTCGACTTCGCTCAGGACAGGCCATAACAATACAGAACAAAGAATATATTATCCGTATCACTGAACAGGGGATTATTGGCCTTGTTCCCACTATCAGCGGGGCAAGTAGGGGAGGAGAGCAGCAATTTGCTGTTTCTTTTGAAAACAATCTCTTAACGGTATTCGGTGCTGTTCTACGCATTTTCGAGTCGCTTCTCCTGAAGGCTCAGACTAATCAGAGGTTAGCCCGGATACTGCAGAGTCGAACCGATCTGTCTTCGGAAGACAGAGAATACCTCCTTGGAGCATCCGTATGGGCGGACCTCATTACCGAAGCACAGTGGAGTCTGGAAGTGCTGAATACGGATACTTCGGAGAAACTCTCCGTTGTGGGGCAAGACCTTCTGGATAAAGTGACGCAACGCATAAGAGAAAAAATTTCCGCTGGAGAAATGACGCAGGAAATGGGAGAACAGGAAATTGAAAAACAGCGGGTATTCTATACAGAAAAATACGGAGTGCCCAGCCGAACAGAAACACCGGAAGAACAGGAATGGAGACAGGAAGCAAAGCAGCGCATGACAGAGATCATAGCAGGTCTTGAGACCAACGGCTGGGAAGACGGATTGCCCCAGTTGATTCGTCAGGCAGTCCGTCTCCATGGAGGAAGCATGACTGAAGCTGTTATTACCGAGGCGGAGTATGACACCGTATTTCTCGTTGAGCAGTATCCATGGTGGATACATGCATGGGAACTCCTGCAAAAGAACAATCCGGATTTTGCCCACCAATGGGAAATAGTGAAAGAAAATGCACTTGATAGGGCAGTGAGAACAAGCATGGGGAAATTCGGACTCCTCGGGTACTTTTTGGAAATAATTGACGATGAGGAAGGAGTATACAAGCGCGGAGCAAAACGTATGCAGAAAACCCTTCGCCACATTTCTCGGGAGATGATTCGTATCAGAATCCTCTCTTCTTTCCCTAAAATTTTCCCCGGCCGGATCATTGGCAATAGAGAATTTGCCGGTAAACTCAATGATGTATTGACAGGACCAATGACAGATTCCCAAAAAATCGAATCATGGAGCACTGTTTTGGAACAGTATGGTATACCAGTGCCGAAAGAAGTGAGAGTTATTCGTTCTCGAATCCGCGAGGTCAGAGAGAACCGCGACATGAAGGCAGATGCCGAAAGGAGAATGCGGGCGATAAACAAACTTCAGCTCGTAGGATACATGGGGAGCATCACAGCAAAAGCAGGCGAACAAATTGTCAGGGATTTGCATCAGCCAATGATGGATCTGAAAGACTCTATGGTGCATAGTGCGGTTGAGTGGCTTCTGACTGCTGAATCAGGGGAGAAAACACTGCAGGTGATAGAGCTTTTTGCTTTATTCGGTTTTCAGTACGTGCCGGAGGAAACATTTTATGATTCTACCGTTCTTTCTGCTGTTGAACAGTTCATGAACTCTCCGTCATCTGATGCCTTGCGAGAACTGATAGGATCTTTTTTCCACGCTCTCGTTTTCCCATCAGATGCAGGTGATGCTTTCGGATACTCACTCTCCTACTATCCTGGCGATATCCGGGATGACCTGCGCGATCTCTACACCAAGACCAACCCCCAGCACCAGAGTGCTGTTGATATCCTCTCCCATACCATTGACGCTTATGAAGAATCCGCAAAAGCAAAAGGAGAAACTCCTATTCCGGTCTACTGGCATAAGCATCCCGATGCTCTCAAGCTTCAGGACATTGCATCCCAAATTTCTTACGGGGACATGGAATATCTCGATCAATACCCCTTGTCTGATGATTTGGATACAATCCAAACTCTATCTGATAATGCGATTGAATCCTACACTGCCATTGCTTCTCTGTACGCTTCCTTGCATCCGGAAATTCAGGATGAGTTTGTCACGGAGGATGCTGTTCGGAGCTATTTTTCGGACTATTTCGGCTTCATATTCTCCCAATATCAGGACACCCATCAGCCGCTTTCAATCTCCGACCTTTTGGCGTATGCACTTGAGAAAAACAGAGGAGATATGCACGGAGCTCTCTGGGATGCAACGATCGCTGTTAAATTACTAACCAGAAATGATGTGAATTCAGGAGAATATAATGGGGATTATTATTCTGGTTGGTTGACGATTATGATGCTTCAGGATCCTTTCTCCTTCCACTATACGGCGCGAGATCTGGCTCAACTGTTGCCGGCGAGCAAATACTGGAATTTTGACTACGGGGATGAGTCGGTGTACATGGGAGTTTCTGAAACGAGTGAGGGGGGGGATAAGGATTTTGATCCTGCCAACATTGCAGGTATGCAGTACCACACGCTGAATCTGTGGGCTCTCCAGGGTGAATTTCCTGTATCTGTACCTGTCGCCGGGCTTTTCAAAGATTGGTTTCTCGGCAGCTATCAGGAGTCGGAATACGGCTGGCAGCGTCTCCGCGAGCAGATCCGTTATATGCAGGAGAATGCGGGTTCCATGGCGTTATTTTTGGATAATCTTCCCGATAGTTCACAAAGTGAAGAACGCTTCGAGTCTGGAACAGTGATTTTTGTAGATCCCTGGAGCGAATGGCTGATACGAAGCGAAAAAACCGATTCTCTCCGATCTCATCTTGCGGATGGGGATATCGTTGCGTTTGCTGATTCTGGCGGAGTTATCCGATATGCCATGTTGCAGGGTTCCGTTATTCAGCCCTACATCCGAATCGCCGGTACAGCCCAGGAGGCAGCGCGTCCGTTCCACCCTTCTGATTTTACGGCACATCAGGTGACGGATAATCCTGCTGCAATTTTTTGGGGTGTGCAGGTCACTGGTGTTTTCAAGCGTCCTGATCACGTCCCTCCGATCATCCGGACATTTGATACGGACGTTGCGTACCAGGTCATTCGTTCATCGGACGGCGTTCCCATGTCCGTTGATCCATCTCAGGCGCAGCAGCTCTTTGACCAATTGAGGAATAGTGTTTCCACGCCCGAGGAGTCAGTCAGAGTAAGGGAGAGAATCGTTGCGTACCCGCAGATTTTTGCTCCGCTCATGACACCTGATGATCTCCAGTGGTTGCTGGGAAGCGATTGGAAACTTGCTTGGAAAGTTGCGGAGACGTTTCTCTCTCCGAATGGTAGAGGATGGAGTGAGTATGTCACCATAGAAGATATATTTGCCATCCTAAGACAATATGATGATGCCAAGTATGCGATAGCATCTCAAACACCTCTTTTTGCTTCAGTTATGACTCCTGATGATGTGAGGTGGATATTGAGTGATCAGCTCTCTGCGAATTATTTTTTAAACTCATATTCCATACGTGAAGATTTACGTGACTATTTCAGTCCAGAAGATATTTTTACAGCACTGAAACAGACAGATCGTATCGATCTCATAGGATACTATCCGCAGATTTTTGCTCCATTTATATCACACGACGATCTAGAATGGCTTTTAAGCAGTCCAGAATCTGCATTTAAATTTTTGTTAGTTTATAATAATGGAGAATGGGATACTCTTTTTTCCGTCAAAGAGGTTTCGCAGCTTCTATACCGCCTGTATCCGGATGACTACCCTTATTACCTTGAGATGTTTCCATCCCTTGAGACTATGCCGCAGGAACAGTCATTCCTGCTGTCATCGGATTGCTTGAGTGACGCCCGTTTCATATCTCCGGTCTATGCCCAAAGCGAGAGCGGAGCGGGGAATAGGTGTGCAGCATTTTTCCGTGCGCCGAGAAAAACAGCAATAATGATCATCAAACGGATACAAATGCTCGGAAAAGATATACAAACAATCGGGGTAACAAAGGCATTGAGACTATTTTTTACCGATGTTTTTCTTCGTTCTTCCGGAGCGGTAGGAGCAGAACTTCAACAGTCTCAAATCCAATCACAGGAACAATCCCAACAAATCCAGCCCGTTCAACAAGACCAGTATCAAGCGAACCTCACGGCGGTTATTGATAAAGCCCTCTTAGATCAACCTAATCTCATTAAAGAAGGGAATATCGGCGGATTCGTTGATTTCATCCTCAAAACTGATGATTATCAAATCCTCATGGCCGGCCTGTCTCCGCCGGAGGCTTCCACCTTCGCTCCGGCTTCGGCGGACAAGTCGGACGGGCAAGGCCCGACGGTTAAGGACTACTCCGAAATCCTCACCATCCTCCAACCAACACTTCAGGAACAAGGAAAACCCCCCACAGACGCTCAAACCATAACAATACAGAACAAAGAATATATTATCAGTGTCACTGATCAGGGAGTCATCAGCCTTGTTCCCAGCATCAGCTGGCCAAGCGGGGAAGAAAACCAAGTTTCTCTCTTCGATCTGAATGAACCGGATCAGCGGGAAGAGCGGTTTACTGCGGCCATGAGTCTTCTTCCAAAACTTATCCAAAGAGCAAAAGAACGTGGATACACTTTTGACTATATTATTCGGCTTCTCAATAGACTTGGCTCGGTAACTGATGATAATTTTTCGGACAGCAGCAGTTCAAAAGGAGTTCTCCGATCAGACGGACAGGAAATGGGTATCCATCAAGCTGATGGAAGTACATGGTTTGCTCCCAGAGGCGGGAGTGAGGTAGGAGAACAATACACTCAATTCACTCAAACATTAGATACACTACTTCAAGATCAGAAGGTAGATCCGTACATGATTGCGTCCTGGGCATTCCTTGAACTAGGAGTAATCCACCCTTTCAACGAAGGAAATGGGAGAACGCAGCGCCTCTTAGTTAACTACATTCTTCTTTTAAGAGGGGAAGAGCCCATGGATTGGTCTTCGTATCTTGATAATGGACACTTAGGAAAAGGGACACAGATTATAAAAGTTATGGAGGATTATACCCGTCGTTTAGAGACTGATTTCGAGTACGAAAGACTTTCCTCTTCCGAGAAATTCACATTTCTGCAATTGTCGATTGAACAACAAATACAACGCAGTCAATCTGTCGTCAAGAAGAATATGGATAATGCACTGCAAAGCGCCCGAAGAGCTGACTTTTCCTATGACCCGGTAATCGGAATCCTCGCAGAGGTGGTAAGAAACGCAACTGGGGAACAATCGGTCGTTGAACAAGCAATGCAGACGCCGTTTCTGGCAAAAAATAAAGAAGCTCTCAATACACCAAGCATGAAAGATGTTATAGGGAACGGCATGTATGTTCGATTATCCACTGCCATACGGAATGGAATAATGTCGTTCCTTGAAGCGGAGAACATTCCCAGACCCGGGGGAGTATATGGAGAAAGGGAAAGCAATATAAGAAATGTTTTGCTGAACATACTATCTCTATATAGAAAAATTAAAATTGATGATCTTGAATTGATTGCCCGGGTAAACACAATAGTGCAACAATTATTCAGAATGCGTGCCGTCTTTATGTGTATTCTCATATTTCCTTTAAGTTTATTCGTAGTTTTTACTATTATGCCTATACCTCTTTTAGTTAAAATATCTATTATTCTTATTACTCTATTCGGTTTTGGCAATAGTTATATAAGAGCCATTCAATTCCCATATAAGCAAATGAAAAATAATTATGTACAAAATTCTATTGATTATTATGTTAAGAGACAATTTAAATTATATCAGATTCACAATCTCAATTATTTAGAAGCAGAAATTATATACCTAAGAGAACGTGGTCACAGTGAACAATTTGCTAAAAATCATCCAGAAGATTACGAGCGTCTTCTTACTCAAGCGGATCATTTGAGGCAGTTACAAAATAGATGGAACAATCTCCCTCTTGTCGAAAAAAATTCTGCTCTATCATGGGCTACGTTTCAAGAAGCATCAACCATGGCGTATATGGAAACATACCAAGTATTGCCTTTCAGAAAATCTGATGACCCAGATCGGGCCCGCACATTATACGTTTCTGGTCTCGTTCGTAGAGCGAATGACCTCATGTCGCTTGATCCGTTTATCAAAAAAGCTGAAAGCACATACAGGAGGATTGCTGAAGCTTTGATCCCTGAAGAATATTATTCTGATGTATTGTATCCAGGACCCAATACTGATCGGATTATGCTGGTTACTTTACAAGAGTATGAGTTAATAAATTTTCCAAAAAATGCACCCGACGGTGAATTAATTGACAATGGCATGATTTTGATCGTAGACAATGCTGGTAAGCGCGAAATACAGCGTATAATCAACCATGAATTTGTGCATAAAATGGCATTTCTGCAAGCAAAGGATGAATTAGACCAATATTTTTCATCTTCATTTGCAACAGCGATGGATGAAGGAGCAACATCTTACATCGGAATAAAAATGGATGAGCAACAGGGGGTTGGAGTATCTCTGCCCGGAATAAACATAAGCTTCACGTACGACCGTTATGTGCAGATGATGAGAGATATGGTGCAGATCTTACGGACAAAAAGGGGATATTCCCAAAAAGAAGCAGAGGCAAGGATTCTGCTTGCTCAACAACGGGGCTATGCGCCGTTGTTTTTAGAAGTTGGAGGTATTCAGGTGGTACGAGACATTTACAATAAAGAAATGCATACACCGTGGTCACGAATACAACTTTTGTTTGATCGCATCCGTGGGTGGATGAAAGTGCTGATGGCAAAAAAGATTGATTTGTCTCAAGGAAATGGCGGGAGTGGGGAAGAGAAACCTCCGGAATGTGTAACGGGAGACACCCTTCTTTTAAAGCGGGTTGAGGGTTCTTTTCAGCCTATCCGCATTGATCAAATTCAAAACAGCGATATGGTTCTCACGTATGATGAAGATGCAGATCAATTCGTTCCGCAAAAAGTAGTCCAGCTTTTAGACAAGGGGATGCAAGAGACGTGGATTCTGACCACAAAGAAGGGGAAAACCATCCGCACGACGAGAGAGCATCCGTATTTGACGAAAAAGGGATGGATCAGAGTAAAAGATCTTCGCGTGAGGGAGGAAATCCGGACGATGGACGGCTGGGAACCGATTCAGTCTCTTATCCAAGGAGAGAAAGAACAGGTCTACGACGTGGAAGTTGAAGGTACGCACACCTTTGTTGCCGGAAATTACATCAACACAAAGACAAGGCAGGTATTGAGCAGAGAAGACAGAGAAGCGATTGAAGCCTTACTTGCGGGATCTCGACTTGCCAAAAGCAAGATACAACAGGAGAAATCCGATGCCCACCAGAGCAGCAGCCGCATATCCACGATTGATGAACTCATTCAGTTGGTCAAAGCTCATGATTTATTGGCGAAAGATATTGCTAATACTGTCATCAGTATAAAAAATGATAATCTCGTTGTCAAGTCAAACAGCGACTGGGAGGACAGAAGTCCGATAACGGAAGCAGCAGCAAGATCAGATGAAATGGAGGAAAACACTCCTAACGTTTTAGAAGAAGAAATGATTTCTCTCATTAAGCACATCGTAGAAGAAAAAGGCACCTCTGTCAATCTTGAAGATTTGGAACGTCTGGAGTTCGGCGGCATCATCGCCCATAACACCAGCATCTTTTTCTCTCTCTCCTCTGTCGTCTCCCGCGCGGTTGAGCTCCACCCGGATCTCGTGGAACAGGGGAACGTGGCAGGACTGGTAGATTTCATCCTGAAAACTGATGACTACCTAAAATATATTGGAGATTTGAGCCCTCCGCAAACGCCTGTTCAGCAATATGCTGCAATCCTCACACTCCTTCAGCCGACACTTCAGGAACAAGGAAAACCATTCAAACACAATCAAATTATAAAGATAGCAGACAAACCATATGCTATTCGCCTCAATACAGGTAAGCCACTCCGTGTTGAGCGACTGAATCGATTCCAGCTATTGGTTGAGACAATAGGAACGAAGATGTTAGGTGGTAATAGAGCAAATCTATTTACACGTCTCAGCTATCTTTTAGGATTCTGTTTAGAGGTTGTTCGGGACCGGGAATATAGTGACCGCTTAGGGAAACTATCCAGCATCCTGCAATATGTTGACCTCCATATCGGGGATGCAGGAGACGTACTATTCGGATCATTTTTCTTGGGACTACTGGTTGTCGAGCCTTTTGCATGGATTCTTCGAAAAACAACAAAGATACTTCTTTCTCCGAGACTAAAAATATATAGCACGTTGTTATCTGCTATGGGTATAATAACGCTTCTTGATTCCAGCATTCTAACGACAGATCAGAATGATTTTTTTGGCGTTGCAGTCGGCGGTGTATACGGAGCGGTTATGTGGGAGGTATTTTATGCCCTTCTAGAGAAACAAGTACTACAAAGACGTATTTTTCCATTTCTCAAATCATTTTCAGGCATTATATCCCAGGGTTTAGTTGTAGCGTTTACCGTTCTTGTTGCTTTTTTCGGGAGAGAGATGGGAAATATCAATCAACAGAGCAAACCAGTTCAGCAAGAGCAAACTCAGCAACCCGTTGCAGATTCCCGATGTGTGACGGGAGACACGCTGTTACCGATCATTATAAATGGAGAATTGAAAATGGAGAATGGACTAGGAAAAATGGAGAATGGACTAGGAAAAATGGACAATGGGGAATGGAAAATGGATAATAAAAAATATGACGCAGAACTTCGAGGAATTGCCGATGTATCAGATAACCAGAAGCTTCGTGAACCATATTTATGCTGTGAGCAAAACGTTTCCCAGAGAGGAGATGCACGGAATAACGTCGCAGCTCCGGCGGGCGGTAACGTCGATACTTCTCAATATTGCCGAAGGACAGGGGAGAAAAACCCGGAAGGATCACCGGCAGTTTCTCCTGATTGCGCGGGGATCGGTATACGAGACGATCGCGATCCTGCAGATTTGTCTGGATCAGAACTATATTCAGCAAACAACATTTCAGAAGCTTCGTCTGGAGATCGAACAATTGCTTCCTCAGATCAACGGAATGATCAAGTACTTGGAGCAGTAGCCCCCATTTCACTTTCCATTTTCAATTATCCATTTTCCATTCAATACGTTTCCATCAAGGACATCAAAGGCGGAGAATACGTTCTTTCCCTCAATGAAGAGACAGGGAAGATTGAACCCCACAAAATTCTCGGCCTTCTCCCGCAGGGCAAAAAACCGGTGTATGAGCTTGTTACAGAGGATGGGAGAACAATTCGTACCACAGGAAACCATCCATATTTAGTAAGGACAATCCCACTTCGTCCTTCGACTTACGCTCAGGACTTCGAGGGACAAGCCAGAAATCACCCGTATCTTACCCAATCAGGATGGGTGCAAGTGGATGATCTTTCCCGAGGGGATAAAGTGGCCGTAACAGATGGTTTATCTTTTTTTAGATTTGGAACCGTATTTCAGCGTTCCATGGACCAAAATAGCAATAGCCAGAGCAAGAATAGCCAGCGTGAGATAGAAGTACCCGAGATTGTCAACATTCATACTCTTGACCTCGCTAATAGCAGACTGAAAAACCAAAATATTAACGATACTGCTAATCCCCATAATACTAGTACCGGATTATACTTGTCAAGTAAAAACGGAATTGCTACAGAGCCTAATGATACTTGGCCAATATCTGCGCAAATATCAGAAAGTTTATTAAAGCGGGATTCTGTTATATCCATTGATTCTACTATAGAAGAGGATAATTCTGCTGTCAAATTCGCCAAAATTTCTTCTATTGAATATGTCGGGGAGGAAGAGGTGTATGACATTGAAGTCGAAGGGACACATAACTTTGTGGCAGGACACGTGATGAAACAAATGGAAAATGGAAAATGGAAAATTGACGAAGAAGCGGAAAAAAATCTTTCTCCATTATCAATTCTCCCTGCCTCGCCGGCAGGCGGGCATTCTCCATTTCAATTCCGCGGCATTATCGCGCATAATACGGAAATCAGCGAACAAGAACCAGTTCAACCCCAGCCCATTCGGCAGGTCTCTGATGGTGAGTCCTTCGACAGTGAGCTCAGGACCGAACTGCCAAACCGAACCGCTCAGGGCGAGCAACCCGCGCAACCGCAGGCGCAGACATGGGAGGAGCGGCTCTACAATTCTGGATTTGCAAAAGTCTTGCGGGCGATACTTCCCCAATCCTGGCAGGACCGGATCCCGTTTATCAGCACGAAATCTTTGATTGGAGGAGAAATTCCTCAATTAATCATTGAAAAACATGCGCCCACACTCGATGAAGAGCATCAAAAAACGCTCATAGATCAATGGAAGATTTTTTGGACAATACGAAGAAAAGGAACCCGTGGTACACAGGATTCAATAGGAACGAATCCAACATTGAAAACCGATTATTTGATTCATGGATATAGAGGATCTTTAGATCCGTCCATATTCAATACTCTATTTGAATCTGGCATCCTCTCAGGAGAGTTAGGATACGGAAATAAAGTGTTAACGCCGGAGGATTCTGAAACGCATTATGCTGCAGATTTCTTCAAACCACCTTCAAACCTGACGGTATCTGAATACAGTACATGGTTGAATACGAAATCCGGAGAGGGGTTGCTTAAGCTATTTCCCGGTGAACGGAATTTTCTTCTAAGTGCTGCAGGGAAAGATAAAGTTGCTTTTATTGTTGATTCAACAGAGGAGGATCTGCAATCGCTGTTAAGATATTCCGGATCACCAGATAAAGATGAACAGTTAAAAGGATTTATTCAACAGTTTCCAGGAAATCCTCGACAGGTATCTGTGCTCGTGGGCATCCCTGCAAATTATATTAAATTTATCATTGTTGACGAGAGCATTGCTCAAAGCCAAGAAAAGCTTCAGGTTCTCATCGACGCGCTTATGCGATCTAACCTTTCTACTCCGATTCTAAATACACAAGGAGACATACTCTATCAGAGGCGAGATTTGGATGTGCCGTCCACCTCTATCCTTGACCGCGTGAAGGGGTGGGCCATTCCGGTTTGGATGAATATCAACGATTTCTTCCTTAAATATCAGTGGACTGCCCTGCCGGCATTAGCAAATGGAACGGTAACGGCGATTGGAAGGGGAACAACAAGCTTATTCATGGGGATAATAGGAATGGGCAATAATACTGACTCCGAACAGTATTTCACATCACCGCTTACAGACAAGGCAGTAACTGAAAAGATGGCAAGTGCGGAATTTAGAACGCTTCGACCGAATCTAGTAGACCGAATTGACCTCACCCTCCGGCCTTTAACGGAGGAAGAAATACGCGCACATAAAGAAAGGTTTGGTTTATATAGATTAGAAGAAATCTCAAAACAAAGACCGGATTTAGAAATACTCGTCAATCCAAATTCAACGATGCGTGAGATATATATCCGAAGGCCAAAGAATGCTGTGAAAAAGCAATCCATGATCGTGGTGTTAGAACCAGTACAGCTTGGTTCAAGCTGGGGAGGATTCGAAGTTCCGTGTCAAGACATATTCCTTGAAGGTGAACACAATACATTTCTATCAGTACGATCGTTATTCCCAGATCCTGAAAATCTTGATATGCGTATTAGCTTGTCGTTCACAATTTCCAGTGAAAATATGAACAATTCCAACGATTTTACGGATAGATATGGGGTTCATTTTAGTTATGGCGCAAAAAATCATCTTCTTCATTTTTTTGAACCGGCAGGTAATGTCAGAGAATCTATTTTGGGTCATGAGGCAGGACACGCATGGGCACGAAAGCTTGGATTTGTAGAGGAGTTGGATCGAGTTGATCTGAATAATGAAGATGTGATTCAAAGAATTATGAGCCACGATCCTTTCGTTCTTACGCAAATTCAGAATGCACAAACAGATGAACGTATAGCAAGCTTTATCAGCAGAACTATATTGGGAGTGGTAAAAAAAGAGGGGTATGTATCGTTAGTAGAATCTTATGGCGTTTCAGATAGAGAGCTTCTTGAAGAAGCGCTTGAAAGCTATGATCACGGCAATGCATATGCATTGATGAGATATACGGATACATTTGGAATAGATCCAAAGACAGTATTTGCAGCAAGAATTGACAGAACTCAGGAAGGCATTTCGGAGATAAGAAAATCTTTATTGTTTGCCGGTTTGATAGATCAAATGGTAACTCCAATGGTAAAACACTTGATGGATAGCGGAATACTGCAACGAAAATATAACGATTGGAATGAACCATATGAGCGGGAATGGCGGTCTGAAACATCCCATCTGCATCTCTCTGTCCGTATAACGAAGTCGGGGCGATTGATTGATGTCGATCTGGTAAATGAGGACACGACGAATCCCTGGAGATTTTATTGGAGTCCTTTCTTTGGTGTGGAGTATAGCGATACCAAACAGACACTGAAAGCGATACCCGTGGCAGGGAAAGACAATAAAGATAAAGATCATAAGATGCTCCAGAAGAAAGCAGATGCTGTGAAACGCATTCTGGAATCGATCGGGAACAATACGACTCCAAATGGTGCTCTCATGGGAACTCCGTTACAATCACCATCCTTCCTTGACCGCGTGAAGGGGTGGGCTATCTCCGTTTGGACAAACATCAATGAATTTTTCATCCGATACCAGTGGACTGCTGTGCCTGCAGTCTTTAACGGAGCTCCGGCTGCCCTCCAGCAGGGGGTGGGGTGGATGATGGGGGTAGTAGGAGGAAGCGTGCAAGGTGACACCTTGCAGGAGGGACCGGTCAATGGACTGGAGCAGAAAGCGAAGAATATGGTTGAGGAAGCGGCGAAGAATCTGGATGAGCTGCGGAAGTCCTGCGGGGGAGACGCATTAGAAAATACAGGTTCACCCGCGCTTTCTTTTTTTGGAGGTGTTGGGTCGCCGGGAAGAATTATCCCCCGTTCTGAACATGAAAATAACCAGAAGAAGGACGGCAATCATGAGGAGAGCATAGGAAACGGAAACGCTGGTAAAAAACCTTTCGATGTTCATACGGACTCTTTCTTTTCCGTGAGCGCAAATGCGATCAGTAATCCTACTATAGCAAACGGAACATTGCGAAGCAATATGGATGGATATTGGCTTCTGGACAATTCAAACAGCCCCGGTGATATGAGGATGATACCAAGCCATCCCGAGGATAAATTGATAAATATTCCTGCGCACACTTCAAGCACTGCTTTTTTGGAAAAGAATTTCATCACTTCCTACGATACATCACGCTTCACTAGTCCGTCAAACAGCCTGCATATACCCTTCATTCAACACATTTATGCAGACGACGGAAGATCATCATCCGGCAGCCGGTCATTTGTCTGTTCAGCATTGGGCGTATATGCGCGTCTTCCTCTTTCCATGCGGACATCTTTTGAACAATTTTTTCTTCACCAGTCCTGGAAAATGCCGATTCGCGCGATTGTTGAACAGGTGGGAGAGTGGAAAGAGCGCATGTGGCTGCAGAATGCGTTTGATCACTTTTTAAGAGACAAAAATAAATCTAGCGTTTCAGCTCAAGATGTCGCGAAAGCATATTTACTCTATGAACCAACCCAATCCAAACGCAATCAGGAATTTCGACTTGTGCAACGCCTGCAGAATATTGTTAGATCCAGAATAGCGGGGGCAATTGATGAAGATGGATACGCCAATCAAAACTTACTTGAAAGATTGCCAAGAGACGAACAGGATACTATAAACGCTGTAATTGAACGGTTTTACCGATTACGTAAAGATAAGGATCAGACAACTCGTATGGATGAAATGACAGATGATGAACTCTTGATTCTTTCCGCAAGTATTCTTCGGTCGCTGCGGGCTCTCCAAAGACAGTATGGATCACTGGATGTGTATCGCGCAGAACTCGATAGAATATATGAAAAACGTGACAGTTTTATTCGAGATATAACTGGTTGGACGAGCTATGTCAGTCCAAGAATGACTTTATTACCATTGACAGACATGGATTATGAGCTTTTCAATTTGCCTTATTTTCTACACGGATATATTGCTGATAGCAATGCTGTATACGTACAGATCAATTTCGCCGATTCCTTTTATAACATGAGAATACCTCGTTTCTTACATAGGTTTCTGGGATTTAATTATTTACGGACTCTTCAACACGAAATGACGCATATTCCGCAAAGCACCGTTGTTCCGATTAGAGAATGGTCTTCCTCGGACAGAAAAACGTACCGTGAAGCAGTTGCTCAGGCTTTTGTCATAGACATGGAAGGATACAAGCGGGACACACAATACGATAAAGTAGCACTGATATTGCGTTCTCTTCGGGATCAATTGCTAGCCTTTGGTGCTGATGAACAGGAGGTTTGGCAGTCATACGGTGCGTCAGCGCTAACAGGACAGTTTGAAGGGACGATTGATCATCCGTATGGGGGTATCATGCTTCATGCCGAGGGATTTCAACAGTTGTATGATCGTCAATTTGGTGAAGGCGCATTCACTCACGCTATAAGCGACGGAGGTAGGTATGACGGGTGGTGGGGAAGCGACGCATGGTTTTATCATAGATTTACGTTTCTATTCAGTATTGAGACAATTAATGATGTTTTCTTTCGGATACAAAGATTTTTCAGCCAATCCTTCCTCGACCGCGTCGGGTACCGGTCGATACCCGACTTAGTGCGGGGGTGGACGAGGAATGTTTGGAATCAAATTCCTACACTTCCTTCATTATGGATTCAGGCGAATCAATTTTTCCTCCGCTATCAATGGACGGCGCTTCCTGCGGTGATTACCGGCATTCCGGCTGCCCTCCAGCAGGGGGTGGGGTGGATGATGGGGGTAGTAGGAGGAAGCGTGCAAACTTCGGCCTTAAACACCGAAGGCAATGTAAATCCCATTTCAGATGTTCGTCAAAACGTTCCTGCTAATATATTCCCGCCTATGACAGGGCGAAGAGTAGTAACCACTCCAAAGCCAACCGTTACACCGAAACCTACTCCAATAGAACGTTCAGGAATAAAAAATCGACGTTTGATGTATGTTTCCGGTACATCAGTTATCGCTATGATACGCGGAATATCAACAACATTAGTCGGGATAACATCAGGAATGTATGTTCTCGAACATTTTATATATCGCGTTTCAGATTGGATCAATATGATTTCCTATTGGTACTTATTCAATCCGGACAATAAGAGAGAATTTACTGGGAATATTACATGTGACGGAGACAATCAAGTTATTAGTGATAAGACGGGAAAAATTGGTTATTCCGCACAATGTCCTCAGGGTTGTATAAACGGAGCTTGTGTCAATCGTGTTGGAGCACCGTGTTCAGGTGATTATTATCCAATTACAACGACAAAAGACGGATCATGCTTGCTTGTATGTTCTTCTCAAAATATATATGAAAAATCCTCTTTTTGCGGGCATGTGACATTTCGAACACAAAATTCAGGAGACAGATTAGTTATAATGTCGGTTCTCAGTAAGTTACCTCAAAATCTGTTTGACGGAATGAAGATTGATATTCTCATATCATCGCTTATTAAAATTAGAGGAGATTTCGGAGGAACGACGTTTTTTTACCCATCGGTAATTATTGGTGCATATTCTTCATATGATCCCGGAGTAGTAATACATGAATTTTTTCACCAATGGGCTCAGTACCAGTATCTGGGAAATTGGAAATATGCACCATTTTCAGGAATCTTCGCGGAAGTATTTGATTATTCTCATTATCTTACCCCCCAAAGCTATGTTGATGTAGTAGGCTATTTTGAATCTTTCAATGGTGAACCGAATTATACTCAGTTGCCTGTAATCAACTATGGTGGTTTAGCCCCTAAACAGATTCCGGTATATGAAGACTTTGCAGCAAGTGCTGCATGGTATGTAACTCAACCATGTCTGTTGAAACAAAATTCAGAATCAAGATATGATTATTTTCGTGACGAGATTTTTGAAGGCGTAGAATATATTCCTTCGTACGGGTGTGTCAATAATTAAACATGTTGAAAATAGTTTCGCAAGGCGTCCCCTTATGAAGTTGTTTTTAATACATTCCATCGTTTGGAGCCGATAGAGAATGAGGTAGTTTTTTTTGTCCGGATATTGACAAAGATTACAGAATCATTATATAATTCTGTCATATGATACACCGACAGCTTATCAAAAATGAGAAGTTTGCCAATATCCAGCGGGCACAGGCCGGTCTCACAAAACTTTTTAAAGACGCCCAAAAGACCGATTCATTTTATCGTGTCATGAAAAACGATACCCCGATGGGAGTTCTTATCCCCAATGACATGTGGGAGGATTTTTTAGAAGATATGGAAGCACTGTCCTCACCTACCTATATCGCTTCAATCCGAAAGGCACGAAAAGAGAAGCGCCGATATACCATTGAAGAAGTGAAAAAAAAGTTGGGATTATGATATGTACCTCTGTGTCTTTGATCCGTATGCAGTGAAAGATCTTAAGAAATTTCCTGACTATATCCAATCGGCAATACTTCAGAAAATCGACTATTTTATTTCCTCTGATCATCCGTTGGATTTCGCGAAAAAGTGGGTGATTACCGTGCAATTGGAGAGAAATATATCGGTAATATGCTCACTTCACCATTAACCCTTTTTGAATATAGCTTTTGATGAGGGATTGGTAGGGGATCATGAGGCTGTTGGCCTCTTCCTTCACGCGCGCTAAAAGATACGACGGTATCCGTATTGAGATCGCCTGTGATGTGGGTTTGAGATTAGGAAATACGGCGGTTTCGAAATCATCCGGTTGAAAGTATTCCGAAAGGTCTGTTTTTGACCAGAATTTCCGTTCTTCGTCTTCGTTTCTAAATGATGGAATAGTAAGCTTTTTTTTCATAGAGATGAGCCTCCTTTTTATTTGTCTTTCTTGCCGACACGATCCGAACACTATTGTTTCGAATGGTAAAAACAATGAAAAGAAGTGTATTATTTTTCGTTATTCCTAACAAAATCCACCGTTTTTCCCTCCCGGAATGAAAAACATCTTTGGCTATTTTTTTCTTTTCATCAAAAAACGCTTCTTCGGCTTCC
>Ga0209211_10004098_pt1 | contig 23090 bp, 19 predicted proteins | sample RifGroA2_FD_183992 | JGI IMG/M metagenome (GOLD analysis project Ga0209211, IMG submission 183992) | Groundwater microbial communities from Rifle, Colorado, USA - Groundwater A2 (SPAdes) (version 2) | ecosystem: Environmental > Aquatic > Deep subsurface > Groundwater | place: Rifle, Colorado...
ACAAAAGAATAAATTACCGGATATAACTCCTCCATGAGATAGCCATGAATTTTACACTAGCTTATAAAAATTAGATGTAAGCAAAATTATTTTTTAGTCGTGCGTTAAGGAGAATGAAACAACCGTGTAATGGAAACTATAAAGCCTAGACGATAACCGAAAAAAATAATTAAGAAGATATCTCCAGCTTTTAAGCTGGAGCGTCGCCTCCCAGCTTAGTAGATTATTTCTAAATGATTATGGAACAGTGAGCTTGTCTCTAGTTCACTACATGATTGTTTGATGTAGCTAGAGCTTTCTCGCAAATAAACTTTGCGGAGCGCGACAACGCGCTTCGCGAGGAGGATAAAATGGAACAAACACAACTTAGCGAGAGCTATCAAGAATATGAAAGGAGGGCGTACAGCGTAGGAATATCGATTTGGCACTTTGAATGGTGCTCAAAGTACAGGTATAAAATGTTTGGCAAGGAAGAGTACTGCAATTTTATGGGTACTTGTATTAGAAGAGCAGCATCAGAGCATGGGATAAAAATTGTCGTGCTCGGAGTTTTACCTGAACACGTGCATTGCGAAGTAGAACTGCCATTAAACATGGCTCTTTCGTATGCATTGCAAATATTGAAAGGAAGGTCCGCGTATTGTGGTAATCGCCGCGAAGGTGGCGCGTGGGAAACCCCGCTCTGCCGAAGGCAGGTTTTTTGCGAAGCAAAAAACCTTTAGGGCAGGGAGGATGTCATATTTTTGTATTAAAACAGGAATATTTAAATACTAATCTTGTATTAATACAATTATATGAAATTAACTAAACCTATGCTTAAAGCCTTTGAATCTGTAATGCTGGGCGAAAACACAATAGCAAAGATAGCAAAGAATATGCAAAAGTCAATAAAATGGGCTGATAATGTCATTAATGAGCTTGAAAAAGAGGGATTTGTAGTAAAGAAGAGTAATTATACAATAAAGGGCAGTAGGTTAATTATAGAGATTGCCCCCACATTATATGCCCAAAAGTTGAGAGAAATATTCTTTGAATTTTCAGGGATACGCCTTGATAATGTGTTGACTGAGGGAAGACTATTGTTTTTGGCTGCTGTAAGTGAGGACTGGATGAGCATACCCTCTGCGATGAAACTAAGTGGCCTCTCAAAGCATACTATTGAGAGATATAGGCCTTCTTTTAGGAATAGAGGTATTCTTAAGAGAGATAAAAACCTCTACACTATTAATGAAAAAGCCTGGCCATTGCTAAAGGAGTTTATTCTAGCCTATAAGAATTATTCTAATATTGACGGCAGGGTGAGATGGAGATATAATGAGGAGATTTTATTTGAGGTAAAGGAAGAAAAAAGTCTTAAGGGAAGTGTGACTGGGATGTATACTTATAAAGAATATAAGGTGTCTGTAGGTGTTATCTCTGCATTATGCATCATTCCTAAGAAAGACCTCTCCAAGGAAGAAGTATTCGTACACTCTTTATTTGAGGTTGAAGATCCTCGAACTCTCCATTTAGCCCTTGCTTTTTATCTGAAGAACAAGCTTAATTATGGTAAAGTCATGTCTATTGCTATGAAATATGGCAAATACTCCATGTTCAATAATTTTGTAAAACTTATAGGGGCAAAAGAAGAGAAGGTTAGGCTCGAAGGCCTGCCTGTATTTGATAGGAGAGATTTTATAAGAATTGCACATATGTATGAGGTGTACGATGTTTACTAAATCTGAATTGGAAAGTCTTCTTGTAAATGTTGGAAAGAAAGTCAAGAAACCTATAAGTATCTACATGATTGGAGGATGCGCTCTCTCGTTCAAGGGCATAAAAGATAGAACAAAAGATATTGATATCATTGTTGCAAGCCAGGAAGATTTTGATACTTTTGATGAATCTATGAGGGAGAATGGTTTTCAGTTAATGACTGAGAGAGAAACTGAGTTTTATCTTACTGCCCTTGCAGTTTATATGAAAGAAGATTCCAGAATTGATGTTTTTCTTAAGCAGGTTGGAAAAATGCTTTTTTTAACTGAAGGAATGATTCGAAGGTCCAGGAAATATAAGACATATAACAAGTTAGAAGTTTATCTTGTTTCAAATGAAGATATATTCCTGTTCAAGATGATGACTTCAAGAGAAGGCGATCTCGCAGATTGTGATAAGATTATGCAGGGAGAAATTGATTATAATATCCTTTATAATGAAATAGTTGAGCAAAGCAAGGAAGAAGGGAAAAGATGGTTCTTCTGGGTATATGAGAACTTGTGCAAGTTGGAAGACTATAATAGCATTAGGTCTCCTGTCAAAAACAAAGTTTTTGCATTGGTAAAGAGATATTGGGGAGAAAAGCCTGAGGATTTCATGAGAGATATTGATGACAAGGATAAGCATATTTCAGATAAAAAATTGTTGAAGTGGTTAATAAGGAGTTGAACTTATTTCTTCTTAAAATCCACGTTTGGGAGATTTTCAAATTCTTTGTCTCCTGTGACAAACTGATATCCATTCTTTAGTGCAAATATGTAGCCTACTGCATCGAAAAAGGAAATATCTTGCTTTCTATGTTCGTATCTAAATTTTATATGTCAAGAATTGAGTTTTCTAAAACTCGTTACTTTAGTGGTGAGATACAGAAAACTCAATTCTTGAGCATGCTCAAGAACCAGCCTTTGTCACGCCAGCCACTTTAGTGGCTGGTTCTTGACAGCTTCGATTAATAATTCTTTGTTTGCTATTCCATTGTCTTTTTGTTTGAAAGCCCATTCTAATTTCCTCTCTTTTAGCCTAACCATACGCAAGAAGGCTAAAGCTTCTTGCTTATCGTAATTATTGTGTTCAATCACACAAAATAGCGTTCCAGATAGGGGTGCAATAATTTCTGGATACTACATACCCTAATTGGAGAAAATTATTTAAAGACTGATTGTCTTATTTAATAATGGGAAGATTGAGCATTGATGAAGCTTATAAAATTGTAATGGAGAATTATCAGGACAAGGGACTGGCCGACAAATGGAGGGCAAAATTCCCTGAGAACCCTGGAGAGATTACATATTCACAAGCTTATGATGCACTTGATGATGTGCTAAGTGGGGGGATATTGATTAGGCCTAGCTTTGGAAGGACAAATTCTAAAAGTGATGATGGGCATTTTGAGTTTCCGCATGATTCATCGTGAATTTTGGTAATTGTAGCATATATTTTTCCAGAATTTCTGTGAGAGGTATAGAAAATTCACATTTTGTATAGAATCTTTTATCTGGATACAGAGCTGAATTAATTGTGTGACCCTTTGTATTCAGTTCTCTGTCTGGATAACTGACTCAATCCTGTGATGTTTTTGTCAGTTGATCCATAACATGCCATTGGCTATTGGCTAGACTTAGGTTTGCCTAATTCAATCAAATATTTGTAAAATGGGATAACTTTTATGCCCTCTATTTCTTTTTCGACATTAAAGGATATAACAAACGCATTTTTCGGCTTGTATTTTTTAATAAACTGCTTAAGAGAGACAAGGTCTTTTAACTTTATCTCTCCGGATTTTATTTCTATTGCTGTCAGAGGGTCTAGTTTTATGATATCGACTTCATTTTTGAAGGAATCTCTCCAAAAATATTCCGCATCTAACTGATTAGCAACGAATTGCTCAAATACCTTACCAAAATTATCCTTTATTAAAAGTGGATTGACAAGAGCAGGGTAGAATTTCTTAAGTCTTCTTTGGGTTTTTCTTGCATTTTTTGAGTAATTGTATAGCTTCTTGATCAGAAAGGCTTCTTGGAGATATTCAAGATAATTTGACAATATGCCTCTTGAGATTCCCAGCTCCTTGGATAATTCCTGAATCTCTATTATCTGCCCAGGATCGTTATAAATAATGTCAAAAATTGATTTTATAATATCTGTGTTTCTTATTTCAAATACCTGGACAAAGTCGCTGTAAATTATTTTGTCAATAATGCCCTCTTTTATGTATTTTCTTATATCCTCCTCATTATAATCAATTATCTCTGGAAACCCATTAGTAATCAAAAACTGTCTGAAATTACTTAAAATGCTATCTTTTTGAATAAATATATTCTTTATATTCACTTCCTTAAATTTTAAGAATTCAGCAAAATTTAGAGGATTAATCTTAAACTCAAATATTCTTCCTGCAAGACTCTCTTTGGATTTCTTTTTTATAAACAATGATTCGGAGCCTGAGATAATGAACTTTATTTTGGGATATAAGTCATAAAGAACCTTGAGTTGGTTACTCCAATCCTTTACCTTTTGTATTTCATCAAAAACAATAAGATAATCTTTATCCGCCTCTATTTTTTCAAGGATTTCCCCATATAAATCTAGCAATTCCATAAGCCGCATTTCTGAGAAATCATCAAATGAAAAATATATGATTTTCTTTTTATCAAACCCCTCGTCAATTCTCTGTGAGATTAATTTCATCATTAAGGTAGTTTTTCCTACTCTCCTTAATCCTGTCAGGGCTATTATCATCCTTAAGCGCATGCGTTTTGCTACTTCTGCATAAATTTCCCTTTCCTTATATTCGAGATTTATTTTAGCAAAGCTCTCGCTCCACCAGGGATTTGCTTTTCGCATGTATTCCATTATTATATTTTTATCCATATTATGTGTCAAATTTATTTATCATAGATTTAATTCTATGATTATTATAAATAACATACTTTATAAATCTTTGTATTATACGAGCATAAACTGGCTAGAAAGTGTGAAATGTCAAGAACCAGCTACTAAAGTGGCTGGCGTGACAAAGGCTGGTTCTTGAGCATGCTCAAGAATTGAGTTTTCTGTATCTCACCACTAAAGCCTCAAAAACTTTTAGTTTTTGATGGTCATCAAGAATCTAAAGATTATTGAGATAACGAGTTTTAGAAAACTCAATTCTTGACATATAAAATGGCCTTTGGAAGCTTGCAGTTCATTTTTAACCCTAAAGAAATCTCCCATCTTTAGATGGGAGTAAAATATCAGGAGATTTCTTTGGTCTCACAAAACCGCAAACAAACTCCACACTTTAGTGTGGAGTTAAAACCCGAAGGGTTTTGTGATTTCCTGATTTAAGTATTCAGGTAACTTTAGATGAACAAGAGAGACTAAAAAGAATGGAAAGAAAACAAGATGTTAAGAGAAGTTTGAATAATTCAGTTTTTTAATAGAATTTCGTATTTTTGCAAACTTTCTGTTAAATGATTTTACCCTGCGGTTTGCTGAGAGTGAATCGCTAGCGGAGTGCGAGGCATTAAAGAGAAAAGATTTAAATAATACAATATATATAATATGTAATACTTAGAGAATATGAAAGAGAAATTAATAAGCTTTAGGCTTCCAGCAGGGATTGATAAGGAAATAGAGAGAATTGCGACTCTTAATGATAGTGATAAATCTAAGCTAATAAGGGAGCTTTTAATTTTAGGAATAAGGGCCAAGAAACTAGATGAAGCCATAAAGGCATACTCAGATGGAAGGATAAGTTTAGCTAAGGCGGCTCGATTGGCAGACATTTCTTTATGGAGGATGATGGAAGTTATGAAAGAAAGAGAAGTAGAGATTCATTATACTGAGGAACAGCTTAGAGATGATCTTACGGCACTATATGGGGAGATAAAGTGAATGTATATTCGCATTTGTTTAGGTAAAAAATACCTAAACAAGTAAAAATAGCTATTCTCGATGGAGTTAATCCGATCGAGAATAGGGATATAAACAAACATGAACTCTAAAATTGACGATAACCTAAAAGAGCTAAACAAGTACGTATATTCTAATTCAAGCCCTTTAATTTATTTATCGAAGATTGGAAGAGTGGATTTACTAAGAAAACTCTTTGAGAAAGTGATAATTCCCCAAGAAGTATATGAAGAAGTTGTTGTCAGGGGCAAAGAGGAAAGATTTCCTGATGCTTTGGTTATTGAGAATGCTGTAAAAGAGAAGTGGATAATTGTAAAAGACTTAGAAAATGGAGAAGCAGAGTATTTAAGGGATATAGATATTGGAGAAGAAGCAGTCATAAAAATGGCCAGGAAAAATAAAGCAAACCTGGTTTTGTTGGATGATGCAAGTGCAAATGCGATAGCCAAAAGTCTCGGTCTTAACGTCAGAGGCACACTTTACGTCTTGCTTTTAGCCTGCAAAAAAGAACTGATTTCTAAGGATATGGCGAAAACTAGCATAAAGGATTTAATAAAATCTGGATTTAGGATTTCTGCAAAAGTTTATGCTGAAATAATGGATGAACTAGAGAAGATTGAGTAAAGCCTTATTTTTTCTTAATACACGTGAGAAATCTCCAGCTTTTAAGCTGGAGTATCATTTATCGATTTCTCCCGGTTCTCACAAAACCACGAACAAATCTCGGCTTCTAAGCCGAGGTAAAAACCCGAAGGGTTTTGTGATACTCTAAAGAAATTTTTTATCTTGACCATTTATCCTCAAGATCTTTTCTTGCCTCTTTTAATATTTGTTCAGTTGTTTTTTTGTTATGTCTTAAGATTCCAAATAACTCTTTAAGGGCATTATCTTTTTTGTTAATTTCTATCAATATGTTTTCGTCAGGTCTTAGATTTAATTTTTCAATAGCATGATTAGGTATAACTATCCCTAATGAGTTCCCCCATTTCTTTGTTTTTACTTCTATGGTCATTGTATAACTTCTAAGTATAATTATTATATAAAATTTTGTATATACCTATAAGAGGCTTAGAAACTGTAGTTACAGAGATTTTCGATAATCATGTTACTTTTTCTAACAAAATCTCTGTCTATCCAACTCCTCATTAAAGTAACACAATCAAAGAGATTGGATATATTGCATGTCTGAGTAGATAGACGCTGATGAGGAGTAGTGGGCTGCAATTATGCGGGATTGCTGAAGGCACTCACTCGTCGTATATAAGGTATAAAAGGACCTGTCAATATAATCTCTAAGATTATTAACACTTCATACGTCTTCCCATATTTCCTGTAATACGATTAAACTACTGGTGATTGCGATGATAATTATTAGGGTTGCCCGATAGGGCATTAATTTGTAGTATATAATCTATATCCGCTCATACTCCATATTTCACCTTTGGCCGATTCACTCAGCCAAAGTAGGCATTATAGCTGCCCGATAGGGCATTAACTTATTGCTATGGCATTCTGAGCTTTAATCGTTTGGTCAGGGATTGGGGACCAAATATTGAGCCAGATATTATCTCTTAGCTGGTATCTTTCCATTTTATAAGAAAGAATCAAGAGACAAGGATAATCTTCTTCATATGTCAATACAATTGAATTATTAAGCGTATTAGTAATTTGGACTAATTCTTCATAGGAGATAGGGAGTTGACTAGAACAATTGCTTAATGATTGAATTTCATTCCATAATGTTTTATTGGACTCTACTTTGTAACCAGCTTTTTTGAAATACCATGGAAGGGGCCATTGATTGTATTTATCTAACTGTATTGTTATTGGCTTTTCTGAATTGTATAAACTTAAGTTGGAGAGAAGAATCAAGACTTCCTCATTAGTGTGGGCATAAGCTAGTTTATTATGCTCATCCTCATTAGGATACAGGAAGCTTGTCTGGATTGTAAATATGATGGAAATGGCAAGAATTAATACAATTAAGACATATGTTGCTCTTTGGAATCTGACCTTTTTTAGATATTCTGATAAAGCATAAGAACTTAGCAAAAGCATTGGCAATAGAATATTCATTGAGATCCAAGGTGTTTTATAAGGTATTAAGGAATAAGCTAATAGTGTTAGGATAAACCACAATTTTAGAAAGCTGAAGAGGGGACTTTTATCTTTGTAAAATAAGGCCAGCATTGCGATTATAAGAGGTATTATCTCGTAATATGCTATTAGTGAGATATAGTAGTATACTGGCTTTACATGCAATCCGGAACTTGCGCCTAACTGGAGATAGTGCAAAATTGCTGAAGATGAACGTCTTATTCCATTAAAGTCAGTAAAGAAAGAAGAGAAAAATGCAATGTAAATCAGAAGGAATGCAACAAAAGGTCCTGGAAAGTCTTTTATATTTACCTTAGTAAATCCTCTCTGCTTATAGGTCATCAGCAGGAGGATAAAAGCGAATATTACGAGAGTAATATAGGCTGTTTCTTTTGTTGCAAGCATGAGGGCTGTGCTTATCGCTGCAAGGTAAAGATAAAAGATATTCTGTTCTTTTATGTAAAAATAAATAGAAAGCGCTAATGAACAAGTGAAGAAGAGGAGCAGCATTTCATGAATGGCGTATCTTGAATAATAAACAAGAATCGGGGAGGAGGCAACTAGGGCAGAACTTATAATTATGAACTTGTGATTATGATATTTATGAAGGGCATAAATCAGGAGTATAATCAACAGTCCCAGGATAGCAGGCATGAATCTAAGGGCGAATATGGATGGGCCAAAAAGAGTAAATGGGATAAGTGTGAAAAAATAGAAAGTGGGGCCGTGATAATTTAGAGGGTCGTAATAGTAATTTCTTCCTTCGTAGAGATTAAATGTAAAATGCCCGTTGACAGCTTCATCATGATGGAGAAGGGAATTGTCAAGACCATAGAAACGGAAAAAAAGGGCAGCTATTAATACTATTGAAAACAAGAAAATATGGCTTTTAGCTTTTAACATTTTATTAAAATGCTAATCTGACAGACATTATAAGTTTTTTGGGCAAATATTAAGGTAGCAAAAAACTTATAAAGATGCTTATAGATTATTATTTATGAAAAAAGGGGCGGGGGGAAAGAATAAACTTGCACATGTCTTTGGAATTCTTATAGCAGTAATTTTAATTATCGCTGTTGGGATTTTTGCTTATATGAGTTTTGAGAGAAATCAAGGCTTTGCAGGTTTTGCTGCAACAAACCCCGCTACGTCCCCCACTATAATTGATGCTTCTCCCGAACCGTCTGCCACTTACTTTCCTACAGGGCCTCTTGCATGCCCTCGTTCATTAGGAGTGGTGATAAAGCTTGCGTGGGATCCTAATCCTGAAACTGATATTGATTACTATACAATTTATATAGGGGATGTCACAAAATTTTATGAAAAAGGCAGGACGCAGGGAGGGGTTAGGACTAAATCCACTGGTGTTACTCTCGGGTTATGGAGTGGAATGAGGCACTTTTTTGTTGCTACTGCAACGAATACAGGGGGCCTTGAGAGTGATTTTTCTAATGAAATAAACTATCTCGCACCTTCGATACTTCGCGCAGGATGCCGAGGTATAACGGAGCGTGGAGGTACATTATATTATGAAATTGAATTTGTAAGAGATCCATCTGATGGAGTTTATGTTGAGGAAAGTACAGATCCGCAAATGCTAGTCTGGAGTCGTGTCCGCGCAAATTTACTTGAGAGGGAGACATTGCCTAATGGTTTTGAAAGGATAGTATATTCTTTGCCTATTTCAGGACAAGGCAATAAATTCTATCGCCTTGCTTCCTCGCGTTCTATTAGTGGTGTGGTGAGTTCTGAACCCTAAAGAAATTTTTGATTTTTAGATAGAGATAAAACTTAACTTCGCCACCTATGCGGCTTGTTAGAAAAGTTAGCTATTCAGTCAAGAATGAATCTCGCCTGAATAGAATTTTGGCGGAATTCACTTAGATTAAAATTCCAATCAATTGACGAAGTCAGGATAAAATATGGATGATTTCTTTTATCTCTTGCTGCCTAAATTTCGCAAATTAGTCTTCTAACATGAACTTATTATCTATAGCAGAAGACAAAACTATCTGAGCATTATTTGTTTGTCTTTTGCTAATAACAAAAGATATTAAAACTTGAGCAAGATATCTTTGACTATATAAACGGCTTACAAACTGTAGTTAGCTTATATATGAATGGGCGGGCGTTGATAAGGGGTATTGAGGTGATAATTATACAATTAATTGCAGGATTGCTGAAGCACTAACTGGATACAACAGTAATAATTCTTTTATCTGATTCTTTTACCCGATTACCCTTGTCAGTAACTTTTACATATAGTTCATATTGGCCTGGTGAAGAAAATGTTTTTTGACAGTCATAATGCGCCCCAGTAGGTATCCAAGGGTTTCCCACAAAATCACAGCTTTCTTCGATATCATTACTGAATAATTTAACCTCTTTAATGTCATCAATTATCATAGGTATGGTGAATAGGTCCGCTGCATCTTTCACAGCCACTAGATGATTTGCTTCTACACCAAGGAGGATACTATCCTCAGTTGTATAATCAGTATTCTGAGGATGAGCATTTAGGCCTAAGACTACTCGAAAATCAGGAGTTTCAGAATCTGTACCAGGATCTTCGTTTCCGTCATCTCCACCATCTCCACCACTATCTCCTCCAGTACCTCCAGTACCTCCAGTACCTCCAGTACCTCCAGTACCTCCAGTACCTCCAGTACCTCCAGTACCTCCAGTACCTCCAGTACCTCCAGTACCGCCATTATTTCCTTCGTCATCACCACTATCTCCAGTATCCGAGTTTAAGGGAGACAGTATAGTTATATCCCGAGTATCAATGCTAGACAAACCTTTATCATCCGTGGCTGTTGCTGTGAGTTTGTGTGGGCCCTCAGGAATATACTGCAAGATAAAAACATAGGTCTCTGGAGAGTTCTCTTCTGTTTTTATTGTTTCCCCAATACCCTCAATATTTATGGACAATTTAACGCTTTTTATTCCTCCATCTGGATCACTCGCATATACTGTTATTGGAATATCATCTGCAATGTAAAGCTCTCCTGGATATAGTATGCTCACTATTGGTTGTTTATTTACGTTTGCATTCCCATCATCACCGATATCTTTCTTGAGGTCATCTTTAAGACTTTTATCTGCAATTTTAAAGAAAGAATTGACGATGCCCCAAAGGAGAAGTACGGCGGCAATGGCAATAAGGACTAGCAATACGGTTGTGACAGCACTACTTAGGCCTCTTTTTCTCATCTCTAAAAGAGAAAACCTATATTTATATAACTTTTGTATTTGTTTAGGTAAAAATACCTAAACAAGTAAAAATAGCTATTCTCGACGGAATGAATCCGATCGAGAATAGGGGTAAACAAGCATGAACTCTAACCCTAAAGAAATCTCCTATCTTTAGATGAGAGTAAAATATCAGGAGATTTCTTTGGTCTCACAAAACCCTGCGCAGGGGTTTTGTGATAATTGACTATGGCTTGAAAGAGCTAAACAAGTACTAACTTTTTATTTGGGATTTATCTTTTATTCAACCTTTTTTCTATTCTATCTAACTGCTTTTTTATATCCTCGATTTCCCTTTCAGCTTTTCTATTTACCTGATAATCATATTCTGCCCTGAGCCTGTCTTTTTGAGCTTCCCTATTTTGGGACATAAGAATGACAGGGGCTTGGATTGCTGCAAGGCAGGAAAGGACGAGATTGAGAAGGATGAATGGATAGGGGTCCCAGCTATTTATCCAGGCGTAGATGTTTGCAGATATCCAAAGAGCCATGAATGCCAGGAAGAGAATGATGAATGTCCAGGAGCCCATCTTTGACGTGAGATGATCTGCTGCTTTCTGGGCCAGAGTTCTTTTTTTGATAAAGGGGGGGAGATGAATCGCATCTTTTTTCATTATTTTTTCAGGATTAGAAAGAATAAAAGCCTTTGCATTTAAATTGCTACGACTATAAAAAGACATAAATAAAAAGATTTAAATATGAGAATCATGCATAATCTGCATGGGTGCAAAATATTATAAGGGTCATCGTGATTTTCCTGAAAGTTCTAAATCTAAAAATACTTTTAATTATTATGTTGCTGTAAAAAATGTCAGAGGTGTAGAGGTCTCTAAAGCAGTTCAAACTCAAGTTAAGGGTTTAAATGCAAGATTAAATGGATCTGTCTGCTTTCAAGTTAAAGAAGAGGATTCTCAAGATAGAGAATATGGATTCAATGTCACTCTTACAGTTATTCAAGGAGAGGTTAAACGCTATGAGTGTATGATGATGGGAGTGTTAAAGCATGCAAGCGAGAGGTATAGTGCTAATTTTGATGTTACACGAGTGTAAGATTAATAAAATAGGAGGTTGTTGTAACTACAAAGAAGTTACAAAGAGAAAGGTTTAAATATGTGGAGATATCTGTTTGATCATGATAGATGATGCTCTTAGAAAAGAAATTGAGTCAAAGATAGGGAAAATAAAAGGCAATCCTGCTTCTTATGATCAGAGAAGGGAACTTGTTAAAGAAAGCCTTAGGAGTTCAGGAGATATTTATTCTTTTTGGATAGAAAACCCTGATTTACGTGCAAATCTTTTACTGGAAAATAGAAAGCCTGAGACAGTTAAAAAAATTGCCCGTAAAGGCATACAGGCAGTTCATAATGCATGGTATTTTCTTTCTAGAATTGGCGAGCATGGAGGTTTTGCAGAAGCATTAGATGAGAATGTTGTTCTTTCTGTAAATAGTTTAATTAATGGAAATAATAAAAGAAGCGGAGCTTTTAGACTAAAAGATGTCACTCTTAATTTTCCAGATTATACTCCTCCTAGTTGGGAAAATGTACCTGGTCTTACAAGAGAAGCTATCCAGAAAGTAAAGCAAGATTATGTTGATAATCCTTTAGAGTCAGCCATATATGCTCATTTAGCTCTTGCTTTAATTCAACCATTTCGAGAAGGAAATAAGAGAACTGCAAGACTTATTCAAGATAGGCTATTGTGGGATGCATGTTTGCCGCCTGTAATTATTCCGGCTGGTGAGGGAAGGTTTTACCTGGACCTTCTTGAGAGGACTTCAGTTCCGTATAGAGAAGGCAATGACGGGGGGCAAGGGCAGTTTTATGATTATATTGCTAGCAAGGTAAATAATGGTTTAGATGATATTCTTAATGATTTAGATGTGCATTAATTTTAAGTAAACTTTAATAATTCTCATTTTCTCTTTTTATCATGGATTATAATAAGTTAGGGTTAAAAGCAGGCTTGGAAATACACCAACAGCTCGATACTGGTAAATTGTTTTGCAAATGTCCTGGTTTTTTAAGAAGTGATGAGCCTCACTTTCAGGTGATGAGAAAATTGCACGCTGTTGCAGGAGAGGGCGGGGAAGTGGATACGGCAGTGGCACATGAGGCTTTTTTAGGAAGGACTTTTTATTATCAGGGATATAAAGACACGACTTGCCTGATTGAAATTGATGAAGAGCCTCCTAAACTTATCAATGAGCAGGCTTTGGATGAAGCATTGAAAGTGGCTTTGCTTTTGAATTGTGAAATTTATCCTGTAAGCCAGATAATGAGAAAGACAGTCATTGATGGCTCAAATACTTCTGGATTTCAGAGAACTGTCTTGCTTGCCCATGATGGATATATAGAGACGAGCTTTGGGAAAATTGGAGTTGCTACTTTATGCCTGGAAGAAGATGCGGCGAGGATTGTTAAGAGGGATGAGGAGAGCGCGGTTTATAGGCTTGATAGACTTGGGATTCCTTTAATAGAAATTGCAACTAAACCTGAACTGGATACACCTGAGAAAATAAAAGAATGCGCCCTGAAGATTGGGGAGGTCTTAAGGGCATGCAAGGTGAAAAGAGGAATTGGGACAATAAGGCAGGATTTGAATATCAGCATCAAAGGGCATGAGAGAGTAGAGATAAAAGGATTTCAAGAGCCTCGGATAATGATTGATACTGTCAAGAAAGAGATTGAAAGACAGCAGGAAGATTTGAAGAAAGGAAAGAAGAATGGGGAAGTGAGAAACTCTAAGGAAGATGGAAGCACTGAATTTCTAAGGCCTATGCCTGGAGGGGCAAGGATGTATCCTGAAACTGACTTGCCTTTGCTTAAGATTAGCAGGGAGAGGATTAATGAATTAAAGAAAAAACTGCCAAAACTCAGGTATGAAATTAAAGAGGAATTAAAGAAGAAAGGGTTGAATGAAGAGATGGTTAATTTGATATTGAACGGAAATTTAGATGAATTTGAAGCTTTGATTGGAATTTATGATAAAGATGCAAATCTTATTGCTAAGATGATTGTTCTTTGGAGGAATGAGTTTGCGAGCAAGCTGAAGAAAAGCCTTGAAGAGGTCAAGGAAGCATTGAGCGAGAGAGTTATGGAAGAGGTCTTGACTGCTTTAGTGAAAGGAAATATATCTGAGGGAGATGTCAAGGGGATTTTATGGAAAGTTGTTTCTGGGATGAATGCCAGCGAAGCTTTGAAAGTTGAGAAAGTGGATGATAACAAATTAGAAGAAGAAATAAGGAAAATTGTTTCTGAGAAGCCAGGATTAAGGGCAAATGCTTATATGGGGCTTGTGATAGCAAGGCTTGGAAAAGATGTTGATAAAAGAAAGGCAATGGAGATTTTGAATAAGGTTACTGGGCAGAATTGACGAGGATTCAAGAGAGCTAAAATAAATATTTTTATAATTTGTATATACGGTGTAATAGGCTTACAAACTGCAGTTAACGTATGTTTGAGGAGATAGACGTTGATGGGGATGGTACTGAGACGATAATTATTAGGGTCGCCCGATAGTACATTAATTTGTTTGCATTTAGACTTATGCAACGGAGCAGCATCATATTTATATATTGCTTTTATCTTTTATTTTTATGGCAGACAGCCGAAACAAGTGGGGGAAAACTTTAGTGGGGCTAATTGCAGCTATGGAGATTGCTTCTCCTATGGCGGGAAGAGGCGACGGGGAAGTGGTTTTGGCCTGGGATCCTAATCCTGAACCCGATATAGCAGGATACATTATTTATTATGGTGTTAAGAGCAGAAAATATGATAAAAAAGTAGACGTGGGAAATGTTACTAGTGGAAGTGTCAATCTCGAGGAAAAAGCAACTTACTATTTTGCAGCAACTGCATATAACACTTCTGGCCTAGAGAGTGATTTTTCCAATGAAGTTAGTTTTACTTATTCTGGGCAAGATGGGCAAGGCATAGACGGTGGTAGCAACCTCAGGACAACTGATTCCGAATAGTGATGTACAGAGATTCTTGAATACACGTGAGAAATCTCCAGCTTTTAAGCTGGAGTATCATTTATCGATTTCTCCCGGTTCTCACAAAACCACGAACAAACCTCGGCTTTTAAGCCGAGGTAAAAACCCGAAGGGTTTTGTGATGTATAAAATTATAGAATGTTAACCCTAAAGAAATCTCCCATCTTTAGATGGGAGTAAAATATTGGGAGATTTCTTTGGTCTCACAACTTCAAGAATTTTGTATTCTTGAGAGCAGTCAAGAACCTCTTAAATGTTCTTGATGAACCACAAACCCGAAGGGTTTTGTGATATTATAGAATGTTACAAACAGCAATTATCTCCTGTCTGAGAGGATAATTATACGCTGAATTACAGGACTGTTGAAAGCATTAACTTGTTTGCATTTAGATTTGTGCAACGGAGCAGCATCATATTTATATAGGTGGAATTTATCTTTTATGCATGTCGATAAGAGCTCGCAGAAGGCTGATTACAACTATCATAGTTTTTTTTGCAATATTTTTTATAGCTTTTAATGTTTCTTCTTTTTTCGGAGGCGAGAGATTTGCAGACTGGACAGAGAAATTATTTAATTCAGCTGGAACAACAAAGAATAAGATAGCAGGTTCTTTTGTAGAGTTTCGAGATGAGAATTTATCAGAGAATATTTCTTCCAGATACGGTCTTGTTGCCCATTATTCATTTATTGATAATTTTGACGATGGTGTTGGAGGGAATACTGCAAATCGAAAAGGAAATGTTTCATTTATTCTTAAAGGTGCAGGGGGCAAGGCATTATATTTTGACGGGCATTCAGGATATTTACGGATTCCGGCAACATTTGTTAACTCTCCTTCCCAAGAAGTGACTGCAAGCGGATGGTTTAAGACAAGAGGATTAAGAGGAGAAAAGGGAACAGAGATTACAGGGAGCTGGCTGTCAAAAAGAGATTCATATATGCTTTTTCCTTTTACTGATGGTTCGGTGGCTTTTCAGGTATCAATAAATGGATTATGGCATGATGCAAGAAGCGCCCCCCATATGATTGTGCCTGGGCAATGGGAGAAATGGACAGGGACTTATAATGGGACTGTAATTGCATTATATAAAAATAATCAGCTTGTGGCAACTAAGTTAATAGAGGGTTCTTTGGGCAGGACAGGAGATATTTGTGTGGGGCATGATTGCGCAGGCGTAGGCAATAATCGTTATTTCTTTGGTGCTTTGGATGAGATAGAGATCTATAACCGTGCTTTGACAGCAGAAGAGGTAAACACTTTATATTGGAAAGAAAAACCTCAGCAAGGGGAAAATGGAGATGTTGGGACTGAAGTTATTAAAAGAGAGATTGAGGTTGAAGAAGAGCCTGTGGGGTCTTATTCTTTTGAGGATGAAAATAGCAGTCAAGCGCTTACGATGATGGGCGCAACAATCATTCCTGATGGAAATGGAGGCACTGTACTGGATATAACTCATGAGAAATATGCTTTAATGAGGGATATTCCACAATCTTTAGGACAGCTTACTGTATTTGCGTGGATATATCCTAATTCTACAGAGCCTGAATGGCAGGCTATCGCAGAAAAGGGCAGTGAATCAGAAAGAGGATGGCATTTTTATATGCATAATGATAGCCTTTACTTTGCTCCTGAATCTGCAGACCCTCCGATTCAATCGAAGGCAGGTGTTTTGACTGCGAAGAAATGGCAGTTAGTGTCCGCTACCTGGAATGGGGGGGAAGTTGCATTGTATATTGACGGAGAGAAAGTAGGCAATGGCCAGGTAACTACTATCAATAATAAGCCTCAGAAGCTTTTAATTGGCACAAGATTATATGGAATTGGACCAACTCTTGGATTCAGCGGATATATGGATGAATTTTTAATATATAGCAGAGCATTAAGCCAACAAGAGATATTGCAGAAATATGGCAAGGACAAGGAAAAGTACAGCAACTTATCTGTGCCAAACATTTCTATTCAGCAAGAAGAAAATCAAACAATTGCAGAGGTTGGCGAGGAGGATGAATACGAAAGTTGGGATGCATTAAGCCAGTGGTATAGTGAAAATCTCAGTGCGGAAAGAAGAATTCAGATATGCAGGGATAATGAAGAAATGTTCCAGGCAGATGAAGAAGCCATGATATTGTGCGAGAACTCCAGTTATTATGAAGATTATTATGTAACATACTGTGTAGACCTATATGATCAGCAAACCTATGAGATACATTCTATCTGCGAGGAGAATAAAGAGCAATATGGCTGGTAAAAAAAGAGATTTTTATTCAGGGAGCTTGGTAATACTTGGAGTGTTAATTTTGTTTTTGATGCTCAATACTGCCAATGCAGCTGATGCTGTTTTTACAGGTTCTGGGACCAAGGTTATAAATCTGCAAGTTTCATCATCTAAAATTTCTGACATTGTATTAAACATAACTGGAGCAATCTCAGGAGGCATATACCCTTCAAACGTAACTATTGATGTGGGGGATGATGGCATCATTGAGTGGGAATATAAAGCTTATTTGGGAACACAGCAGGCAAAGGCTGATCAGGTACTTTATGCAGTCTCTACTGTAGATAGCGATGGAAGGATATTTTTTTCTGAGATGAACAGCAATCAGGAGATATATAATTTTGCAGGTTTGGGAAAAATTGAGAAGGGCGCATTCCAAAAATCAGGAAGTGCCTGGGGCGGTGCTCTTGGCTTAACTTCAATCAATGCACTTGATTCCCAGATTATAACAATTGCAACAAACACCTCTGTAATTCATGCTTTTGTGCCTAAAGTTAATCCCCGGAGCGGTACTATTGGCCTGTATATAGCACAGGGAGGCTCAACATATTATTGCAATTCAGACCATAATTTTTCATACACTTCTCAGTGCAATCTTTCTCCTGAAGAGGCAATGCGGCCTGAACATTTGGCGCGAGGAGTAGATGCTTTTTATTTTACTACTTCTGAGCTTTTCAAAAGCCAGAAGATTGTTGATGCAATAAATGCTAAACTAGAAAGTTGCAGTTCACCATGCAATGTTCCTGCCAGAATAACTAGCCAGAGCGCAGGAATTGTAAGTGTAAATACTTTAAATGAGGTCTCTCCAGGGGCTCCTGCAGACATAAATGTGTCTGAATCTTTAAATGAATATAATGTTGTAATTACTTCCCATAACACTCTGACAGAAAGCGGTTATTTTTATGGGATCATGCCGAATGTTTATGTGGTGCCAGTATTAGCTGGAGATGATCCAAATACAATAACTTCTGTTCAGGCAAATCGCCTTTTAAGCCTTAATACAACTTTGGCAAGGAGATGGGACATGCTTACAAATTACAGCCATCCTATGAAATTCAATATTTATCTTACTCCTTATCAATTGACTGGATTTAGAAGCGGTCATGATTTTTCTAGATTCACATATGAGATATGGAATTCCCTTATTCCAGACATTAATACAACTGAGCCTGCTATCTTGATTATTGTAGATCTTAATGATCATTTTCCTGATGAGCATCCTTATTCTGTAAAGCGCTCAATGGGGCAGGATGGCGCTCAGGGCTCATATGGTCTAATCAATGAGGTTTATATCAATGGATTATCTGATACTTCAAAGACCAGCTTATATAATTATGATGCTGAAATATTCCCAAATATTATTCTTCATGAGATTTTGCATGCTTTTATAGACTATCCAGCTGTCTCGGGATCAAATAAATTTAGCGGCAATCATCCAGCCAGCTTTACTTCTCTTAAAGATTTTACAGCTTATAATCCTTCCCAGTCTCCTACAAAGAGAGGGGGATATTATGAAATCTATTCTATTATGAATTCTGTGAGGTTATATATGACTGAAGATAATATTGGAGATACTGGGGCGTTGCTTTCCTCTCTTGACCAAATGCTTCTTGGAACAAGGAGCCCTGATTTGCCTGCAGAGTATGTATTTTATAATGCTACCCTGACGAAGAGATTAACACATTATGTTCTTTCTAATATAGTTCCAAGCGTAATTTCAAGCGCAAATGAACTTTACAAGCTGTCCAGCGATGCTAATTGGTGGGATGTTCGAAAAACTCCACTGATTGATATGAACAAGGCAGTATCATTTAATGTTCCTAAAGCTGGACAGAATAATAGGGCGCTTTGGGTGATTGCGCGAGATAAGTACAACACTGAACATTTTGCTGTATCAAATTTAAACGCTCGCTCAACGCAATTGACAATCGGCTCTTTAGAGACGCCCGAACCAGAGTGCAATGGCATTATCGAGGTAGGGGAAATTTGCGATGGAAATTCCAGGGCATGCAGTATTCAGGCATATTTAGGTAGCCAGGCGTGTAATAATGCATGTGATGGCTGGGATGCCTGCATTGTGACTGAGAGATGCGGGGACGGGATAGTCCAACAGAATGCAGGCGAGGAATGCGATGACAAAAATGCTAACAATGGCGATTCTTGTAGTAATGACTGCAAGCTTAATCCTCAATGCAAGGATGAAGATGAGGATGGACTTATAGATTATGATAAGTTTTCCTGCCCTTCAGGAAAGGATAGAAATGTGGAGAAAGATTTTAATAATTCCAGATATTTGCCGCATTTCAATAAAGATGAATTCAACCTAAGTTATAAAATTAACAAGGATTTAAGGAATGTCAGCAACTTGGTCATCCATAAATCCGGGAAAGGAAAGATTTTATTCAAGAACCAATTAAGGATAGTTGATGTTGATGAGAATGGCACATTTATTCCTTTGAACATATCTAAAATAGTGGAGATGAGGGGAAAAAGGATAATTGTTCATAGCGAGAATTTTTCGGAATTTAACAAGCCTGCAGTGATTATTTTTGAGGGAATCTCATTTATAGAGCCAAAAGTGCTTAGAGATGGAATTGACTGCGGAGAAATCTGTACAGATGTGGAGTATGATCCGGTGGATAAAACCTTGAGCACTAAAGTGCCTGGATTTAGCGAGTATGAAGTTGTTGAGGGATACGCTAATTCAGGCGGTGGAGGCTCGGGAGGAGGTTCTGGCGGCGGTTCTGGCGGTGGTGGCTCTTATTCTCAATGGAGCGATATACTAAATTATGAGGATAGGGAACTTTCTGACTATGGCATAATCAGGCGCTTAATGCAGGAAAATGAAAGATTGTACTTTAAAATAAACAATCAGAGATATTATCTTGCAATTGTCAATATAACTGCAAATACAACAGCCGTGCTTTTGCCATCAATCACGACAGCTGAAATAATCCCTGACGGGAAGGGTACATATTTTGAACTGAATGGAGATTCTTATTTTGATGTCCTTGTCAATATAAATATTACTCTTGAGAGAAAGGCAAATGTGACTATCCTGCCTGCCAGAGAGAGCGTTGACAATAAGAAAATTGTATTGAATAAAGATACATCATACCGCATTAAAGAAGAAAATGAAACAAGAGACAATGATTTTTTTAATATCTCTCCTGAGAAGAAAAAGATGAATTACTTATTTTTGTTAATAAATGCAGTTGTGCTTTCCATAATGCTGGCTGGATTATATATCTTATATAGGATAAAGCACAGGGAGAATGTTTTGCTGAATCAAACAGGGGGGTTAAGAGATGCCCGAGCATAATGTCTCTATAGAGATTAAAGGCGAGACAATACAATAAAATTAATAAACAATGATAAATCAAAAAGAGAAAGGAAAATGACGGAAAGACTGGAAAATATTTTGAGTCCATCACAAAAGAGGAGATGCGAGGGAGGTTTAGGCATATTATTAGCTTCTACATTCGCTGCTGCTTCTTTATCTTCACAAGTGGCAAATGCGCAATCACAACCTTCTTTAAACGTGGGCTTAACATGGGATGCATCAAGTGATGCTCATCTTTATTCAAATTTTGTATACAGGGTGATAGTCAGGAAGAATAATGGGCCAGAATCTATTGCTAAGTTTGTTAATGGGAAGAATTGGACTAATGGGGTGAGCAAAGTACGGATTAATGGACTTGAACCTAATAGTTTATATGTATTCTCTCTTGATGCTGTAGCTGTAGGTGCTGGGGCAAATGGAGAAGATTTAATTTCAGACCCTAGTAGGGAATCAGTCAGTTATGCGACTGGCGCAATAAACCTTGAGGATACTAAGCCTCCTGAACTTTTATTGTATTCGATGCTAACTAATCCTGAGGGGGAAGTAGAATTGCAGGGAAGCGTTAATGATGAGAGCCATATTTCTGGATTAGATATTTCAGGAATCTTGCGTGTTAAGCGCTTAGATTATTCTCCAAGAGGAGGAATATGGACCGCAAAATGCCTGCATACAAATGATCCTTCAGGGAGAATTACAATTACAGCCTACGATGTTAGAGGCCATACAAACCGTTTGTTTGTTACAGAATCAAGCATGACTCTGGACAGCGATGGAGATGGAGTGCCAGATATAACTGAGAGGAATAAATATCGCACAAATCCAAATGGGATAGATGATTCCATGCCACCTTTAATCTCATTTAATAATTATTCTACTAACTCTTTGGATGGATTGCTTGAGGTATCTGGAGAGGTAAGCGATGAGTATCCTATAAAGAGCTTTGCAATAAGTGGAGAGGGATTTGCTCCTAGGCTTAATTATCCCACTAATCAGATCAGTGGGAAATGGAGTGCATCGATATATGTTACAAATCAAGGGCTAAGCACTCTTTATGCAGAAGCAGTGGATATCTTTAATAATGTCCAAAGAATCTCTTTTGTTGCAAGAACTGATGATCCAAATATAGATTCTGACGGTGATGGGGTGAGTGACTTTAGGGAAATGTATGAGTTTAATACTAATCCTCATATTCATGAGGATACAACTGCCCCTGTGATAATTGTTGATTCTTATCCTGATGTCATAATACCTAGTTATTTTGAAGAAGATCATGTAACGCTTAGTGGGAGGATAACTGATGAAAGTCCTATCAAGAGCTATAGGGTTGCGGCGGGGGCTTATCAGGATTATCCCCAGGATTTTGAAGGGCGAACTTTTAGCAAGGATGAAAGATGGCATATGGATTTTTATCTTGAGAAAGCAGGAGTTACTAATATTGTCACACTAGAAGCTGTAGATATATTCAACAATACAAATAGGATAAATCTTCCTATTTATGTTGAAGACATAAGGAAAGATAGCGATGGAGATGGAGTGCCTGATTATTTTGAGAAGACAACTAGTAATACTGATTTTATGAATGCTGATAGCGACGGAGATGGGATAAATGACGGGGATGAGATGGCTGCAGGCTATAATCCAAGAGATGCTGGAAGCAGGCCATATATAGAAAGAGCTTGGATGGATTCTCAAGGGTTCAATATTTTCTTCAGAAGCAATCTGCAGGCAGTTTACACTGTGCAGAGAACAATTGATGGAGGCATTAACTGGGAGGATGTTGGAGAACCGGTTTTTGGCGAGATGGAGAGCACTGTAATTGATTCTAATATTTATAGGAACGCAGCGTATCGCTTAAAGGTGCAGGGCACTGAGTTTTTGGATTTTTATAATTATTAGGATGTCAAGAACCATACACTAAAGTTATGGCGCGCCATGAGTATGGTTCTTGAGCACACTCAAGAATTGCATGTTCTTTATCTCACCACTAAAGCCTCAAGGACTTTTGTCCTTGATGGTCCTCAGAAACTAGAAGTTTCTGAGATAACAAGTTTTATCACCTGACTTCGTCAGTTGATTGGAATTTTGACCTAAGTGAATTAGGCCAAAATTCTACAGAGATTTTTGATAATCCTGTTGCCTTTTCTAACAAAATCTCTGTCTGCCCAACTCCTCAGCAAGGAGATTGGGCATATTCAGGCAAGATTCACTCTTGACTGAATAGCTAATTTCCCTAACGAGCCACGTAAGTGGCGAAGTTAAGTTATCACATGCAATTCTTGATGTATAAAAGGTTTGCAAACAGTAGTTACCTCATGTCCGAGGGGATAGACGTTGATTAGAGGTATTGGGGTTATACAGAGATTCTCTTATGAGAATTCCGCCTGCCTATAAGGGCAGACTCGCTAGTTATTCTTTTTCTAATTACATTTATTAATATCCCTTTCTATATAAACATTGTGATAGCGAGGCTGTTAA
>Ga0209211_10004100_pt1 | contig 23087 bp, 23 predicted proteins | sample RifGroA2_FD_183992 | JGI IMG/M metagenome (GOLD analysis project Ga0209211, IMG submission 183992) | Groundwater microbial communities from Rifle, Colorado, USA - Groundwater A2 (SPAdes) (version 2) | ecosystem: Environmental > Aquatic > Deep subsurface > Groundwater | place: Rifle, Colorado...
CGCGCGGAAGTCTCTTACACTTCGTTCGAAAGAAGCTTTTATTCTGTCTGGATGCTCGTACTCATCAAGAGACTCTTCAGGAAATGCACGGGCAATTTTCTTTTCAACGGGGAAAGGAATGGCAATAGTGGATGATTGTTGCGCTTCGGTTGCCATAGGCTTCAATAGTGTAGCATGAAAATTTGTCGTGTCAAATGTATTTTTTGTCACCTACTTGGTCATGCTTGCACAATCCAGGAAAGTTAGAAGTCAGAATTTTCCAACACGTACCGCTGCCCCGGTAAGGTAAGAAGCCTTTTAAGCTCAGCCACGAGCGGTTTCCCTTTCAGAACGATCGTCTGCAGGATACTCATATTGACGGCGTGAGTAGCGGCCCCTGCCGCGCTCCGTGAACCACCGGAAATCTTCCGGGTCACCACCATAGGTCTGATTTGCTGCTCGGCGTGGTTGTTGGTGAGGGGCACGTCTTCATGGAGCACGGCGGTGAGGAGATTGACATGCTGGTTGCGGACGCGGGTCTGTACCGCCTGGCTGTCGCGGTGCGCATAGGAACGCGTCACAATACTGGTGAGCTGTCCTTGCAAGCGCGCGAACGCGCTTCTCCGTTCCGTGGCGTTAAACGGACGACGGTCAACCACCGCTTGCACGCCGGCGAACAGAGTTTTGAGTTCCGTGTGAAGCGCAGTGACTTCCTCGGACGCGTCAGGACGGCGGCTCGCATCGCGGCTCACTCTGAGCGTGTGCGTCCAGCAGCTCTGCTGCGCCAAAGGCTGTTTGCGATATGCGGCATACTCATCTCGCACCAGCACGCTACCCGGGGCGCTGCCGTGAAGCACCCGTTCCGGCACCCCCTTTCCCCGCGTTTCCTCGATGGTGTAGTAGGCGGCCTTCTGGGTGGCGAACAGCCATACCCAAGCGTTTTGGCCCTCGATCCGCCAACTGGTTTCGTCGGCGTGTTTCACCTTGGTGTTCCTAATTTCTCGGAGAATCTGCTGATACTGGTGGTTGAATCGTTCTCTGACGTGGTGGAGGATATGGTGAATCCCTCCTCGCGAGATCTTCATCTGATACTGGGTTTTGAGAAGTTCCCTGACCCGCTCAAGAGGCGCCCGGAGGCGGTACTTCAGGGTAAGGATGAGCAGAAGAAGGTTGATGCCGAAGCGGAGGCCGGGGATCGTACCCTCCGGTACGGCGCGGACTTCCTTGCGGCACTTCCCACACCATTGCCGCTGGATGTGATAGAGGGTCACCATGATCTGCGGCAAAGGAATGTCTTCCACGATCCGGTCGTACGCGGTATCGGACTGAACAAGTGCGGATTCGCACGAGGGACAATGGGTGAGGTACACCATCTTCTCTTGGTCGATGTGCCGCGGTTTTCGGCGCGCATGTCCTTTATGTCCGGTTTGACCGCCGCGTTTCCTGCCCATGCCGTTCCCTGACGGTTTCACACTGGTCTTGAACATCATGCCTGCGAGCTTGTCTTTGTGGGCGGCGGTAGAGGAGAGCTTTTCCTCCAGCGAAGCAACGTCACCCTTCAGCTTCTTGTTCTCCTGCTCAAGTCTCTGATTCTCCGCCTGCACCGCCTTCAACTCCTGCACCAGGCGTTCCGCCTTAGTGGATTGCTTCTTCCATGCAGTGGTGACCGCGGCAATGCGCTGCCGCAGGTTTCTCGCCTCCGGCCGCAGCCGTTCCAATTCTTCAAGGGGACTCATAATGCACGGCAGTATACCTTTTATTGGAAGTTTGGAAAATTCTGACTTCTAACAACCAAAAACGGCTCATAACCTGGTAGTGAGCCGTTTCCGGAAACGTGCCATTTCGAGCCAAATGGCGCGTTTAACGAAAATTATTTTTATTTAAGAAGCGGGGAGACGAGAAGCACCCAGACTGCCCAGGCGACCGGGAAAATCATCGCCTTGGCAAACGCCGACTGGAAATGAGTAACCCATTGCTCTTTCTTCGCCCCCTTTGCTCTAACGAGTGCAGTAATGAGTACGCAGAGCATGACGAGCGTCACCATATTCCACCCCAGCACCGCGTGGCGGTTCGGAGTGATGCCGCCTGCAATCGTCCGCGACAGCACTGCGGCGTAGGCATAGACATTAAGGAGTATTGTAAGCGCCATACCCGTGAGCACTCCGCGCCGCAGCCACTCTCCCCATGCCGTGCCTGCATGCTCCTCACTGGGAATATAGCCAAGAAGCATCAGCATGGCGATAATCGTTGCATTGTAAATTGCCAACACTTCACGGTTTTGAAACGGCTCCCAGAAGTGGGCAGGAATAAACCAGACGATATACACGATGAGCACCAACAGCGCGAGCGGAAGCAGCAGGCGGGTAATGATAGAGAGAATGCGTGCAATACCCCCTCGCCAATCCTGGTCGCGGGGGCTGTACCGCACGTCATAGACGCTTGCCACGGCAAGCAAGGGAACCACGCCCATGCCCCACGCCGCAAATCTCATTAAGAAGCCCTCGGGTATCTCCACGCCGAGTGCTTCGAAAATCCCCGCGGTTAATGCTGTAAAGAGGCCGCCTGCCGCATAGAAAAGCCCTGCAGTGACGCAGACTTCGAGTGATTTTTTCACGAAGGCGAATACCTGCAGCGTGCGGAAATCCATTTTCCACATAAGGGCAATGCCCACCACTGCCCATATGACAAACGGCGCGTGCAGGAGCATGAGTTGGGTGGCATGGTCTTCAGCATCCGTGCTCGTAAGCCCCACGACGAGGACAACGCTTGTGATGATGGCGCTCGCAACCAGATATTGCCGTGTTTCCTGCGGCCGTTTCCGGGTAGTTGCGAAGAATGCCATAAGCATGATACCCAACAGCGGTGCCCACCCAAGCCAAAAATATGAACTATCCTCCGGCAGAGGGACGGGTGCAGGCGGTTTTCCTTGCGCGAGCAGCATAAAGAGCACCCCGAGCAGGACGCTCAAACCGATGGCGGTCTTCCAAACGGCATTTCCCTCTTCCGCTTTCGGCTGCACCTTCACTGTTCCTTCTCGCTGCCCTTCCAGGCGCAGCATCCACGCGCGGAAGAGAACATCTCCGGGGTGCGCCTGCGCACACTCCTGCATGGCGGCCTGAAACGCACGCACATCGCCTGCACCAAGCCCGCGATACAGCGCTTCCAGCCTTGCCGGATCTCCCTGCGCGGCAATGATTTTGCTCTTGAAATCACTTGTTTCCATATGCTGATTATCACTCAAATCGCCTTACCACGCAATTGCGTACGCCTGCATTATTATTTCAAACTCCCACACGTCTACTCAAACCATGTTCCTACATTCGCGCGAATGTAGGAATGTAAAATTACGACTTATTACAATCATCCGCCATATCTGGGAAACTTAGGCAATGGGAACGAGGTATCAAATCCCGCCTGCGCAAGGTTCGCAATTCCCTCTGGTATCCCCACACCAACCGTGGCCACACCGTGCGAATCGTCTCCCGGAATTACCCTGATGTCGAGTTCGCGCGCACGACGCAAGATCGGCGCCGATACATACGGCTCTGACGCGCCTTTGCGGAGCGCGCTCACGTTGTAGTCGAGAATGAGGTCAAAATCTTTAACGCACTGAAGGTTGCGTTCAATTTTCTGCCAGATATCCGCATCCTGAAGGTGAGCGGAGTAATCAGGATCAAACATGCGGATGAGGTCAAAATGGCTCACCACAAGCGGCCTTAATTTTTCTATCATCGCACACTGCGTATCAAAGTATCGCGTGTAAAGTGCTTTCCAACCGCCATAGTGTTCAGCTAACTCCCAATAAAATTCTCTGCTTGATTCAAAACATTTGCCTTCAATATCGTGAATCGAGCCGAGAAAGTAATCCGGACGGTAGGTGTCAATGAGATGTTGAGAATATTCAAGGCAGTCGGGAGAACCCTCCACCTCAAGCCCGACCATGATGGCGATCTTCTCCGCATATGCCTTTTGAAATTCTCTCGCACTGTTCATGTACGCATGAAGCTGTTTCTGGAGCCGCTCGAGAGTCCATCCTGCTGCGACCTCATGCGGAAAAAGGAAACGGCTATCGGGCGGCGGCGCGTGCTCGGTAAGCCCGATCCACGCAAACCCTTTTTCAATGTACCGCTCGATAATCTCTTTGAGCGTATCGCGCGCATGCGGACAGAATTCTCCGCTATGTCCGCCGTGAATGGAAACGAGGGGTGAGGGTTGCATCATACACAAGGGAACATCAGAGGACAGCTTCACGCGCGCCCGCACGAAGCACCATAATCTTTATCTCGCCGCCGCAGTATTGTTGAATTAATGTTTTAAGCTCATCTACCGCTTCCTCCACCTCTTCCTTAGCGACAGGAGGCAAAACCTCAATGACAAGCACCGCATTGGTAGTTCCTTCAGTGAGCTTCGTGCGATCGGCTTCTCTCCAATTGAACCGCCGACAAATGGCGCCTATGCCGTCGCGATAAATGACCTCGCCTTCTTTGGGCGCACGAGGGTCTTTGTCGCCAAGCAATACTACCGGCGGCTCGTTTAACTGTGCAAAGGTCAGACGGATATCGCCCTGGACCTCATCCAAATCCTCTCCGCCCACCGGAAGCATATATTTGAGGGAAATGTAATTGTAGATATCCACCAGTGTATTGATGTGCCGCAGTTCGGCACCGCCCAATACACGGCGATAGAGATTTTCAACGGAGGACAAATGCTCTTTCGGCTTTGCACCAAATGCCCGATACGCTTCTCTCCATGCGACAATCTTTGGATGCGCACGCAGCGCATCTCGCGTGATGCGCTCCCGCACTTCCCTCTCCGCATCTCGCAGCAAACCCACGACCTCCGCCTGTTCGCCCGCATTATCCACTCCCCGCACCGCCACCACCCCCACTGTCAGATCCGGGAATTTCTCAAATATTTTTTGATCAATGGAGAATTTCATACTAAGAATATTTTTATCCTTTTGCCATTGCCTTGGCCTGATACCAGGCAAGCTCGTAAGCCTGACGCCAATTCAAACAAGAAAGGGCTCGGTGTGAGCCCCTCTAAACTACCTTCAATCCCAGTCGCCCTGGGTCTTCCACTAGTTTCTTCACCGCGTGGAGGAATTCTTCGATATCGCTGAGATGATCGCGCACGATTGCATAGAGCCGCGCGACGTCAATATCCGCGTAATGGTGCACCAAGAGATTCCTCATCTGCGCCATTGGCACGAGGCGTTGCTCGGCGAATGAGCGATCAACTACCTTGAGCTCCCCCAATTTCTCCGCAATCTCGCGGTACTCCACCGCCCTCGCGCCTGGAAGGCGCGAAAGAATATGCGCACCAATATGAAACACGCCCTCAAGCGCCAACCGCAGATGGTGCTGCGCTAAATCAAAAGAGTCTCCCTGCGTAAATTCTTCAAAGGGCAATTCCCCCAACTGCGTTAACCGCGCGAGATTTTTTCGAATCCCGTCTATGCGGGGAAGAATGGCTTCGCGCTCAAGGGGTAGCGTCATACGGAGGCTAAAATAGCGCGGTCTATGCTCTTGAGCAATGGTCGGAAATCGCAATACTCGGTCATGGTGCGCGCCTCAAAGCGTCCACGCGACAAAGGTTCAGCGTCATAGATCACTCGCCCATACCGTACGACATGATGCCGCAATTCGAGCCCCACATCGCGGAGAAATATAATATCAATGACATCGTTTTGAAGCGTTCGTTCGCAATGCGGCGAGAGAAGGTCATATAACTTCTGATAAGCCTCGCCGCCGCGCGCATAACCATCCCTATCCATGAGCACCGCAAAATCAAAATCAGACAACGGCCCATCCGTCCCTTGCGCCCGTGAGCCGAAGAGGTAGAGGGCCACCACGCCGAGTGATTGCAATTGCGTTTTCTCTTGTTCTGAAAATGTTATCTCCATAAAATTTATTTCCGATTGGCGCTCTCACTATATCATAAAAATCATCCCCGTGCCATCGCCTTCGCCTGATACCAGGCAAGCTCGTAGGCTTGGCGCATGGCGGCGGCAATAGTCGGGCTTTCGATGATGAGCCCCATGGCATCAAGATAGGACATGAAGGCGACCTTGTCATTGTAGATGTTTATCTCAATCTCCGGATTATAGAGATCGGTGGGAAGCATGAGAGTTTCCGATAATTCTTCTTTGTCCCTCGAGCGGTGGAACATCCACCGCGGGCTCTTGGGCGTGATCCGGCGCGCGCGGATGGCGTGCTGTTTCCGCTGGCGCAGATATTCATTCGGGAAGCCGGGGAGGAATTTGAAAATGTTGTCGGTATTATATTCCAGTATCACCTGCGGGCGCTCGCGAATAGTATCCTCGTAAATCTGCTTAATGCCTTCTGCCCCTTCGAAGAATACCACCTTGGGTTTCACCTGGCTTTTGTTGTATACGGCTTCAAGCGATGGCAGTGCGCCGAGTAACTCCTTCTGGTATTCGGCAAACCGTTCTGCCAACTGCTTTGGAGCCAACGCAATATAGCGGGTTTTGTTTTTTTCACTCGTGGTGTGTACATACCCTTTCTTTATCAGATCAGAAAGCACCGAATAGGCGGTGGTGCGCTTAATCTTCGCCTTCTTGGCAGTATCCTGTGCCGATGATACCCCCGCCTCCAGAGAGGCCAAATACACCTTTGCCTCATTCTCACTAAATCCCATGTTTTTCAGCACGTTTTCGATGTGCATAAGGTATGAATTGATATATATATTATGACGATTTTTTCGTCGTCAATCGATAATGGAATCATACTATTGTGTGAATAGATTGTCAATAACTACTAATATCAATAATTCATTGATGTTAATAATATGTGTATCTAGGCTATTAATATGACGTTATTATCGACATATATACGAATAAAGCTTAGAGTATGTACATGGTCCTTACCAACAAAACCTACTGGGAACAACGCGCACAAGCGGGGAAAATCTATGGAGAGGAGCCAAGTTTCAGCGTACGGCAAGCAATGCATTACCTGAAACCAAGGAGCGAAGTGCTTGAGGTGGGAGGAGCCTATGGACGCAATAGTATGTACTTTGCGCGACATGGAATGAATGTTACCAACGTGGATTTAAGTAAGACCTGGATCCGTATGGCTGATGAAAGTGAGGAAGGCCTGCCGATCACGAATATTTGCGGAGATATACGCAAGGTTCGGTTTCAAAAGCATTTTGACGTAGTCTTCAGCAATTTTGTGCTTCACTTCCTACGCAACAAAGAACTCTCTGCGATCATGAAGAAACTGTATAACGCGCTCAAACCGGACGGACTCCTCATTAATTCGTGGTTGAGCAGTAATGATATGTATGCGAGTACGGGATATAAGAATGGATTGTATCTGCATTGCTTTACCAAGGAAGAACTGGAACGGCTCCACGCACAGCACGGATTCGAACTCATAAATATTTTTGAAACCATTGAATTAGAAACAATAAATACCAACGACCGTAAGACCTTCCTCTGGTTCACGGTCGCAAAGAAAGCACATTAACATTCCAAACCTATGGAGGTAATACATGCAAACCTGCGAATTGACTCAAAACTTTGGCGGAGCGAGACTGCTTGCTCCCCATCGCCTGCCAGATGACCTGCTCATCTCTCGGACAGTCGCGAACGTCGCTCGCGATCTCGCAAGGGATCCGAGCAAACAAAATCCCGCTCGTGCTTTTATCGAGCGGATCCATCAAAAGGCCGAGATGACAATTGGTGGCTCAATTAAGAAGCTGGACCAACAGCTTCAAGCCCACCTAGCCACATCGCGCTCGTCGTCTTCTGATGAAGTGCTCCACACGATCGCGCTCATGACGAGCGGAAAGTGTGACTTGTTCTGTGAGCAATGCTATACAGACCAAGAAGCACATCAGGGCGAGTGGCGGATTTATGAATCTGCAATCCGCGAGGCACACGCATGCGGTGCGCGCATCATTTATATCGCCGGGGAAGGGGAACCTTTCCTAGACGATCACATCGGAAAAATAATCCGACTCGCAACAGAATTGGGGATGGAGATTCTAATGTTTTCCAACGGCCGCCAATTCTGCAACGAGACACCCGGCTACCAAAAGCTTCGCGCCAAGATTATGGAACGAGAGGGTGAAGTGGACGCGCCAACCTTCGTCCGCTGGCTCACGGACTACCCGGTGCATCTGTATCTCAAGATGCACTCGGCAAACCGAACCATTAACTCCCGTCTCTGCGGTCTGATCGGGAAAAAACTCGACTACACATACGAACAAGTCGAATTCCAGGGCCGCCAGATTGATATTCCATCGCCGCTCCTTCGCCTCCCAGAATGGGGTTACCCCATTGAGCAATTGGGGTTTGATGCGATGGTGGTGAAGGAAACTGCAAACGAAATCCTTACCACGATTGGCCCTTGGTCACAGGCAAATGGTTACGCGCTGTACGCCGAGCCGTTCATCCCATCCGGCCGCATGCTCGGCAATCCCGCTCCAACGCCAGAGCAATTGAGTAACCTGCGAGAGGCGGGATACCTTGTCCGACAAGACTGTTCGATGAACAAAGTACTCGGCAAGGTGGTTATTTGGGGCCGCGGGTTTGTCTCGCCCATTCTGGCATTCACCTGGCGACAACTTGCCGAGCGTCCCTCCCTCCTCTACGACCCCGAACATGGTTTCATGGAGCAGCGGGACCACCACCCGCTGTTCCAAAACCTGCGCTACCAGGCAGGTTGCCCGTGCGCCATGGGAAATCAGAACTTGAAGTATATGCTGGATGAATACGCTCCCCGACAACAAAAAAAGTGAGGCGTAATGCCTCACTCGTATACTCCGAAAGGCCCTGGTATTCCCAATCAGGGCTTTTCTATTTACCCCATTACAACTAGCACGTGCAATTGTCCGACGCCTCGTCGCAGCCGGAGCACTTGGGCTGGCAGTACGTACTACCGCAGGAGTGATCCTGGTCGTGCGCGGTGGCTTCCGCGCCGCACATGGAGCACTTATACCCTCCTGCGGATGCCCCGCAGGTGGTGCAGGTGAGTTCACCCATAGAGTTGATAATTATTGTTACCCTGCTATCAGTATAGCACTGCGTCCCCGCGAGGCAACCAAAAACCTCCCCACGGGGGAGGTTTGAGTGAATTAATGAAGATATTCGTCCCAGCTACCTCGGCACCGGCCTACTTTCCCAGGGCTTAGTTTAACCCAAGTATCATGAGCGCTGGCGCGTTTCACTTCTCTGTTCGGGATGGGAAGAGGTGGGACCACGCCGCTCGAGGCACCGAGAGAGCTGGAACGAATGGTATGCAACGTAAAAAAGAATCATGCATGTCGCTGACCCGCCTTCGTCCCACCATGGGGACTCCAGCGAGGCGCTGCGCACTCTTTGGGAATCCGTATTCGACCGAATAGTACCGCTCGGCTGAAGCCCTTGCGGGCCTTACACCTGCGGCCTATACACCCAGTTATCTCCTGGGGGTCTAAAGACGAGTGTTTATCTTGGGGAGAGCTTCACGCTTATATGCTTTCAGCGTTTATCTCGGCTGGACGTCGCTACCCGGCGATGCCCCTGGTGGGACAGCCGGTACACAAGAGGTCCATCCTTCCCGGTCCTCTCGTACTAGGGAAGAATCCCCGCAACACTCGCACGCCCACGACAGATAGGAGACCGACATATATGTTACTTCGTAACAAATTCCAAATAATAAACCACAAATCACAAACTTGTCACGCGGTGTGGTCATTTCTGCCACACTCTGCACGTTACCGTACAGATCGGACTATATCTTCTCTGATTGAATCTTTCAGAGCCTGGCGTACAGTCTCTACGGATCCCCTGATTGAACTCAGGGTTTCCTCGGTATTGTCCTGCGTTGTATACAGGAGTTTCACCGATATAGCCAAGTTTATAGACAGCTCGTTTATCCCTAAATGGGAAATGTCTACTGTCTCACGACGTTCTGAACCCAGCTCGCGTACCGCTTTAATTGGCGAACAGCCAAACCCTTGGGAGCTTCTCCACCCCCAGGATGCGATGAGCCGACATCGAGGTGCCAAACCTGGCCGTCGCTATGGGCGCTCGGGCCAGATCAGCCTGTTATCCCCGGAGTAGCTTTTATCCGTTGATCTTCCGCGCTCCTATGAGCGACGGTCGGTTCACTATGTACTGCTTTCGCACCTGCGCGGGATGTACCCCTTGCAGTCAAGCCGGCTTGTGGCATTGCCCTATCCCCCGCGTTTCCATTGCGAGGTAGCCGACCTTAGTTAACGCCTCCGTTACCATTTAGGCAATTATGTTAACTTAATCTTGTATTCCATCGAGGGATGGATGTAGGGCCTGATAATTTCGACAAACGTTTCGATGTCAGACGGAGGAATATAGAGTTGCGTACCTTCTCTCTGTTTTCTCAATGTGGTATGGACATGAAACTTTTGTTGTAACATGTCCTGAAGTCTTTGAAGGCTCAATTCATCGAAACAATGAGTATTGATTATTCTTGCTCGATGGAATCGTGATTTCAAAGATCCGTCATCCATAAACCAAACTGCCAATGAGAGAGGGCTCACAAGTTTTACAATCATCTTCGGTACAATCTTCTGATGATCTGTATAAAACTGTTGCCCGTAAAACCGCAACGTGCCGGCGCTGAAAGTCGAGAACCAATACTTCTCATGCACCTTTCCTGCCACCGTTTGCAGTTTTAGCTGTGGTTTGGTGAGCACCATGTTGCTCAACTGTTGGTACAGCCAATCCACATAGTCTTTTTGGCGTATGGAATGTTCAACTTTGAGTCGAAACGTTCTGCCACTGTTCTGAGTTTCCAAATGCCCATCACCTAATAACAAACCAACAATGATTTCTCTTTGCTGATCTGTTAAGCGTATGGACTCTGCAAGACTCCGAACTACTTTTAAATTCATATGATTAAGCGTCTCTTAAGAGACTCTGCATGTCGCCATGCAGTTCAGACTATATCATCATCCTACCAATCTAGGATGTCGAGCGTGTAGTCGTTGAGGGGTTCTCCGGCATATCGTCGAAGAACTTCCCTGCTGATCACCTGCATCACCTCTTGATTTTTACCACTGTGGTACAAGAGGATACTCGCAGCCGTTCCAGCATATAGCTCAATATTGCGCCCGGCATTGCTGCCGAGCCGCCCCTGAAGATCCTCTCCAACGTAACGTCGGAGCGTAACGGAATGTGGATCTTCGTTAAGGCAACCGCCCCAGTTAAACTACCCACCAGCTACTGTCCTCTCTCCCGGATTCACGGGAGGAAGTGAGCGTTAAAAAAACATCAGGGCGGTATCTCACTGGCGTCCCGATTGCTCGGGACTCCCGCCTATGCTGAACAGATAAATCCTTAACGCAATAGCAAGTTGTAGTAAAGCTTCACGGGGTCTTTTCGTCTAGCCGTGGGTAGGAGGCATCTTCACCTCCCCTGCAATTTCGCCGAGTCCCTCGTTAAGACAGTCCTCAAATCGTTATGCCATTCGTGCACGTCGGAACTCACCCGACAAGGAATTTCGCTACCTTAGGCAATATGCCATTTGTATCGCTACAAACATTGGACTATATCATATCCGCGTTATTTACGGATTTCGACGTATAGTCTCTGAGGATTCTTCATGGATATTGTGCAGTGAGTTAAAAATATACTCGATCGTATGTTTTCTTCCTTTACCCTGTTGATTCATCGAATACGCAGTTGTCACCAAATCTTTAAAACCTTTCTCCGTTCTATGTACCCCTTGTTCCATCTTCTCAATAATATATTTGAACTTTCGGTACGCGTCTTGTTTCGTAATGAGAGGGTACTTGTCAAAAAAAGGTATGACTTTCTCAATGATATTTCTGCGTGAATCGATGCTGAAATTAAGCACATGATGTGTGCCCGACTTACGGTAAATCGAACCTGTCTTAAAAACCCACTGAAATAACTCAAGTATCTCACGATGATGTTCGTGCTGATACACTTGAAAACAGGGGTTAATCATCCATCCGAATGCTTGGGATTGATGGCGAATGATTGCAACACTAAAACTCCCTTCGCCATCTACAAACCCCGACAAATAATAATGCAGGTATTTTGATTTGCCGTGAAAACGTGTAAGAAGCGACTGAATTGATGTACCCATAACGTAATTAATTTCCATGAAGTCTTTCCTGCTGATTGGCTGCACTTGTGCATTGTCACCTACTCGGTAGCACAAGATACTTTACCCCTATGAGAGGACAGCGGTTCCAGCAAATAGTCGAATTTTGTAATCGCCCTAACTCTTGCTTCCCTTACGGAAGCGGTAGCGAGTCGACGATTATAGTTATCGCCGGCGTTCATCAGCGCTTCGGTTCAAAGCTACACCAGCGCTACGCGCTGAAAACTCTAAACTCTAATTTCTAAACTCTAAATAAATTCAAATAACCAAAATCCAAAACGTTTTGGATTTGTGATTTCGAACATTATTTAGGATTTAGGGTTTCGGATTTAGGATTTTCAGTGCGTAGCACTGGGTTCACCTCTCCCCTTAACGTTCTGACACTGGCCAGGCATCAGCCCCTATACGTCGCCTTGCGGCTTGAAGCAGGGACCTGTGTTTTTGGTAAACAGTCGCTTGAGGTCTTTTGTTGCAGCCCAACCAGCGCTCCGCGCTGAAAACTCTAAACTCTAATTTCTAAATTCTAAACAAATCCGAATGATCAAAATTCAAATGTTTTGAATTTGTGATTTTGAACATTGTTTAGGCTTTAGGGTTTCGAATTTAGGATTTCCAGTGCGAAGCACTGGCGGGCAGGCCTTATTCCAAAGTTACGGCCACTGAATTGCCGAGTTCCTAAACGAGGGTTCTCTCGTCCACCTGAGCATGACTATGCCCGCCCACCTGTGTCGGTTTCCGGTACGGATCCCGTACGCTTAGCTCCTTTTACCTTTTCCCGGCATTCTGTTACGAAAGTTCGCTCCGCCCGAAGGCTTCACTTCCTCCCCGCCTAGGTTTTGCTTCTCATTGAGTTATGGACAATGAATTTTTTTCTCGAAACATACACTACCCATATAAAACTATGATTGGCAAAATCTAGGCGGGCAACCTGCATAACCAAAAGCAGGATCTCACACCAGAATGCGTCAGTAATCGGAAAACGTACGGAAGGGCTGGAATATTAACCAGCTCTTCCATCGGCTACGCCTCGCGGCCTCGCCTTAGGCCCGCCTCACCCCCCACCGATCATCGTTGTGGGGGAACCCTTGGGCTTACGGTGGGAAAGATTCTCACTTTCCTTTATGCTACTTATGCCAATATTCTCACTCCAGTGCGCTCCACCGGTCCTCACGGATCCGACTTCACGGCACACCGGACGCTCCTCTACCATGCAACGCCTCGCTACCGCTCGGCGAATTCAAAAATCAAATATCAAATATCAAATATCAAAATGAAGGAAGGTCGTCCCGCTACTGCGGGACTCCATAATTTTGACTTTTGGATTTTGCATTTTGAATTGAACGCTGAGCGATAGCGAAAGCGTTGATCTGCACATTCGGTACCACGCTTAGCCCCGGTACATTTTCGGTGCATGACGACTTGACTAGTGAGCTGTTACGCTATCTTGAAAGGGTGGCTGCTTCTAAGCCAACCTCCTAGTTGTCGCAGTCATCACACTCCCTTTTACACTGAGCGTGGATTTAGGGACCTTATATGGCAGTCACGGCTCTTCCCGTTTTGACCAGTGGAGCTTCGCCCCCACGGTCTTACTCCCTCTGCCTGGCACACCAGTATTCGGAGTTTGGTTGGCTCGACTAGGCTTGCGCCACGCCGAACCATTCAGTAGCTCTACCCCTGGTGGGTTTGCAAAGAGGCTAGCCCTTAAGCTATTTCGAGGAGAACCAGCTATCACCGAGTTCGATTGGAATTTCACCCCTAGCCACAGGTCATCCCCCAGTTTCGCACGGCTGGTGGGTTCGGGCCTCCCCCCGCATCTCTGCGGGGTTCACCCTGCCCATGGCTAGCTCACCCGGTTTCGGGTCTTGTCTACGGTGCCTTAGTAGGCGCTAGTTCACGCGACCGAAGACGCGACTTCACGCGTTGTGGCGTAAACTCGCGTTGGTCAATGCGTAAACTAGCTTCTACAAATCGGCCTATGAAGCCTCGCTTTCACTGTGCCTTCCCCGCCTAACTTTTGCCGAATTCATCGCATCAAATTGATTCCATCGGACGACTTTAGTTATCATGACCAATCCTCTGAATATATTCAGCAAAACTTAGGCGGGTTAGACGAGCAGCGTAGACAAACTCATTGGCTCATTCTTCAATAGGCACGCCATCACCCACCAGCGCTCCGCGCTGAAAACTCTAAACTCTAACTTCTAAGCTCTAAAATAAATCCAAATGACCAAAATCCAAAACGTTTTTGGATTTGTAATCTCGAACATTATTTAGGATTTAGGATTTCGAATTTAGGATTTCCAGTGCGAAGCACTGGCCGGGCTCTGACTTGTTGTAAGCACATGGTTTCAGATACTATTTCACCGCCCTCCCGGGCTGCTTTTCACCGTTCCCTCACGGTACTGGTTCACTATCGAACACTGCGCGTATTGAGCCTTGGACCATAGTCGGCCCTGGTTCCGCCGGGATTTCACGAGTCCCGACGTACTCAAGAACATAACCCAGGAGTACAAAACCCCTTTCACATACGGGGCTATCACCCGCTCTGGCCTCCGTATTCCACGGAGTTCTGTTAGGGAAGTTGTGCGTCTTCCTCTCCAGGCACACAGTCCTGGAACGGCTATATCTTTCAACACTCACGCGGCATGAAGCCTGTGCGCCGTCCACGTCTCTTAGCCTAAACCTCCTTGCGGAGGTAAACGCGTAAAAATATGGGAACTGCGTGAGTTTGGGCTGATCCCGGTTCGCTCGCCGCTACTACGGGAATCGCAGTAGACGCAAGTTCACGCGACCGAATACGCGAGTTCACGCCATGTGGCGCACACTCGCGTAACAATCAATGCGTAAACTAGCTTCTACATATATTGCTTTCTTTTCCTCCGGCTACTGAGATGTTTCACTTCGCCGGGTGCGCTTCCTTACCCTATGAATTCAGATAAGGATAGCCGACGTTACGTCGGCTGGGTTTCCCCATTCGGAAATCTCCGGATCAAAGGTTGCTTGCCACCTCCCCGAAGCTTATCGCAGGCTGCTACGTCCTTCGTCGCCGCATCAGTGTCGAGGCATCCACCATGTGCTCTTTTCATTACGGATTCCCAAAGAGTGGTTTCAAACCATCCACTCTTGGGATCATTTGACGAGAGTACGTCCCTCACCATACATGGTGAGGGATAAAAATTTAAGCGAAATGCATGATTACTTTCTTTGCGTTGCGTATAAATTGTCAATGATCGCGCGCGCGCCCTTGCCGTCTTCCCGCCCTCAAGGATTGCTGCCGTTTGATAATGGCAACGATCCTTGAAGAAGGAAATAATTATTTTGGACTAAAAAACCGCTCCCTCGAGCGGTACACACAGAAAGAAACGCGCCAAAATCTTTCAGCCGCTTGAGAGGTTATTTGCTAAAACCCGTACCGTCATAATAATATCCTCAAATATCCCCACATTTCCCTCTTATTTCAGCCTAAAAATCAATGTGGATAACATGCGTATACTTTTTTCGAGTACGCTCATTATATCTATAACCTCCTACCCTGTCAACCCAGGGGCACGCGCGGGCCGCGGAGATAGTTGATAAAGAACCGCACGATGCCTCCCAAGCTGACCACTGCGCTCACAATGACAACGCTCACGATCATCGTCATGATCGCCCGATACGGCGTCCATTGCATATATCCCAGGATGCTCAATCCCATGGGAGCCAGCCACAACGTGGTGCCGATGACTTCTTTTTTCCCCAGTAACGAAAACATAAACCCAACTTAAACTGACAACTGAAACCTGACCACTACTTGGTTCCCCACCTCGTCGTATATCCCGCACGTGCAAATACCCTATCCGCGGTCATACATAGTTTCTTGAATGATGGCGCATGCACCACATGCAACATGGCATCACGCATGCGCGTATAACCATAAAACAAATAACTGCCGAACAACACCAGCGACAGAAAAAACGAATATAAGAACTCTGGAATGAGTAATGTGCGCAACAACATGTCTTTCCAATCTTTTCCCTTGTCCGCCATTATCATGAACAGCAGCTGCACCGCATAAAAGATTGCGCTCATGGCAATAGAGACCGTGCGCATAACGGTGATAAGCCCCGATTCGCCGCTTCCCGCCTCATGCCAGATGAGCGAGGAGAAAATGGACAGGAGAAGTGCCAAGGTCAGCGCGTGGGCGAGCATGTCCGGGAACACCGCGGCGAGCACTCTCCGGTGCCGCGTTATGACCGTAAGCCCGCCGTACTGCCAGCGCACACGCTGGCGCCAGAACTGGCCAAGGCGTGATGGCACAACAGTGGAAGCGACTGCTGCTTCGGCGAGCGCCACCTCATACCCGCGCGACTTTATCCGCACGGTGAGATCATAATCCTCTAGTAATTGCGTCTGATCGTACCCTTGGACTTCTCCCATGAGCACCGTGCTGCGGATGAGCGAAGCAAGCCCGTGCATGATGAGCGGCCCCTGGAGAAATCCGCGATCGGCGATGCGCGCGACATTGAATCCCACGTACTCGAGACCTTGCAAACGAGTGAGTATATTTTCTTTCCGATTGGCAACGCGGGCCTGCGTACACACCGCGCCCATCGCATCATCGGCGTGCAGTTGCCGTATCAATGATCCGATCGCACCGTCCGTCAACACCACGTCATCGTCCAATACAAGGACATCATGGCGAGGTGATGGCGGGAGATGCAGCACGCGCAATCCCTCATTGACCGCTCCCGCACGCTGGTGATTTGCGTCAAGCGGCAGGATCGTGAGCGCGTCCGGGTTTTCCGCCGCGCGCGCAGCCTCTGCCACTGATGCAAATACCCCTTCCCATCCCGGCGGCGTCGCGTCGTCTACCACCACCACCTGCGCAATCAACGGATCGCCGAGCAGGCGCGCCACCAGCGGCACAATCAATCGCGGCGGCTTATAGGTCGGGATGATGGCGCTCACCTTCACGTCTGAAGGGAAGAGAACAGGGGCATGCGCGACCTGCCGCGGCGCAAACAACCCTCCGGCATACTGACGGAAAAACGAGCTCAATTGAGGAGCGCAGGCGAGCATGGATTTTGGATAACAAAAATCGGGCCTTCCGCTACCGTGAAGAGGGTATCCCTCCTTTTTGATAGCCCAGATCCCGAAGCAAAAAATGTGTTTAAGCAGCTTCCTGCGCGTCCTTTATGGTAGCACAAATCTATCCCCAACGAGAATACTATACTCAGGTTTTACCCATCCTGCCACCTGCCGAACGCAACGCTTGGGATGTGTACCAATCGCGTCACGAATGTGGGGTATAGTTCATTCCTTCGATGTTTTCACCGCTGCCGTCCGGTCCGACACCCCAAAAATTATCTACGGGTGAACTCTCTATGATCGTCCGGTGACCAGTTCGCCTCAACGCCTCACGAACATCTTCATGTTGCTCGGTTTTATTCTGCAGTATCTGTTCCATAACGATGACACGCTCCTTATACCACGAAGGCTGCACGTCTAATTTATATTGATCGGCAATCTGTTTCGCAAGTTAGGCGGCTCCGCCGCACTCACGCAGTCCCGCACTAAGGCGAGCGAGCCTTTAGTGCTGTGGCGGATAACGGTGATACCCATAGAAAAGAATTTGGCTATGGTAAGCGAAAAAGATTGAAATTCAGATACGATGAATTTCTTCCACTGGAAAGCATACTCGGCGGTAGGAAATGCCACATCCCAAACCTTGACGGTATGCGCCGAAAAATTATCGAGCGGATGAAAAGGCGTGGTGAAGAAATACACCGTTTCCCGTGTTTCTTTATTGAGCCCCTCGCTTGATTCAGGACACATAACCGAATATTCTCAATCTCCAATTTTAAGGAAAAAACGTTGACGGATAAAAGATAGGAACTCCGTCAATATCTCATCTGGCACATTACCGAATACACTGCTCTTTACCTTCTTATCGCTCCCATCATGGAAATGGTGCGGGAAGAGCTTAACTTTGATCGCGCGGTGATGCGGATAATTGTCTACGCGGTACAAAGTACCATCGAGATGGCGTCGCTCGTAGTGAAAGGCGTAAATATCTTTCTGCGACACTGAAAGATAGATGTCGAGGAAACTTTTGTCCCGAAACACAAACCGCCGCTTATAGGGCGACGGCTCAAGTACCTCGATAATAAAATCCGCAGCAGACTCCCGCGTTACTTCCACCAACTCATCCAGCATCGCATTCATACCGACTGTTTGAGCGCACGGAGCTTCTTCCGCTCGGCCTCAAGTGCGTCGAGCTTAAAGAAATCGTCGAGCGCGTCCGCTGTGTCATCCGCCTCACCCTTTCTTGCCATACGAAGGAATTCAGACGTGTTCCACACACCATGCTTTAAGGCAAGCTTCAACATCTCGCTCTCCACTTCCAGGAGGCGCTTATCCATCCACGCCGAGGCGCTCTCGCGCGCAAAGCGCGTGGGTGAAATGCGTAATTGCGTAGCGAGTGTTTTTAGCGTCATAGCGGAGTTGAGTATAAGAGTTTTTAACCTCTCAGTCAATTATGTTCGTGGACTTGAACATTGTGGGTGCCTGGTCATCCGACCGTACACCCCGTCGAATGACGGAGTGAACCCTCAGCTATAAATTTGCCCCCGAGAGGAGTTGAACCTCTAATCCCTTGCGGGAACATGGTCCTAAGCCATGTGCGTATGCCAGTTCCGCCACGGGGGCATGTTGATATTGTAGGCGAATTTAATCACCCCGCCAATAATTGCACCTTCCGCGAAACCAGTCTAGACTGAAAGTACATCAATCACGGAATTACTGCCATGAAAGCAACGTCCGCGTCAATCGCTGGTGCAGCACTAATGGGGGTTCTATTGCCCTTGTTTTTCGTTTCAAGCCAGGGGACGCATGTGGTCATCAATGAAATCAAGGTGGGGGGCGAGAAAGCGACCGATGAATTCGTCGAGCTCTATAATCCCACCGATGCGGATGTGAATCTTGCCGGCTGGCGGCTTTCGAAGAAAACCGCATCCGGGTCGCTGTCAAACCTGCTCACCGAATTTCCGTCCGTAGTTATTGCCGCGCACGGATTCCTTCTCATCGCCCATAACGATTATGCGGGGTCAGCGCCGAAAGATCTCGCGTACTCTACGCAATCATCCATTACTGCCGACAACACGGTCATTCTCTACTCCGACAACGGACAGACCATTGTTGATCTCGTCGGCATGGGAAGTGCGGGTGAGGCGGAAGGAGCAACCGCGCCTTCACCCGATCCTGGTATGAGCATTGAGCGCGCGAATGGAGCCGATACGAACAAAAATACGAATGATTTCGCCGTGCGCGCAGCGCCGACGCCGAAGCAGGGAGTAGTAAACAATGACCAGGGATCAGGGAATAATAGCCAGGGAACAATGAATGGCAATCAGGGATCGGATGCCGCTCCCGCTGCCGCGATAGCCATCAATGAAGTCCTCCCGAATCCCGCGGGAAATGATGAAGAGGGAGAATGGATTGAACTGATTAATCTTGGCGATCAAGAAGTGAACCTCACCGATTGGGCCATAGAAGACGCATCCGGAAAACATTACACGATCAAACAGGACGGCGCAATCTCATCCACCACGATCGCGCCCAAAGGATATTTTCTCCTTCCCCGCGCGGCGACCGGCATCGCGCTCAACAATACCGGCACGGAAATCCTCACCCTGCTCACTTCCAGCGAACACGCCGCTATCTCTCTCAATTTTGCATGGACTACCGCGCCCACGCCGTCTGCGTCCAATGTCATCACCGCGCCTGTACAAGAAAACAAAGAATCACAATCGAGCAATTCACCAAGTACGGGCGCGATTAATCGCGCCCCTACCACTATAACCCCAACCCACTCTTTCACCCTCGTCATCAACGAACTCCTCCCCAACCCTCAAGGCGATGACACCACAGGAGAGTGGATTGAGCTCAAGAACGAGGGCAATGATGAAGCAACGCTCGCCGGACTTACGATTTCCGACGAGAGCGGTGCAACCTACGCCTTCACTACTCAACAAAATCAACTGCCTCCGCGCGGACTGCTTCTCATCTCGCGGTCGCAGTCCAAAATCACGCTCAACAATGATGGCGACATGATTGTTTTGAAATTTCAAGGCAAAGAAATCGCCCGCGCAGCGTACGGCAAAAGCGAGGAGGGTATGTCCTTTGCCCGCGATGACGCGGGAAACTACGCATGGACGACCGCACCCACGCCGGGGGCGATAAACACATTCTCCCTTCCCGCGGAAATCGAAGAAGCGCAGAAGGACGAGGAAAGCAGTGAACAAGAATCAATGAACATTGATCAGGAAACAACAAAACTTGATGCACCATCTCCATTAAAACAACCTGCTGCTTCCGCGCCGTCGGTGAAAGGCGTCCGTACCGTAATGATAGATGCCATACGAGAATTGTCGCGCAACACGAATGTATCTATTGAGGGCATCGTTATTGTCCCTCCTGGCGTGTTTGGCAAAACTACACTGTACCTCGACGGGATACAGGTGTATTCAGTTGCCATAAAATTTCCTGAATTGGCGCTCGGCGACCGCGTACAGATCTCGGGATACGTCAGTGCTACTGGCAATGAAACGAGAATCACGGTGCCCAAAACCGGATGGGTGAAACGACTCGGGGCAAGTGAGGCGCCCGAACCTCTCGAAGCAACCGCCGAAACGCTCGGGGAAGAGCACGAAGGAAAATTGGTACGCGTGGAGGGAGAATTGATGGAGAAAAAAGGAACTACGCTGTGGCTCGACGACAACACCGGAGAGGTGCGCATCGTGCTCAAAGAAGGCACGGGGCTCTCAAGCGAGAATTTCTCAATAGGCCAGCAGTATGCGGTCGCCGGCGTGTTGTCGGAAACGTCCTCCGGCTACCGCATCCTGCCGCGGGGAAACGAGGATATTGAGATGCGGGGGGAAATATTGGGCGCATCGGCAGATGCAAATGCCGCTCGTCAGTACCGAGGCCGCCCGCTCTACTATATCCTCACCTCGCTCGCCGCCCTCACGATTGCGGGAGGACTGGGGTGGAGGAAGTGGAAAGAACGGCAGAACACGACGATTCCTCCTACACATGATCCAACAATCTAATAATTTTCAATGTTCAATTTCCAATTTTCAATTAATGACTCAATGCATCAATTTTCAAATGTTTGAACATTGAGAATTGAAAATTGAAAATTCTCAATATATGGGTTCTCACCCTATCCCCAGAGATTACTGCCTCGACTGCGGACCATGCCCCACGCCGCACCGCATGGCATTTTTTTCCACCCTGTGCGTCATTCCCTTAACGCCCTTAGGGCTCGCCTTCTCGCGTCTCAAACGCCCTATCGTCCGCCTGGCAGCATTCCTGAAAAAAGACAAGGCGTTGACCTATCTCCTCCGCTTCCTCGCGCGGATGCGGCTCGGCAAGATAAAGACCGCACCGCATGATCATCTCACCGAACGCGGCAAGCGGCTCTGGAAGGAGGCGGAGGCGCGCGGCATCCGCTTCTGGGAATTTGCACCCTTGGGCAATTCCATTGAACTCTTTGTCGCGGAACGCAATGGCGACGCGATGGTGTTCCAAAATCTCCCGCGCCCATTCGGCCACTACGAACCGTCCATCGAATGGATTGACGACAAGCATCTGGCGCGACAACAGATGGCGCGCGCTTCCATTCCCATTCCCCGCGGCGGGACCGTCGCCAATGTAAAAGATGCGCTCAAGCTTTTTTCCATGCTTGGTCCACCAGTCGTCATCAAGCCGCGCATGGGTTCATTTGGACGGCATACGCATCTTCATCTGCGCACCGAAGAAGACGTGAGAACAGCATTTGCATCCGCCCACCAGCTCTGCCCCTGGGTGATCATAGAAGAAGAACTCATTGGGTTCAATTTCCGTGCGACCGTGATCGGGGGACAATTCGTTGCGGCGCTCCATCGCGACTTTCCGCGCGTAACCGGCGACGGCGTGCATACCATACGAGAACTAATTATGGAAGAAAACAAAAATCCCCTGCGGCAGGAAGGACAAACGTTCTTCCCCATTCTTATGGACAAAAAAGCAGAACAGTACCTTACTCATTGCGGGCGCGCCTGGGACGACGTGCCTGCAAAAGGCGAATCAGTGGCGATCAGCGGAAGCAACGGCCGCCCAAGAGGCGCGCTCATCCATGACGCGACCGAGGGCGTGCATCCGGAAAATATCCGGCTGTTTGAGCGCATCGCGCGCGTGACCCGCGATCCGCTGCTGGGCATTGATTTCATCGCGGAAACGCTTACCAAACCGTGGCATGAACAGAGGCGTGCAGGGGTCAACGAGCTCAATACTATGCCCTTTCTCGACACTCACTCAAACCCTTACTCCGGCACGCCGCGCAATGTTACCGGCATGCTGTGGGATCTCGTGTTTCCTGAATCACATGCCAATTGACACATCATGGATAGAAATATCCCTGCACGCGCTTGCGCATAATGTGAAGGCACTGAAGTCTTTAATCGGACAAAAGACGCTTCTTGCGCCGTGCGTGAAAGCAAATGCGTACGGCCATGGGCTCGTAGGCATTGCGCGCATATTCGCACACAATGGCGCTGATAAGCTTTGCGTTGCGTTAATAGATGAAGCAATTGCACTAAGAAACGCCGGCATCCGCGTGCCTCTTCTTATCGTCGGATTCGTGCCGCGTGCGCGCCTGCATGAAGTAGTCCGCATGCGATCAAGTATCTTCATTTACGAACCGCAGACGGCGCGCGTACTCTCGCGGCTCGCTCAATCCGCGCGCACCACTGTCAATGTACACATCAAAGTAGACACGGGCATGGGCAGGCAGGGGTTGCTGCCGCAGGAGCTGAATACATTTATGCAATTTATTCGGACGCTCAAAGGGCTGCAGCTCGAAGGCATTGGGCTAACTTTGCTATGAAACCGTACACCCCCTACAGCGTATACGGGAATGGTTGGCTAATAATTTCAGTGGCGACACCGTCATGCTCCTCGTCCACA